>Ga0115561_1002993_pt1 | contig 11036 bp, 9 predicted proteins | sample COGITO_mtgs_1105_4_FD_87201 | JGI IMG/M metagenome (GOLD analysis project Ga0115561, IMG submission 87201) | Pelagic marine microbial communities from North Sea - COGITO_mtgs_110512 | ecosystem: Environmental > Aquatic > Marine > Epipelagic | place: Germany:Helgoland, sampling site Kabeltonne...
ACCGCTTTCAGTTTGAGCGCGTCGGTTATTTTTGCTTTGATGAAGAAGACAGCGAAATGGAGAGCGGCAAATTGGTGATGAATCGCACGGTTAGCTTACGAGATACCTGGGGCAAGCAAAACCGTTAAATGAATAGGGACTTGCCCCGCCTTCGCCTTAAAACATTTTGCCATTATACGAGTGACTATAGTCATCCTGATTGGAGCATCCGTTGACTGGAATAAGCCTCCACCTCTCTCCAGACTCGCATAATATTTTTGCTAAGAATTTTCCGTATATCAGACTCAGAGTAACCTCGTCGTAACAGTTCTGCTACTACAACAGGGTATCCAGTCACATCAGGCACATCAGTTGTCGTTAATATTACCCCGTCAAAATCTGAGCCAAGTCCAACATGATCGATGCCTGCAACTTTGACAGCGTGATCGATATGATCAACCAAATCCTTCGCACTCCCCAGCTTCATAACTGATTGCCAATGATCCAGAAACGCTGCCGACTCACTACTGAAATCGGCAACACTATTTTCGTTCAAATATTTATCGTAGTTATCCCATAGCTTATCCTCAAACTCTTTATATTCCGTTTTCAAAAAGGATGCCCCAAAGTTTATTTGAACAACACCACCATTTTTTGCCAAGGCTCTGAGCATGTCGTCGGTCATGTTACGCGGGTACTCTGGAGTCAGCTCGCGGCAGGAAGAATGCGACGCAATTATCGGAACACTAACAAGACTTAACACTTGATAGAAAGTCGAGTCAGCGACGTGAGATATATCAATCACTACCCCTTTCCTTTGCATCTCTAGAACAGCAAGGCGACCAAATGGGCTCAATCCGTGCCATTGCGGTGTATTCTCGCCTGATGAGTCGCCTATTTGATTGTGCTTGCTATGAGTAAGTCCAATGTAATTAACTCCTCGATCTGAAAAGTAAGATATATTTGATAAATCTGATCCTATAGCGGCACCGTTCTCTAGGCCAATAGCAAGACCGACTTTTAAATTATTCAGAAGCTGTTTAGCATCGCTCGCTGAGCGTACCAAACTGAACTTGTCTGGAGATTTTTGTATCCAATCTTCGACCATCTGCAAAAGTTGAAGCGCGTGGTCTTTGGCTTTACGATCTGATTGGTATATCTGAGGCACAAATAACGCCATAAAGGCTAGATTTAGTCCTCCTTTACTTGCCCTCTCATAATCAAAGTGACCTCCAGTCGTACGTTTAGATAAATCTAATGGATAATTTAAAAGGCGACTTGGCGTATCAAGGTGTGTATCAATTACTAATGACTCTTGAGTAATTCTTTGCGCATTGATTGTTGTTGATAGGTCATCGTCTGCCACTTTTAGAGAAGAACAACTTAGCAAGCTTAGTGAAAACCCGATCGTAATAATTTTCCTCATCGTTGCCTTCCTACACCTTTTCATAATTGCGGACTCCCATATCGAGCATCGAGTGACCGAAACGAGAGATGCGTTCAACCGGTCGATGCAAACACATGACTAAAACCGTTGAGCAGATGTCTCGTAGTGTCGTGTTTTACGAGGTCGCTAGCTAATTATTGAGAGCCTTCAGCCGATGGAGAGCCTTCAGCCGATTGAGAGCCTTCAGCTGATGGAGAGCCGTCCACTGAATCGACTTCCTCAACTGAATCAGTGCTCTGCGAATCAAGATCGTAGGTTTTAGAACCTTCGTCTGTATCAATGGTTATTTGACCATTAATTTCAGCGTCTAATTGCTCGAACACATCGACCAAACTTTGCATCAACTCTTTGCCAAAATCAGGATTTTCCTGTGCTTGGGTTTCCAGGTTTTGTGCAAATTGCTCAAGTTGCGCAATAAGTTGGCTGCCGCTGTCAGTGAGTTCGCGTACGACAGGCGACAGCTCGTCGCCCATTTGGCTGATCGCTGCAGCCATTTCACCTTCAGATGCTTTCAGCTCTTGTAGGGCTTGATTGATGTCTACCTCTACACTGCTTACGGCTTCCTTTGCTGCCAGCGCTGCAGACGAAAGCTGTTGCTGTACTTGTTCTTTGTCACTCTGAAACTGCTCGCCTTGTATATAACCCGTAAAAGATTCGAATAAGTCAGACAAGGTACCTGAGCCTATTTGAATTGCGTCGCCAACCATCCATGCGCCCAACTCAAACATTGAATTTAGGCCCTGCAGTTCTTGCCCTTCTTGTAATGCAACAGGGTCGGTTGTTGTTCGGTTATAAATTTCGACAGGAGTGCCCTCTTCCATAGTATTGACGACTACCACCGACTTAGAATGAAATAAAGCGACCTGTTCTGGTATAAGCGCAAGCTCAACCTTGGTGCTATTCAGACCTTCTTCTATGGAACTTACTTCGCCCACTTGTTGTCCCTCGTACATGACGGCTTCGCCGACTTCGATGCCTTTAGGCGAGGCAAACTCGGTGGTTACCGTAAACCCTTTGTCGCCGCATGCCGTTAATACAATCGCCGCACTTGCTAATAGCAGGCCATGCAGAACGCCTCGCATAACGGAGTTGTGTCTTAGTCGTTTAGTCATCAATGGAACCTCTCATCATGTTATTAAATGTGGTGTTACGTTACGAGTATGCTTGTTTCAGATAAGGTAGGCGTAGGATTTGGTTCTCAAACTCAACCTTAAAATCTGACTCTCTACTCGCGGTGCTCTGAGCCATCATTTTGCTCAGTGCCGGTGCCTAGTGCCTAGTTAAGTATGTTACCGCGTAAAGACCGCAACAACCTTCTAGCTTAAGGCTAATAGCGCCTAAAACGTGAAGAGTTAACGATTTTTATCAGATTAAAGACGCTCTAGAGAGAATTTGGAGCGTCTACATAAGGGTTTCGATTACCCTGTATCCGCTCAATGGCGTCGTTGCGAGCACGCTCTTCTGCGCTAGGCGGGTCGGCTCTATGCCACTCTTTTAGTAATCGTTGTTGCTTGGAAAATATTTCTAGTTTGGCTTGAGGGTAACGATCGACCATATAGAACATGGTACGGGCTATGTCACCTCTAATATCCGGGCGAGGCTCTACGGCACGTTGTCGTTTACTGACTTCGAAATCGCAATCCGCTCCAAATTCTCGGACTTCTCCGGCGATATTTGCAAAGCGAAAGCTCAATCTCGCTGTATTCACATCGGACCGACTTGGATACAGGTTATGCAGGTCGGATTCAATGTGATTGAATAGGGCATTTGAGCGGCATTGGTCGCGAGTTCCACAGCCTATTGAGTTGGTAGCCCAACCCATCGGAAACACGTGTTCAATGTTCACACCTCTGGCAGGCATAGCATTAAAACGTTGTCCGCAATAAAGGGTCGTAAAAGAACCACGATATAGTTGCCGCCAAAACACTTTGCGCGCATCCGCATAATTTTTAATTTTGCTAGTGGACATTGACTGTTCTGCATCTGAATCGCGCTCAGCACTCTTATTGGCATTCTTATCGGCGTTCTGGTTTGAGCTGTTTTTAGAACTATTATCGTTTAACCCATAATCACTGTAGTACACGAGCAAAACCGCAACAGTGAGTGTTACGATTGCGCGCCCGGCAATAACCAGGGCTCGTCGGGCTGAATGCTTAAAACTCATCAGTTAATCAGACTTGTAGAGATTGTGGCCTAAATAAAGTGCCGCGATTTCTTTAGCGTAACGTTCCATCACTTGTGGACGCTTTACCTTTAAGGTGGGCGTCATGAGCCCAGACTCAACAGTCCACTCTTCGGATGTTGCATAAAGCTTACGAATGCGAGCATAGCCAGGAAACTGCCCCATTTGCAGCTTAACTCTGGCAAGCAGCGCTGTTACAACGTCTGGACGAGTAATGTCTTGGTCGATCCAACCTTGCTCAGAGCACATTTGTTTCCACAGCTCTGGTTCTACAACCACGATAGCCGCTAGGTATGAACGGCCTTCGCCCAATACAACAACCTGCTCGAATAGTGGATCGTTTGCGATCGCTGCCTCGATATCGCTTGGCGGTACTTTTTCGCCATTAGCCAGTAACAAAATATCTTTAATTCGGCCAACGATTCTGACAAAACCTTGGTCATCAATCGATGCGACATCTCCAGTTTTTAACCAACGCCCATCGCTGTCTTCAATAATCGCTTTTTTAGTGTCTTTCTCGTTTCGCCAGTAACCCGCCATAACATTATCGCCTCGAATCAAGAGCTCATCATTGTCACCGAGCTTAAGTGTCACACCGTGCAGTGGTAAGCCAATTGAATCCGGCCTGTTGTCATTTACCGTATTAACACTGGCAATGGGGCTAGATTCAGTTAGGCCATAGCCCTGTAAAAGCTCTAGTCCCAACGAGATGAACGTTTTAGAGACATTCGCGCTTAGCGCAGCTCCGCCAACGACGACATAACGCATTCGTCCGCCCAACTTTTCGCGAACTGCCTTACCGACTAAGCGATCTAACAACGGATGGAGAAGCAAGCTAGGGCTCCATGACGAGATACCTTGTGAGTATTCAAAGCGCCGCCAACCTATTTTAATAGCCGCCTTAAACAACGCCCGTTTAATCGCCGACATCTGCGGAAGGCCACCATAGATTTGATTATGAATCCGCTCAAAAATCCTTGGTACAGAAACCACTACAGTCGGCCGTATTGCCACCAAGTCCTGCGCCAATTGCGGAATAGAGCGGTTAAATGCGACCGAAGCGCCACACATCATAGGGCAGTAATACCCAACAGTTCGTTCAAGTGCGTGTGACATGGGTAAAAAAGACAAAAACTGATCTTGCGGCGTTACCGCTACGCTATGCATCCCATTGCTGGCATTTGAGAGAAAATTATTATGCGTCAACATAACGCCTTTGGGTCGCCCGGTGGTGCCCGATGTATACACAATCGATGCGAGATCGTTGCGATCCGTTACACCACGCTCTAAGTGCTCGCCATACTCTGGGAGCCAATCACTGAGCAATGTCACATCCTTAGCTTTAGCCGCTTCGTCTTTAGCGCCAGGGGCTATTTGCATTACCACAGCGTGCTTAACGCAGGAAACATCTTCTTTGCTATCTAAGACCGACAACCACGTTGCTCGGTTTGTAAAGAACACCATTTTAGAGCCCGAATGGGAAATCACATACGCAATATTATCGGGTCAGTCTGCTGTGTACAGAGGCACGACAACAAGCCCTAGGCGCAAGGCTGCTTGATCAAAGAGCACCCATTCAATACTGTTTTTATAGCAAATTGCTACGCGGTCGCCCTTTACCAGTCCGCAGTCTCTAAACGCAACCTGCCATCGTTCAACCTGGCTTGCGACTTCGGCCCAGTTTAACGTTACCCACTGCTCGGCTTGCGCATCAAATTGCGAATACGCCATGCCTTCAGGCGTTCGTCGCACCCGTTCACGAAAAAGCTCATCTAAGGTGTGTGCTGTGCCTAGATCAATAGTATCTAGACCAACATTGGCCTGTTGCGCGTCTTCTGGGTAGCGTGTTGCGATCTTGTTGGTGTTTTCCATAGCTATTCTGCACTTGGGAGTACTCTTTTGTGCTTTTGATGACTCGTTTTCGAGGTTTCCAGCTTCATTAGCTGAAGAGGCTGACCTTTTGAATTAACTGACAACTTAACAAATATGTTCAGCTTTGAGACCAGTATTGATCCGCTCGAGTTTATCGCAGTTATAACTGCCATTCACGCGTTTTAGGTGGATATGGGCCCATCGACTTTTGAGGAATCGCCAAACTGTGCTAAATTACGCGACCCTTCAGAGTTTGAAGGCGTTTTAGCGGCAACCTTAAGAATTTTAAATGGTCTTAAAGGAGCCTAGAAAAGTCCGATTAGGGCGTATCTTTTTGGTAATACGCACTTATGTTTAACACCTTTTTTTGTTTGGGACTTTATGTTTCGAACTATAGCCACCTCTTTATTGCGTGGCTGTTACAGCTTAAATCCGCTTAAAGGCTTGGCCTTTTGATGGTTCCGTATTAAGCGCTGAGCGCTATCTCCACCCGCCTAAACTAGTTTAGGCACAACAATGAGTAGATTTTCATGAGACTAATTTTATTAGGCGGCCCAGGTGCCGGCAAAGGTACGCAAGCGACATTTTTAACTGAAGAGTTTTCGATACCCCAGATTTCCACAGGCGATATGTTGCGCGCTGCTGTTGAAGCCGGTTCTAAATTTGGTGTGCAAGCTAAAGCCATTATGGATGCGGGCAAACTAGTATCTGATGACATTATGATTGGCCTTATCAAGGAGCGTCTACAAGAAGATGATTGTGCCAAAGGTTACCTACTAGATGGTTTTCCACGCACCATCCCACAGGCCGACGCAATGCGCTCAAACGACATTTCAATTGATTATGTTGTGGAGATTAGCGTTGACGATGAAGAAATCATTAAACGTATGAGCGGACGCCGTGCACACTTAGCCTCTGGACGTACGTACCACGTTATATACAACCCCCCGCTAGAAGAAGGGATCGACGACGTCTCAGGTGAGCCATTGGTGCAGCGCGACGATGACCAAGAAGATACAGTCAAAAAGCGTTTGGAGGTCTACCATGAGCAAACTGAGCCCTTAGTCAGCTACTATCAAGACTACGCCAACAGTGAATCTGATGATGCCCCAAAATACGTAGAGATCAACGGTATTGGCGATGTCGAAGCGATTAGAGATACGATATTTGCTGCGCTTAAGTAAGCCGCTTCAATAGCTGCAATAAAAAAGCCCGCATTGCGGGCTTTTTTATTGCTTGAAAACACGAGCCTAAGAATGATTGGCCTGCAAGTAACGGATGATGTCATCCGACTCGTACAACCATTTAGCATTGCTACCCTCACCAATACGTAAGCAAGGGACCTGAGTCTTGCCACCACCTTCGCGCAAAGTCATTGCATGTTCGCGTTCAGAGGTGCTGCGCGTTTCTAGCTCAATACCCCGTTGACACATAAACATCATCACCTTCTGGCAAAAATAACAAAACGCGCTGTAATACAACACGGGATTTATGTTCGCTGAATCTGTTGTATTGGAATTTGACATTTAGGGCTATCTCACTATTTTTAGTGCGTCGCGTAGCGACTGTAATACGCTCTCCTTTGCAACACAAAGTACAAAGAGAGCGTTTACAATTATTGCTTATTCAGTCGGTACGGCTGGCTTTGGTGCATCTTTTACTTCGATAAGCTCAACTTCGAATATTAGCGCTTGATTCGGGCCAATTGATTCAGGAGCTCGATCGCCATAAGCCATGTCTGCTGGTATGTGTAGACGAATCTTGCCGCCTTCTTTCATCAATTGTAAGCCTTCGCTAAAACCTGGAATAACCGCTCCGGCTGAAAAAGTAGCTGGCTCACCTCGGTCGTATGAACTGTCGAACGTCGAACCGTCTATCATTTTGCCAGTGTAGTGAACTTTAACCATACTATTATTAGTTGTTGCAGCACCTTTACCTTCGCGAAGTATTTCGTATTGAAGGCCACTTTCAGTCGTCTTAACGCCTGCTTTTTTGGCGTTCTCAACCATGTAGGCATCGCTCATAGCTTTGTTGGTAGAAGCCATTACTTCGTACGCAGCGATCTGCTTGTCTTGATATTTTTGTTGAGCCGCTTGCTGCTGCTCAAGAGAAATCTTAGATTCTTTGCCACTGGTAATATCAGTGATTGCCGCCAATACAGCCGCTAGTTCAATGTCTTTAGCTAACCCGCTATTGACCAACTCCTGGCCAATTTGTACGCCATAAGTGTAACCGAGCTGTGCTTTGTCGGTAGTCATATCAAGGTCTTCTGCCTGAGTAAAAGAGGCTGATCCAAGTAGCACCACTGCAATCAGCGCAAGTGTTCGTAAGGAAAGTGTCATAAAATTCTCCAGTAATATTTAAGGTGGTAAAGCATAAAGAGGGTTAAGTTTAATCAGGCGAAGGTTAACCAAGCCTTAATCAAATCTATGTGTTTGCTAACTAATCTTTGTGTTTACTAAACTACTCTATGTATTTAATAAAAAGATCACATAAAGATTATTCAGCGTTTGGTGTTGCCGCCATTAGTTCACGGTTCTCAACTTCTTGAGTAAAGCTAGTAATAAAGTCATCAAGCGTCATCGTTGTTTGGTTCTGACTACCAAAACGTCGAACCGCCAGAGTTTTTTCTTCGGCCTCGCGCATACCAATAGCGAGAATAGCTGGGATCTTTTGTAAACTATGTTCTCGAACCTTGTAACCAATTTTTTCGTTACGTAGATCTACTTCGGCTCGAATACCATGCGCTCTTAGCGCCGCACATACTTCTTCAGCGTAATCATTCGCATCAGTCACAATGGTAGCGATCATTACTTGTTGTGGTGCTAACCATGCAGGCATAGCCCCAGCATGTTGCTCAATGAGTATCCCTAAGAATCGTTCAATCGAACCCAAAATGGCTCTATGCAGCATTACCGGGGCTTTCTTAGAACCGTCTTCGGCCACATATTCAGCACCGAGCCTTCCTGGAGTCGAGAAATCGACCTGCATGGTGCCACACTGCCAAAGACGACCAATACAGTCTTTTAGAGAAAACTCAATCTTGGGTCCGTAGAACGCACCTTCTCCAGGCTGCAGATCCCAGTCTAGGCCATTATCGTTTAATGCCTTCTCTAATGCTTTTTCGGAGCGATCCCATACCTCGTCATCACCTACTCGTAACTCAGGACGGGTCGACAACTTATAAACAATTTCAGTAAACCCAAAATCTTTATAAACCGCATGCAGAAAATCAATAAACTCAGTAACTTCTGACTGAATTTGCTCTTCGGTACAAAATACATGTGCATCGTCTTGCACAAAGCTTCGTACACGCATAATTCCGTGGAGTGCACCCGACATCTCATTGCGATGGCAAGAACCGAATTCGGCGAGTTTGAGTGGTAGATCTCGATAACTTTTTAAGCCTTGGTTGTACACCTGAACATGACAAGGGCAGTTCATTGGCTTAATAGCATAACGGCGGTCATCGGTTTCGAGCGTAAACATGTCATCGCTGAATTTTTCAGCGTGACCAGATCTTTCCCATAATGAGAAATCGACCAGAATCGGCGTCTTTATTTCTTTATAACCACGCTCGTACTGACGATCGGCCATGTATTGCTGAACAACTTGATACAGCGCCCAACCTTTTGGGTGCCAGAACACGCTACCCGGTGCTTCATCTTGAATATGAAACAGGTCCAATGTTTTACCCAGTTTTCGATGGTCGCGCTTTTCGGCCTCTTCCATACGTTTTAGGTACGCTTTGAGTTGCTTTTTATCAGACCAAGCCGTTCCGTAAATACGTTGTAGTTGCGCATTATTGGAATCACCGCGCCAATACGCACCTGCTAGCTTAGTGAGCTTAAAACCATCTCGCAATATGCCCGTAGAAGGCAAGTGTGGCCCAACACATAAATCCAGAAACTCGCCCTGCCGGTAAATAGAAAGCTCTTCGGTTTCGGGTAGGTCGGTAATAATTTCGGCTTTGTACTCTTCGCCTATCGACTTAAAATAATCAATCGCTTGTTGGCGGTCCCAAATTTCGCGCTCGATAGTTTCGTTGCGCCTTACAATGTCTCGCATACGAGTTTCGATAGTCACAAGATCGTCGGGCGTAAAAGCCTCTTCGCGAGCAAAGTCGTAATAGAACCCGTCTTCGATAGCCGGGCCAATGGTAACCTGCGTTTCTGGAAACAGTTCTTTTACCGCTTCGGCCATAATATGTGCCGCGTCGTGGCGAAGAACCTCGAGCCCTTCATCGGTGTCACGTGTCACTATCTCAACCTGAGCATCTGCGGCGATCTCTCGCGTTAGGTCCCATAACGCGCCATTCACTTTGACCGCGACCGCATTGCGGCGCAAACCGCTGCTTATGTCGTTGGCGATCGCCATACCTGTAGTCGGCGCTGCGAATTCACGCACCGCACCATCGGGGAAACTGATTTTAATATCCATTGCGAACTTTATAGTTATACGTTTACGTTAAGGAATAGGTTTGAGTTGGAGTTTAGCTTTATTCAGTCATTATTATTGAAGATGACAATCGTGACCGCAAAAACTCAGCATTCCAATACAGGAGGCGGATTGTAGCGAATGCGGTGCAAAGTCTAAACCATTGCGTGACCAAAGGTGTCTTATTTACGACGGCAAGCCACAAAGTCAGGTTCAAGTTGGAAAATTTCGTATAATTGAACAATAATTTCTCCTAATTCAGCTCAATATGCGCGCTATTACCTTACGAAAACCCGACGACTGGCATTTACATTTTCGCGATGGTCAGATGCTGAATGAAACAGTGCCCGCTACTGCTCGCTGTTTTGCACGCGCCATTGTTATGCCTAACTTGGTTCCGCCAGTGGTAAACGCGGAACAAGCCCTACGCTACAAGCAGCGGATTATGGATGCTAGACCTGCTGGGTCTGATTTTATGCCTCTGATGACACTGTATTTGACGGATCAAACGAGTGTAGCCGATATACGAGCGGCCGTTGAATCTGGTGTAAGTGCAGTCAAATTGTACCCCGCTGGCGCAACAACTAATTCTGATGCGGCCGTAACTGGTTTAACACCCCTCTATCCGGTATTTGAGGAAATGGCTGAATTAGGAATGCCGCTTTTGATCCACGGCGAAGTGACTGACCTGCAAACGGATATCTTTGACCGAGAAAAGCAATTTATTGATGAACACCTTGCACCCTTAACTCAAGCTGTCTCTGGCTTGAAAATAGTGTTCGAACACATTACGACAGCCGATGCTGCCGATTTTGTATTGAGCTGTAGCGAGCGCGTTGGCGCAACCATAACGCCACAGCATTTGATGTTGGATCGCAACGATTTATTGGTTGGCGGTATACGACCACACAACTATTGTTTGCCTATACTCAAACGCAATACTCACAAGTTGAGATTACAAGAAGTCATTAAGAGTGGTTCGTCAAAATTCTTTTTAGGCACAGATTCTGCGCCTCATACGCGATCGGCTAAGGAATCACCCTGTGGTTGTGCTGGGTGTTATAGCGCCTGGAGTGCAATAGAACTGTACGCGCAAATCTTTGATGACCTTGGCGCACT
>Ga0115561_1003021_pt1 | contig 10953 bp, 8 predicted proteins | sample COGITO_mtgs_1105_4_FD_87201 | JGI IMG/M metagenome (GOLD analysis project Ga0115561, IMG submission 87201) | Pelagic marine microbial communities from North Sea - COGITO_mtgs_110512 | ecosystem: Environmental > Aquatic > Marine > Epipelagic | place: Germany:Helgoland, sampling site Kabeltonne...
CGAAGCGGCCACCTTGCACTGGGCCTGCCAGTTCTCTGGCCTCGTGATGACGCCACTGAACTGGCGCGCCAAGCCCGAGGAGGTTGACTACGTGCTGCGTGACTCCGAGGCACGTCTTCTGGTGTTCGAGGCTGCGTCGGAAGAGTCGCTGGAGAGCTCCGTTCTCGGCAAGACCGTCACGCGCATGGCCGTGGGCACGGTGCATGGTGAGGCGCCCCGCTTTGATGACTTGCTCAAAGAACGCCGAGACCCCACACCTTTGGCCCGCGCCGAAGACCTGTCCTTGATGCTCTACACGTCGGGCACAACGGGCGCGCCCAAGGGCGTCCCACGGCGCCAGCGTACGGAGAGGGTGGCGGCACTCGCCCACGTGGCTCAAAACCGCTACGCGTACGGGGAACGCACCCTTGGCGTGATGCCGCTGTACCACACCATGGGTGTGCGTTCTCTGCTGACAATGGCCCTTGTCGATGGGCGCTTTGTCTGCATGCCCCGATTTGATGCCGCCACGGCGTTGAGAGCCATCGAATCGGAGCGGGTGAGTCATCTGTACCTCGTGCCCACGCTGTACCACGACCTCCTTGCGCACCCAGAGTTCAAGCGAACTGACACCCACTCGGTGCGCAAGCTCGGCTTTGCCGGTGCTCCCATGCACGATGCGCTGCTGCTGCGGCTTCAGCAGGCGTTCCAGCCCGAACTCTTCGTCAACCACTACGGCAGCAGCGAGATTTACACGTTCTCAATCAATCAGGACGCCGTGGGTAAGCCCGGCTCTGCCGGACGTGCAGGCATCAACACACGACTGCGTGTCATCAAGCTCGATGCCAAGAGCCCGGAAGACGTGGCAGCGCCTCTCGAAGAAGGCCAGATTGTGGCCGAGCTCCTCAGCGACGAAGCGTTCGAGGGTTATCACAACCGCCCCGAAGCGAACGCGCGGAGCCTGCGTGACGGCTGGTACTTCACGGGCGACACGGGTTACCTCGATGCAGAGGGTGACCTTTTCGTGACCGGTCGAGTCGACGACATGATTATCAGCGGCGGCGAAAACATCTCACCCGTGGACATCGAGTCGGTGCTCTCTTTGCACCCCAGTGTCGATGAGGTGGCTGTAGCTGGCCTGAAGGACGAGCGATGGGGGCAGCGGGTGGTGGCGTTCGTGAAGGCCCATGACGCCGTGGGGGCTGATGCCCTGGATGCCCACTGCCGCGCCTCTGACCTCGTGAACTTCAAGCGTCCTCGCGAGTACGTATTCGTTCGCGAAATCCCCAAATCCCCCGTCGGAAAGGTCCTGCGCCGCAAGTTGGTAGCAGGCGAATTTGAAGCAGCGCGACCTCCGCTGCCTCAGGTGCCACCCGCTTGATGCGCGTCCATGAATCCATTTACTTCTTCAACCCATCTTCACCCAGTCGAAAAGGAAATCATGCAACTCAATGACCTCAACCATCCTGCGCTCACGCTGAGCTCCACCCTGGACGGCTACCGCGTGGAGATAGACCCATCGCGTGAACGCGCTGACATCGTCCTGTGCCGTCCCCCGTTCAACGTCATCTCCATGACCCAGCGAGAGCAGTTGCGCATCACGTTCGAAGCGCTGGATGCCAACGACAGCGTGCGCGTCATCGTCCTTCGCTCGGAAGGAGAGCACTTCTCCAGCGGCGGCAACATCAAGGGCTTCCTCGAGGCCTCTCCCGAGCACGTGAGCAAGCTCGCATGGAACGTTGCAGCACCCGCCCGCTGCAGCAAGCCTGTCGTGACCGCTGCCCGCGGCTACTGCTTTGGTGTGGGCTTTGAACTCTCCCTGGCGTGCGACTTCCGTCTCGTGACACCGACCACGCTGTATGCGCTGCCCGAGCAAAAGTTGGGCCAGATTCCTGGCTCCGGCGGCTCTGCACGTCTGCAGAAGATGGTTGGTATCACGCGCACGAAGGACATCGTGATGCGCAGTCGTCGCATCACGGGCCCGCAGGCCTACGACTGGGGTGTAGCGACCGAGTGTGTGCCTGATGCGGAGCTGGAAGCAGCGACCGACGCACTGGTCGACGCGCTGCGTGGTTTCTCCCCACTTGCCCAACGCACTGCAAAGAAGCTGCTCAACGACCCCGAGGACTCGCCCCTGTCGATTGCCATCGAACTGGAAGGCCACTGCTATTCGCGCCTGCGTAGCTCTGACGACTTCAGAGAAGGTGTCGAAGCATTCCATGACAAGCGTCGTGCCCGCTTCACGGGCACCTGAGTTTCCTGAATTCGTTCCCCAGCTTCCCCCTGCCGCTTGACCACCAACAACCCAAAGAGGAGACATACGTGAAAACCAGAAACACTGCCATCGCCCTGGCGATTGCCTGTATTGCAAGCAGCGCTGCTGCGCAGAACCAGCCCATCCGCATCGGCGTCGTGACGCCACTGTCCGGTACCTATGCAGGCATTGGCCAGCAGGTGAAATGGGGCCTGGACCTTGCCGCGCGCCAAATCAACGCCGCTGGCGGAGTGGCCGGTCGACAGCTCGAGCTGGTCTATGAAGACGAAGAAGCCAACCCGGCTGTTGCTGTGCAAAAGGCAGAGAAGCTCTTCCAGGTCAACAAGGTCGACTTCCTGACCGGCACGGTCAATAGCGGCGCCACCCTGGCTGTGGGTCAGGTTGCAGAGCGCAACAACCGCCTCATTGCAACCACCGTTTCATTTGCCGACTCCATCACTGGTGACAAGTGCTCTCCTAATGTGTTCCGCGTGAACGCACGGGCAGGTATGCAGTCTGCTGCACTGGCCGACTGGATAGCTCGCACACGGCCCAATGCCAACGTCTTTTATCTCGGACCCGACTACGAAATGGGCCGCAGCACGGTGGCGGCATTCAAATCTGCTGCCGAAGCCAAGGGCGCAAAGTCCGTGGGCGAGGTGTTTGCTCCGCTGGACAACAAGGACTACTCCCCGTTCTTCGGTCAGATGCGTTCGTCGCGTCCTGCCGTGATTTACACCTCGGTTGCAGGTAACGACACGGTGCGCCTGTTCTCCCAGATGGCTGAGTTCGGAATCAACCGCAACGTTCAGGTGGTTGGGGCCTCCGGCACCGTGACCTCGCAAAACCTGCCCGCCATCGGCAAGAACGCAGACGGCTTCGTGACCGGCGTGGGCTATGCAACGAGCATCGACAGCGCCGAGAACCGCAAGTTTGTAGCCGACTTCGAAGCCGCCAACAAGAGCGCACCGGACCTCTACGGCGCCGACAGCTATGGCGTATTGTTCTTCTACAAGGCAGCGGTCGAGAAGGCAGGCAGCACCGACACCGACAAGGTGCGGGCCGCCATGCGTGGGCTGCAGTGGAGCACCCCTCAAGGCACAAAGACCATGCGTGCCGGTGACCACCAGGCCATGCAGGACATGTACGCGATGCGTGTGAACAACGGCAAGTTCGAGCTGGTGGGCCAGGTCAAGGCCGACGCGGCCATCGGCGCCGACGTCTGCACGCGATTCTGAAGCCACGACCGAGTCCAACACCATGAGCAACGCTATGGAATGGCTGCAGTTCGTACTAGCACCACAGATGATTAACGGCCTGTCTATTGGCGTGGCCGTGGTGTTGATGGCATTGGGCCTGACCATCATCTTCGGTCTGCTGGATGTCATCAACATGGCCCATGGCGAGTTCTACGCCATAGGCGCCTACCTTGCTGTCGCCTTGTTGGCGACGGGCATGTCGTTCTGGTGGGCTTTGGTCCTCACGCCGCTGCTGATGGCGGTGTTGGGCTTCGTCACCGAGAGAGGGCTAATCCAGCGGGTGTTCCACAGCAAGGACCGTCACACGCTGACCCTGCTACTCACCTTCGGCGTCGCGGTGGTGCTGGAAGACGCGCTCAAGATTGCGTTCGGCGCCAACCCCCTTCGCCTGGAGGCGCCCATCAGCGGCGCCACCGAGATGCTGGGATTGTTCTTTCCCAACTACCGTCTCTTTGTCATGCTGTTCGGGGGGGCGCTCATCGCTGGGGTATGGCTGCTGGTCTTTCGCACCTCGCTGGGGGCCATCGTTCGAGCGGCCGCATATGACCGGAACATGAGCGCCTCGCTGGGTGTTCCGGTACAGCTCGTCTACGCGGGCACCTTTGCCTTCGGGGTGGCCCTGGCTGGTATCGCTGGCGTTTTGCTGGCCCCCATCTACTCGGTGTTTCCGACCATGGGCAAGGACTTCGTCCTGATCGCCTTCAGCGTGGTCATCATCGGCGGCATGGGTTCCATCAAGGGTGCTTTGCTGGCAGGCCTGTTGCTCACGCAGGTGCAGTCCATCTCCAGCCTTTACATCTCCCCGGTGTGGAGCGACCCCCTGCTGTTCGGCATCATGGTCCTCGTGCTGATGTGGCGCCCGCAAGGCTTGTTCGGAAAACTTGGGAGCGCCTGAAATGAGCACACCAGCATCTTCTTCGACGCTTGGCCCACGTGGCGGCGCTTTGGCCATGGCGAGCGGGGAGCGGCCGCGCCGCTCTGCTGCCACCTGGCTTGCCATCCTGTTCTTCGCCGGTGCGCTGCTGTTTGGTGGCATCGCGCTGGCCCTGGGGGACGTCTTCTACCTGCGCCTGGCAACGGAAGCGCTGATTTTTGGAGGTCTGGCCCTGTCCGTGGACCTTCTGCTGGGCAGGGTTGGCCTGCTGCCGTTGGGACAAGCGCTGTTCTTTGGGCTAGGGGCATACGTCTCTGCGTTGGTGCTCAAGAACTGGAGCGATTCGTTCTGGCTGGCTTTGGGCGTCACCCTGGCTTTCAGTGCTGTGGCCGGTCTGATTGGTGGGCTGATTGCCATTCGCGCCAAGGGTGTCTACTTCGCACTCATCAGCTTCGGCCTCGCCCAGGTTCTGTCCAAAGTGGTCTACAACACCCGCGAGCTCGGTGCCTCAGACGGCATCATCGGCGTGCCCTCGGCCAACATCATGTGGGGCGTCAACTCGGCCACGCCATCGGGCTTCTTCCTGGTGGTGCTCGCCTTCATAGGTGCGCTCTACCTGGTGTTGCGCTATCTCATGGACACACCTGTGGGTCGCCAGCTCGACGCCATCCGAACCAACGAGCACCGAGTCTCCTTTCTTGGTGAGGACCCCTGGCGTTACAAGCTGGGGGCTTTCGTTGCAGCCGCGTGCATTGCCGGTTGCAGTGGTGCGCTCTATCCCATGCTGCGCGGCTTCGTCTCGCCTGAACTGATGTTCTTCCAGGTTTCTGGCAACGCGGTGATCAACGTCATCGTCGGTGGCACCGGCACACTTATCGGCCCGCTCTATGGGTCTGCCATCCTCACTGGCCTGCGCTCCGTGGTGGGCTCCTTCACCACGCATCACCACATCGTCATCGGCGTGTTGTTCGTGTTGGTGGTGATTCTCATGCCGCGTGGCCTCATCGGTTACGCGACACCCGCCCTACAACGCTGGCTAGATGCTCGACGCAACCAGAAGGAGAACCGTTGATGAACCCCATTCTGTCGGTCAAAGGCATCAGCGTTCAGTTCGGCGCCCTCAAGGCAGTTCAGGATGTGAGCTTTGAGGCTCAGCCGGGAAAAATCACGGCCGTGATTGGCCCCAACGGGGCTGGCAAAAGCAGCCTGTTCAACCTCATCAGCGGAGCCATACGTCCCTCTTCGGGGTCGGTGCGTTTCGATGGGGAGGATGTGACGGGCCGTGCGCCCCACCAACTTCTCAGATACGGCCTGTCACGCTCGTTCCAGATTACCAATCTGTTCTTCGAGCTTCCGGTACGCGAGAACCTGCGCCTGGCAGCGCAGTTCCTTGAGCAGGGGCGCGGCCTGTTTCGCCCACTGGCCCGCAGCCAGACTGCTGCTGCGCGCGTGGACGAACTCCTTGAGCAGTTCGACCTTCGTAACAAGGCAGATGAGCTCGCTGGCTATCTGTCGCATGGAGAGCAACGTCGACTGGAAATTGCGGTTTCTCTGGCATCACGCCCGCGCATGCTGCTCCTCGACGAACCAACCCAGGGAATGAGCCACGGCGACACCCGCGAGACCGAATCACTGATTCGGGGGCTCTCCCACAACCATGGTCTTTCCATTTTGCTGGTCGAGCACGACGTGGACCTGGTGATGCAGTTGTCAGACTTTGTGGTGGTGATGCACCAGGGTCAGAAGCTCGCCGAGGGCACTCCGGCACAGGTGCGTGCCAATCCTGCGGTTCAGGCCGCCTACTTCGGGGAGAAGCTCTGATGTTGGAACTCAAAGGCGTTCACACCCATTATGGGCTGAGCCACGTTTTGCAAGGTATAGACCTGCAGGTGGGCCATGGTGAAGTGGTTGGCCTGTTTGGCCGCAACGGGGTGGGTAAAACCACGGTGATCAAGACGATTGCCGGCTGGGTCTCGCCCTCTAGTGGAGATGTCATCTTTAACGGCGAATCAATTAACGGCGTCGGCGCAGACCAAATCTGCCGCCGAGGCATTGGCCTTGTGCCTGAGGACAGGCGCATCTTTCCTGGTCTGACCGTTGAAGAAAATCTGCATCTGGGTCAGATGCAGTGCCCGTCGCGCAGCCGCTTGGACGCGCGCAGGCGAATGGAGGAAATCTACCAGCGGTTTCCGCGCCTTGCGGAGCGTCGGCGTCAGATGGGGACCACCTTGTCGGGCGGCGAACAACAGATGCTTGCTATTGCGCGGGTGCTCGTTGGTGAGCCAAAGCTGCTGCTCATCGATGAGCCCACGGAGGGTCTGGCGCCCATGATTGTGGATGAGTTGTTCACCTTGATTGGCAACTTGGCGAGCGAGGGGATTCCCATCGTCCTTGTGGAGCAGAACGTCCATCGTGCCATCGGCTTGGTCAACCGTTTCTATATGCTAGAGCGCGGCTCGGTAGTACTCGATGGTGGCGCGAATCAAGCGGACCGCTCTGCGCTAATGGAACGACTGGCAGTCTGAGCTCAAAGCCCATTGGGCTGCCGATCACTCCAGAGATGGCGTCAAGACAATGGGGAGGCATCCCTAGCGTCCCCGAACGGCGCGCCCCCTGCGCGCCGCCCCCGCCACCTGGCAGGCCCTCCGATACGCCCGCAGCGTCATCTCTGCCCGCTGCATCACTGTGTCCTCCACCGTGGCGGCGCCTCCGGCCAGCTCATCCGACTGGGCCTGGAGCAACTCCGCCGGGCTCATGCCCGACGCCTCGCCCGTCAGCAATGCAATGCCTTCGCTCACATGCTGCATGGTGTAGACGTGGAACAGGCCGCGTTCGACCGCATCGGCAACCTCGCTCGACAGCATCAGGTGGCGCTGGTTGCGGGCGGGAATGAGCACGCCCTGGGTGCCGTCCAGCCCTGCCGTGGTGCAGGCGCGGAACCAGCCTTCGATTTTTTCGTTGATGCCGCCCACGGGCAGCACCTCACCGTGCTGGTTCAATGCGCCCGTCACGGCAATGCCCTGGCGCAGGGGCAGGCCTGACAGGCTGGACAGCAGTGCGTACAGCTCCGCGCACGAGGCCGAATCGCCTTCCACACCGCTGTATTCCTGCTCGAACACGATGGAGGCGTTGAGCGCCAGCGGTGCCACATGGCTGAACAGCGCGGTGAGGTAGCTGTGCAATATCAGCACGCCCTTGTCGTGGATGGGGCCGGACATGTCCACTTCGCGCTCGATGTTGAGCAGGCCTTCCTGCCCGGCAAACGTGCGCGCGGTGATGCGCACCGGAAAGCCAAAGCGGTAGTCACCCAGATCGATCTGCGTGAGGGCATTGATCTGCCCGGTGACGCTGCCGGTGAGGGTGATGAGGCGTTCCCCCTCCACGATGGATTCGTGCAGCTGCTCCTCAGGGTAGTTGTGGCGCAGCATGCGGGCCTGCTGCGCCGCACGCACATCGGCTGGCTCCACCAGCGTGCCACCCCTGGCCTGGCACAGCGCGGCGGCTTCCATCAGCAGGGCTTCGATCAGTGCGAACTGGGCGCTTTGGCGGCCCTGGTCGTCGGCCTCGCGGTGGGCCTGCTCCAGCAGCAGCGCCACAGCGGGGGCGCCAAAGTGCGGCAGGTTGCGGCGCTTGCAGCTGTGGGCCACAAAGATGGCGCTGGCAATGCGCGTGGCGGGGCTGGCGGCAAAGCGTTCCACAAAGTCCACCTTGGCGCGAAAGCGCCGGGCGGTGTCGGGGTCGGCTTCCTGCAGGGCGTAGTACTCGTCCACCGAGCCGATCAGCACGATCTTCACATCCACCGTCACGGCTTCGGGTTGCAGGGCCACGGGGGCAGAGCCACTGCCGCTGCTGCCGGATTCGTCAATGTGCAGGCGGCTGCAGCGCAAAAAGCGGCGCAGGCGCGCCCACAGCCCTTCTTCGCTGACCAGGTCGTGCAGGTGCAGCAGCAAGAAGCCGCCGTGCGCACGCAACAGGCTGCCAGCGCGAATGCCGGCGAAGTCGGCGTGGGGCGTGTCGCCGTCGCTGTGCGGTTCGATGTTGCCAAACAGCGTGCGGTGCTGCGGGTTGTCTTCCACGATGACGGGCGCGCTGGTTTGACCGTGGTGGTCTACCGCCACATGCACCTGGCACAGGTGCAGCAGCCGGTTCAGGGCGTCATGGGCATCGCCGTCGTCTTCGTCATCGCTGGGCGTGCTGGCCGGGTTGCTGCTTTTGTCGGTACTGGTGTCACCGGGGCTGTCTTTGGGGGGCTCCGCCAGTTCAAACCAGTGCAGGTGCTGCAGCAGTTCGCGTTCCACTTGCTGCAGCCAGGTTTGCAGCACCTCGGGTTGTTCGGGCACGGTGCTGCGCACGGTGGCCAGGGCTTGCTGCACCAGGGGGCGCACGGTGCGCTTGCGCAGGTCATTCAGGGCGTCGTCACGCACGCGTTCCAGCGGGCGCAAGGTTTGCGCAAACGCGATGATTTCGGCGCGCAGGGCTTGTTCGGCTTCGTCGATGCGGGCGCGTTGCTCGGGGGGCAGGGCGCGGGCTTCGGCTTCGGTCAGGGGCTGGCCGCTGGCGCCTGTGAGGGTGAACACCATGTGCCCGCCGTCTTCGTCAGAGCGCTGCAGCCGGAACTGCCGGGCCTGGGCAAAGGCCTCCAGCACGGCAAATGCCTTGGCTTCTTGCGCTTCGTAGGTTTGCTCAATGGCGCGGGCCTGGGCGCGGAAGTCAGGGCTGCTCAGGTGGCGCGGAATATCGGTTTGCAGGGCCTTGGCCAGCTCTGCCATGGCCCGGCGCAACACACGGCCCTGGCCTGCGGGCAGGCGCAGGGCGCGGGGGCGCTCGGGGGCCTCAAAGTTGTGCAAGTAGCACAGGTCTGGCGGCACCGGCCGCAGGGCTGCGGCCGTCTGCATGGCCTGGCGCATGAGGGATGTCCTCCCGCTGCCCACTTCGCCCAGCACAAAGAGGTGGTAGTCGGGCTGGTTCATCTGCAGCCCGAACTGTGCGGCAGCCTGCGCGCGTTCTTGCCCGATCCATGGCAGGGGCAAATCTTGCAACTCGGCGGTGCTGGCAAAACCGAGCGAGGTGGGGTCGATGGTCAGGCGCAGTTGCGAGGCAGAGAGGGCGTTGGCGGGCATGGCTGGGTGCAAAAACCTTCCAGCGTTTGCCGCTGGGCGCAGGTTGTTATCAATGAAAAGTGCCTGCAGCGCTTGATGGATAAGCGCAGCAAGCTATAAAAATAGTAGCAAAAGGCATTGGGCGCAGTTGCACACCTACCGTGGCGTGGTGCAGCTGCTGGTACGCATTGCCAATCAGTGTGCCACCGGGCAACGCCCTTGGGGTGCACCGCCGGCCAGCGCGTGCTTGCGGGCGTCTTCCTGCGCGTCAGCCCCGGCCACGGTGGTGGGCCAGCCTTGCAGGTGCTGCTGGGTGATGCGGCTCAGGGCGCCAATCCACGGGTGGGTGTCGTTCAGGCAAGGGATGTAGTGGAACTCCTTGCCACCGTGGTGCAGGAAGGCTTCACGCACTTCCATGTTGATTTCTTCCAGCGTTTCCAGGCAGTCGCTGGTAAAGCCGGGGCAGATCACATCGACACGGCGCGTACCTTTTTGGGCCAGGGCTTCGATGGTGGGCTGGGTGTAGGGCTCCAGCCACTTGGCCTTGCCAAAGCGCGACTGGAAGGTGATCTGGTAGCGGTCTTCCCGCAGGCCCAGGCGTTCGGCCAGCAGGCGGCCGGTTTTGCGGGCTTCGCAGTGGTAGGGGTCGCCCAGGTGCAGGGTGCGCTCGGGCACGCCGTGAAAGCTCATCACCAGTTGGTCTGGCTGGCCGTTCTCTTTCCAGTGCGACTCCACCGTGCGCGCCAGCGCTTCGATGTAGCCGGCGTCGTCGTGGTAGCGGTTCACAAAGCGCAGTTCGGGCACGTTGCGGGTGCTGGCCGCCCAGGTGTAGACGGCGTCAAACACGCTGGCGGTGGTGGTGCCGGAGTATTGCGGGTACAGCGGCAGGATCAGGATGCGTGTGGCACCCTCGGCCTTCAGCGCATCGAGCTGGCTGGCAATCGATGGGTTGCCATAGCGCATGGCGTGGCGCACCAGCACGTTGTGCCCGGCTTCGCCCAGCCAGCCGCGCAGCAAGGTGGCCTGCTTTGCCGTCCACACCGCCAGGGGCGAGCCTTCAGGCGTCCAGACACTGGCGTATTTGGCGGCAGATTTGGCCGGCCGCACCCGCAAAATGATGCCGTGCAGGATCAGCATCCACACCAGCTTGGGAATCTCGACCACGCGGTGGTCTGACAGGAACTGGCCAAGGTAGCGCCGCAGCGCGGGCGCTGTGGCTTCGTCGGGCGTGCCCAGGTTGCACAGCAGCACGGCGGTGCGCTCGGGTTGGCCGTGGGTGTAGGGGGGTTCTGGGTGGAAGAAAGGCATGCGGTATTTTCGCCCACGCGCTCGACCGGCGCGATGCGGGGCTTTTAGCAGGCCGTTGAAAAAATCCCCCGCCGACGCCAATGCCAGTAAGTTAAGCAAAGGCCCTTCGGGGTCTTTGTTGTTTGTACAGTGCAGGCTTGATCAATTGAGCTTTGGCCATAGAGGTCAAGCGATAGCCAA
>Ga0115561_1003024_pt1 | contig 10948 bp, 14 predicted proteins | sample COGITO_mtgs_1105_4_FD_87201 | JGI IMG/M metagenome (GOLD analysis project Ga0115561, IMG submission 87201) | Pelagic marine microbial communities from North Sea - COGITO_mtgs_110512 | ecosystem: Environmental > Aquatic > Marine > Epipelagic | place: Germany:Helgoland, sampling site Kabeltonne...
AGACGCATTACAATCTAAAGGTGGATTAAGAATGTTTAAGAAACCTGAAAAAGATAAACTGTATGTTGCATGTGTTGATGTAGCAAGAGGTACAGGTAAAGATTATTCAGCATTTATTATATTAGATGTAACTAAAAATAAAGATGGTAAAATATTATATGAAGTAGTGGCGACTTATAAAAACAATGAAGTCAAACCATTTGTATTTCCAAACATAGTGGCTCAAACTTGTAAGGCGTATAATGAAGCACATGTACTAGTTGAAGTCAATGACTTAGGTCAATCTATATCAGAGGCGATGCACTATGAGTTAGAATATCCTAACATATTGATGACTACTCAAAAGGGTAGGGCGGGTCAAATACTTGGAGCAATGTTCTCAGGTAGAGGTACGTCATTAGGAATAAGAATGACAAAACAGATAAAAAAGGTTGGTTGTGCGAATTTTAAGACGCTTATGGAGGGTGATAAACTATTAATCAATGACTTTAACATAATTGAAGAAATGTCCACTTTTTCTCGTAGAGGTAACTCATGGCAGGCAGAAGAGGGGTGTAATGATGACTTGATTATGTGTCTAGTTATATTTGGCTGGTTATCTAATCAACCTTACTTTAAAGAATTATCAGATTCAAACATTAGAAATCAGATGTATGAAGAACAACAAAAATTGATGGAACAAGATATGGCGCCTTTTGGATTTGTAGATAACGGGATTGATGAAATCACAGATGAAGACACAATAGATGAATATGGAACAAAGTGGTATCCTGTCGTAAGAAAGGGTCAATAACTGTAGATTAAGGTTATTATAAATATCTACAATGACAAAAAGTTTGACTATGGACATAAGAAAACTTATGGATTTTGATAAAAATAAATTTAAAGAGGAGAATTAACCAATGGCATTTCAAGTATCACCAGGTGTTCTCGTACAAGAAAGAGACTTAACAAATATAATTCCAGCAGTATCAACAAGTATTGGTGCTTTTGCGGGTCAGTTTGCTAAAGGTCCAATTGATGAGATTGTTTCAATCTCTAGTGAACAAGAATTAGTAGATACGTTTGGGAAACCTGACTCAAGTACATTTGAGTATTTTTTCACAGCGGCTAACTTCTTACAATATAGTAATGCTTTGAGGGTTGTACGAGCCCAAAATACTTCAGTAACAAATGCGACAGCTTCAGGCTCTAGCATATTGATTAAAAATACTGATGATTATACAAACAATTACTCTACAGGTCAAGGCTCAGTAGGTACGTTTGCTGCTAGAACTGCAGGAGTACACGGAAACAGTTTACTAGTATCAACTTGTCCGTCTGCTTCAGCTTACGAAGAAATATCAACTTCATTAGTTGCTTCAACTTCAACAACAAACGCAGTAGGTAATACTACTATCGCAGTTGATGAAGGAGACAATTTTAATGTTGGAGATATTATTCAGTTTTCTACAACAGCAAGTACAGAAGACTTTGACGATGGAGAATTTTATAGAATAACAGCTATTACAAGCGAAACTTTAACATTCGTTCAACACCCTAGAGGTTCGGGCGGATTATAAAGAGTAATTGCAGACGACAGTAAAATCAAAAGAAGCTGGAGATATTACGATTCAGTAGATAGAGCTCCTGGAACTACAGCATGGACAGCAAATAGAAGCGGTTCAGGTGATGAGATCCATGTAGTAGTCGTTGATGAAGATGGCGTAATTTCAGGCGAACCAGGAAGAGTGTTAGAAGCTTTTTCTAGTATGTCAAAAGCAAGTGACGCTAAAACTCCACAAGGCGATAACAATTATTACCCAGATGTGATCTACAATAAATCAGCTTATATTTATTGGATGGACCACAATACTTCTGGTTCTAATTGGGGTAGCGCTGCTACTGGAACAACTTTCACAGCAGTAAATACTCCTACACTTGAATCTTTATCAGGTGGCGCAGCAGGATCAACAGTAACTGATGGTCAACTATTAACAGCATACGATAAATTTTCAGATGCTGAAACAGTTGATGTTGGTTTAATTATGGCGGGTCCTTCTGGAAGTACAACTCACGTTGACAATCTAATCACTATTGCAGAGAATAGAAAAGACGCTGTTGTATTTGCTTCACCACAAAGATCAGATGTAGTTAATATCACTAACTCAAATACACAAATGACAAATGTAATCGGATTCTTTAATGCAATCAGATCATCTTCATATGTTGTTTTTGATAGTGGTTACAAATATGCATACGACAGATACAATGACGTATATAGATTTGTTCCATTAAATGGTGATATGGCAGGTCTTTCTGCGAGAACAGATACTGTTGCAGATAGTTGGTTTTCACCAGCTGGATTCAACAGAGGTATTGTTAGAGGCGCTGTTAAATTAGCGTTTAACCCAACTAAAGCTCAAAGAGATCAACTTTACCCAGCACGTATCAACCCAGTTGCTACGTTCCCAGGTCAAGGTACGGTCTTGTTTGGCGATAAGACAGGTCTAACAACTCCAAGTGCTTTTGATAGAATAAACGTAAGAAGATTGTTTATTGTATTAGAGAAGGCAATTTCAACTGCTTCTAAATTCCAATTGTTTGAGTTCAATGATGAATTCACAAGAGCGAACTTTAGAAATATCGTTGAGCCTTTCCTAAGAGAAGTACAAGGCAGAAGAGGTATCACAGACTTTTTAGTAGTATGTGATGAAACTAACAACACAGGCGAAGTAATTGATAGAAATGAATTTATAGCTGAGATATTTATTAAACCAGCTAGAAGTATCAACTTTATTACATTATCTTTCGTTGCAACAAGAACCGGCGTTTCGTTTGACGAAGTAGCAGGTTAGTAGAGGAGAAATAAAAAATGGCAAACATTAATGACTTCAAAGCTAAACTTGCAGGCGGTGGCGCAAGAGCCAATCAGTTTAAGGTAACAATGCCTTTTCCTGGGTATGCAAGTGTTGGCGGAGAAATAGAAGACTTTGCTTTCTTATGTAAAGCTACTTCATTACCAGCTATGACAATAGGTAACATAGATGTTAAATTTAGAGGTAGAGATATTAAGATTGCAGGGGATAGAACAATAGATGCGTGGACTGTAACTGCTTACAATGATACAAATTTCAGACTAAAGAATGCGTTTGAAAGATGGCAGAACGGCATTAACAATATGACTGACAACGAAGGTTTAACTAACCCAGTTGACTATCAAGTTGATGCGTTTGTAGATCATTTAGACAGAAACGGTAATACTATAAAATCTTACACACTGAGAGGGGCTTTCCCTACTTCAGTTGGTGGGATTCCATTAGACTACGAAACAACTGATGCGATTGAAACTTTTGATGTGACTTTTTCATATCAATACTTTGAATCAAATACTACTACTTAATCTTAAATTACTAGGGGGAGTAAAATCCCCCTTTTAAGAACTAGTATAAGTATTATAAACAAAGGAAATATAATATGGCTGAATTATTTGGTTTTAGTATTACAAAGCTAAAACAAAAAGCGGATCCAAAACAAAGTTTTACAACTTCACAGGCTGATGACGGAACACAAACCGTATCGGCAGGAGGACACTTTGGTTCTTATTTGGACATGGAAGGTACTGCGAAGACAGAACAAGACCTTATCCGTAGATATAGAGAAATAGCAATGCACCCAGAATGCGATATGGCAATAGAAGATATTGTCAATGAGGGTATTGTTGCGAATGAATTGAAAGACGCAGTAAGAGTTATCTTTAATAATCTACCTTACGGAAGAGAAATACAAAGAAAAATAGAAGACGAATTCCAGGAAGTTTTAAGATTAATGAACTTCAATACAAAAGGCCATGACATCTTTAGAAGATGGTACGTTGATGGTCGTATATTCTACCAAAAGATTATTGATAGAGAAAATTCTAAAAAGGGTATAGTAGAATTAAAATATATTGACCCAAGAAAAATTAAAAAGATTAGGGAAGTCAGAAAGAAAAGACCTGATGTTCCTAGTCCGTCAGCTCTAAACAGTTTAGCTGTTGTAGATGAATATGTAGAATACTTTTTATTTAATGAAAGAGGTGTGTCAGGAACTACTGGTACCGCAGGTATTAAGATAGCACCAGATACAATCGCATTTTGTCCGTCAGGTATAATAGATCAAAATAAAAATATGGTCTTATCATACTTACACAAAGCGATTAAACCTACAAACCAATTGCGTATGATTGAAGACGCAGTGGTCATTTATAGAATAGCTAGAGCACCTGAAAGACGTATCTTTAAAATAGACGTTGGTAACTTGCCTAAAGCAAAAGCCGAACAATATTTAAGAGACGTTATGGCGAGATACAGAAATAAATTAGTATATGACGCTAACACAGGTGAAATTAGAGATGACAGAAATTATATGTCAATGCTTGAAGACTTTTGGTTACCAAGTAGAGAAGGTGGAAGAGGCACTGACATAACAACTTTACCAGGTGGACAAAACCTAGGTGAGATGACTGATGTTGAATATTTTAGAGCGAAACTATATCGTTCTCTTAATGTTCCCGTTAGTAGATTAGAAAGCTCTCAAGGATTTAACATGGGGCGAGCCTCAGAAATTACTAGAGATGAATTAAAGTTTACTAAATTTGTTCAAAGATTAAGAAAGAAATTTACAGAATTGTTTAATGACATTTTAAGAACTCAATTAGTTTTAAAAGGTGTCATAGCTGAAACTGACTGGCACGTAGTCAAAGATTGTATAATGTATGATTTCATACAAGATGGACACTTTGCTGAACTTAAAAATGCTGAACTTCAAAGAGAAAGATTAGCGTTGGCAAATGAGATGAGAGATTACGTTGGTAAGTTTTATTCTGTACAATACATAAGAAAAAATGTTTTAAAACAAAACGATAGAGAAATGGAAGATATGGATAAACAAATCAAAAAAGAAATTGATGATGGTATTATTCAAAACCCTATGGCTCAAATACAAAATGAGGAGAAAAAATAATGAGTGAAGAAGTAAAAAGTTTCGTTGACAAACTTGCGGCAGGCGATAACGCTGGTGCTGGTGATGCGTTTAAAGATGCATTAAGAGTTAAGGTTGGTCAAACGTTAGATAATCATAGAAAAGATATGGCTAGTAATTTGTTTAATCAATCAAATACACCTATACCTGAAGTAGAAGCACATAGTGACCCTAAACCAGAAATAGCTGATGTAGGGACATTTACACATGATGGGCAAGTGCAAACTAGTAATGATGTCAAAGATGGTTCCGCAGAAATGGACTTAACACAAGATGGTACAGCAGATACCATGGTAGGAGTAGATGTCAATGCAGGTGAGCAGAATAGTTAAAGAGAATCTATTAATAGATTCACAAGCTTACAATAGTCTTTCGCCTAATATGAAAGACGCTGTAAAAGATGTATTTTCGTTTTTTAAAGAAGCGAAAGGTAACATTGTAGAAAGATTTGAAAGCGCAATTAAAGAAGTTGCTGCTATACATAATTTAGAAGTTAAACAAATAGAAGATTACTTTGATAAAGAAGTAATTGAAAAATTAGGAGAAGACAAATAATGTCAACAGTAATAGCAAAAGGTAATGTGGTAAACAATCCATCACTTAATGATATTGGTCGTGCTCATTTTGTTAGATGTACAGCAACTGCTGCTACTCAAACTATTGAAATAAGAAGTTTGGATAGTACAGTATTAGGTCAAGTATATTTACATGCAGCAGGTGATACAGTAATTATTGAAAAAGCAGCAGACGATAAAATTACAATGGCAGATGGTCATGCATCAGCTGTTGGTTCACCAAGAAGTTAATTATGATTACGGCTACCAAGCTAACGGATAATAGTTTTAACATTATAGTTAAAGCGAATGGAGTTGGAAGTGAAGACGAACAGACTTTGGTAGATGTAGTAAATTCAAATAATGCGACTTCGGAACCTAAAGTTTCAATCGCAGATATACATTATGAAATATTAGGCACTGGTAAGTGTACAATATTTTTTAAAAACGATATAGAAAAAAAGGTAGAAATTACGGGTAGAGGAAACTACGGATTGAAACCTAGTGAAGATAGAATTAAAGATGCAATAGGTGATATTTTACTAACAAGCGACTCTGATGTTACAAGTTATAATGTAGTAATAGAAGCGCAAAAAGAATCAGGATATACAAACTAATGGCTGACGCAGTAACAACACAAACAATATCAGATACTTCAGGTGTCAAATTTGTAGCGAAACTTACAAATTTCTCTGATGGAACTGGCGAAACTTTAGTGAAAAAAGTTGATGCATCTGAACTTACTTTTATGAGTGAAGATGGTAATAGATCAATCGCTAGAGTATATTATTCAATAAACACATCAGATAATAAGTCAGGTGTAGAGTTGATTTGGGACGGAACAACAAACGCAACTGCTTTATTCTTATCTGGTAACGGTTTTATGGACTTTAGAACAGATGGAAATAGTATTCCAAACAATGCCGGTACTCCTACTGGTGATGTTTTACTATCAACTAAAAACTTTGCGAATGGTGATAACTATACGATTATTGTAGAGTTTAGGTAAAAAATAGTATAAATATATCTATAAGAGAGAGAAAAACTATGAAACTAATTTCCGAAGAAATAAACAACGCCGAGTATCTTATTGAAGAAACTAACGGTAAGAAAGATTACAAAATTAAAGGTATCTTTTTACAATCAGAGTTAAAAAATAGAAATGGAAGAGTCTATCCAAAAGATGTACTTGAAAATGAAGTAAAAAGATATAACCAAGAATTTATCAATAAAAAAAGAGCGTTTGGTGAGTTAGGGCATCCTGACGGACCAACTATCAACCTAGAAAGAGTATCACATATGATTACGAAACTCTATCCAGATGGTAATAATTTTATTGGTGAAGCAAAAATAATGAACACACCATATGGTAAGATTGTAAAAGGTCTTATTGATGAGGGCGCACAATTGGGTGTATCTTCTCGTGGTATGGGTTCGTTAGTACAAAGAGGTGGCGTTAATGTTGTAAAAGACGATTTTTACATCGCAACCGCTGCTGATATTGTAGCAGACCCGTCTGCTCCTGACGCTTTCGTAGAAGGTATTATGGAAGGTAAAGAGTGGGTATGGGACAACGGCGTACTTAAAGAACAAGATGTAGCCGCTTGGAAAATGGAGATTTATAGAACAAGAAAAAGAGAATTAGAAGAAAAAAAGGTTAATATCTTTAAAAACTTTCTTCAAAAACTTTAATCTTATAAATATCCTATAACGAAACAAAAAATAAACGTTTATTTTTATAAGGGAGATTTCAATGGCCGAAACAGATAAGAAAATTGAGGCAATGGAACAGGAAGTTAGTGAAGTGGTAAATCCACAAGCTGATGCTCCGAAGAAAAACGCTGTAGCGGCTGAGCCTACGCATTTAAAAAACGATGCACAAGACTTAGGTCCAGCGGTTGTAAAACCGACTGACAGCAATCCAGACGCTTCAAAATCTACAAAACCCGTTTCTGGTGATGCACAACAAAAAAGTGCTGGCGCTGCTGATGCAATGTCAAAACTTAAAGGTGAATCAAAAGAGACAGACGAAAAATCCTTAGAAGATAAAGAGAAGGCAGAAATGGCACACGCAGATGACAAAGATAAAAAAGATATGAAAGCTTCTTATAAAAAAGAAGAATCAGAACTTGATATCAAAGCAGATGTAGATGCACTTATTGGCGACTCTGATTTATCTGAGGAATTTAAACAGAAAGCTGCGACAATTTTTGAAACTGCGATTAGAGCAAAAGTCAAAGAAGAATCTCAAAGATTACAAGGCGAGTATGAAACTAAATTAAAAGAAGATACTGAAGCTCATAAAGCTGATGTTGTTGAAAAAGTAGACTCATACCTTAACTATGTTGTTGAGGAATGGATGCAAGAAAACAAGATCGCTATTGAAAGAGGTATCAAAGGCGAAATTGCTGAGGACTTTATTGGTGGTTTGAAAAAACTATTTGAAGATCACTATATTGATGTCCCAGATGAAAAATATAATGTGCTTGAAGATCAAGCTTCTAAAATAGAAGACCTTGAAAAGAAACTTAACGAAGAAATTGAAAAGAATGTTAAATCTAATAAGACTATTGGTGAGTTAAAAAGAGAAGATATAGCGAAAGCTGTTTCTGAAGACTTAACTGATACTCAAAAAGAGAAATTTAACAAACTAGCAGAAGAAGTTGAGTATTCAAACGAGGAAGACTTCACTACTAAAGTTAAGACAATTAAAGAGTCTTACTTTGGTAAGCAAGAAGCGAAATCTAATGATATAGATGATGTGGCGGTAAGCGATGGATCTACAGTAGAACCTGCAGATTTAACAAACAGCATGGCTGCTTATAGCGCCGCTATAAGTAAAACTAAAGACATTAAGTTGTCAAAATAATAATATAGAGGGAGAAAAATACAATGTATTTATCTGAAACTTACGAAAAGAAATGGCAGCCAGTCCTAGAGCACCCTGATTTACCAAAAATCGGAGACTCTTACAGACGTGCCGTTACAGCTACTATCTTGGAAAACCAAGAAAGAGCACAAAAAGAAGACAACGCTTTCTTAAACGAAGCAGCGCCTACTAACAATACTGGTGGAACATCAAATTGGGATCCAATTTTAATTTCACTTGTTAGAAGAGCAATGCCTAATTTGATTGCATACGACATTGCAGGTGTACAACCTATGACTGGTCCAACTGGTCTAATCTTCGCAATGAGAAGTAGATACACTTCAGCAACTGGTGCAGAAGCATTATTTGACGAAGCTGATACAGATTTCTCAGGAAGAAACGCAGCGGGTGATTCAACAGCAGGCCAAACTGGTGCTGGTTCAGGATCTAACGCAGCTGGTTCACACACAGGTACAAACCCAGGTTTATTAAACGACAGCCCAGCTGGCGCTTATAGAAAAAACGAGGGTATGACTACTGCTACTGCTGAAGCACTTGGAGACGCTTCTGGTAATGCATTTGCTGAAATGGCTTTCTCAATTGAGAAAACTACAGTAACTGCTAGATCAAGAGCTCTTAAAGCTGAATACACTATGGAACTTGCTCAAGACTTAAAAGCAATCCATGGTCTAGATGCTGAAACAGAACTAGCAAACATTCTATCTGCTGAAATCCTTTCGGAAATCAACAGAGAAGTTGTTAGATCAGTTTACATCAATGCTGAAAAAGGTGCATCAACTAATGGTGGTGCTGCTGTTAATACAACTACTGAGGGTGTATTTGATTTAGATACAGACTCAAACGGAAGATGGTCAGTTGAGAGATTCAAAGGACTAATGTTCCAAGTTGAAAGAGAAGCTAACGTTATCGCACAGAGAACAAGAAGAGGAAAAGGTAACATGATTATCTGTTCTTCAGATGTTGCCTCTGCGTTACAAATGGCAGGTGTTTTGGACTACGCTCCAGCACTTAACAACAATCTAAACATTGACGATACTGGTAATACTTTTGCTGGTGTATTAAATGGTAGATTTAAAGTGTACATAGACCCATACAGTGCAAACAATGTAGCTAAACAATATTTTGTTGTTGGTTACAAAGGTACTTCACCGTACGATGCAGGTATGTTCTATTGTCCTTATGTTCCACTTCAAATGGTGAGAGCAGTTGGCCAAGATACGTTCCAACCAAAAATCGGTTTCAAAACTAGATATGGATTAATTGCTAATCCTTTCGCAGAAACTGGAGCAGTTGCTTCAGGTGCTGTATCTGGTATAACTGATTCTGGTAATGCGAACTCTAACAGATACTACAGACGTGTTCAAGTTGCGAACTTAATGTAATATTTGTTTACAAACAATTTAAAAAGGGCGGCCTAAAAAACCGCCCTTTTTTTATGCCTAATGTATAAATAGTATAAAGGAAACCACTTCGGATGGCACCAAATAGATTTACATATCTGTTACTGGCATTGCTTATTTTATTTGCTATTTCAATGTCATTATAAAAATACTAAATAATACTATGAAAAATATATTAACACAATACTTTTGGATATTTTTAGTTGCAATTGCTATACTAGTTTTATCTTTAATGTTGTTTCCTGAAAAGAAAAATAGACTAGAGTTTATTGAAGAAGAAATAAAGAAAGTACAAGAAAAGAAAAAGGTACTTACTAGTAAAGAAAAAGAACTTGAAAAACTAGCTACCGAAAAGGACTGGGAACAGGTGGATAAGGACACGACTAAATAGTATTATGACAGTTACAAACTCACTAACTAGACAACCTACAAAATTAGATTACGCTAGTCCTACTCAATTTAAATTTAGTATTCTTAAACTTCCTAAAGTGGAATACTTTTGTACTTCTGTAAATATACCTGGAATTAATTTAGGTGAAACTACACAGGCAACTCCGCTAAAAAAGATACCTATACCTGGTGACACATTAACATACGAGCCATTACAAATGACTTTTTTGGTAGATGAAAATTTAGAAAACTTCCAAGAGATACATGGTTGGTTAGTTGGAATAGGTTTTCCGAGAGATAATTCAGAATTTAGAAATTTACTAACTTCAGGTAACGATAGATTTCCTACTAGAAATGCATCTAATGTATCAAGTGAAGCTGGTAAATCAAAGTACGCTGCAGCAGATACAGGCGCAATATTATCTGACGCTACACTAACTGTACTTTCAAGTAAGAATAATGCGCAATGTGAGATAAGATTTAGAGATGTGTATCCAACTGGTCTTACAGGATTACAATACAATCAACAAGCCGCTGATGTAGATTATTTGACTTGTACTGTATCATTTAGTTACTTAATATATGACTTTGCTAATGTAGGGTCATCAACAACACAGATTACTACTACATAGACTTTACAAAATAAGGTTTTTGTGGTATACTATATATTATGGAGATATTATGGATTTAGAACAATTACAAGACTTGGCTGA
>Ga0115561_1003044_pt1 | contig 10898 bp, 13 predicted proteins | sample COGITO_mtgs_1105_4_FD_87201 | JGI IMG/M metagenome (GOLD analysis project Ga0115561, IMG submission 87201) | Pelagic marine microbial communities from North Sea - COGITO_mtgs_110512 | ecosystem: Environmental > Aquatic > Marine > Epipelagic | place: Germany:Helgoland, sampling site Kabeltonne...
ACCATGTCAAAGGTTACCCCGTAATTGACGTAACAGACTTCTGCCGTCTTTTCCTCGTCCCCATATTCCTGCCGAAAATCATTCGACGGGAACCCAACAATTGCAAGCCCTTCGTCTTTATACTCCTGATATAACGCCTCAAGTTCCTTAAATTGAGGAGTGAAACCACATCGGCTGGCGGTATTAACCACTAGTAGTGCCTTGCCGGCGAAAGCCTTACAGAACTCAACGTTTTCGCTAGCCCGCAAACGTGGTGCACTGAAATCGAGCACCTCCGGACAGTCATCAGCAAATGACAAGGACGTGGCCAGTATTAATAACGTTCCCATTATTCTCTTCATTTTCTTCCAGTTTTTGGTGAATACTGAGTATTACGACTGATGCCTGCCTTTTAGATCACCACTACCATTTTATTGAGAGCGAGCCCCCGTTTTACCCAATGGAAAAAATGCGACAGTCAGACAGTCAGACAGTCAGACAGTCAGACAGTGTGGCTAACCCTGTCATAATTGGACCAGTTGCTATGTTAGGGTTTCTCCAATCAGGAGGAACCGATGTGGACTAAAAGTCTCGGGCTTGCGACACCAGGTGTCTATCGGGAACTGAAGCTAAACTCACTGTCAGAGGGATCATGTACTTGGCTGATGAAGCAGAATGTGGCTAATTCTTTCTATATCCACGACTTTCTTATTCTTCATGACCTGTACGGTTATAGTATTGGCGTTAGGCTGTAATTCGCGCCGTATTAAATTTTGCTGAGCTTACCGCTACGGCTTATCCAACGTCTTGTTAGGACCCGGAAAAAACATATTTGTCGTTTGCTGATAGGTTTTGTAATCAGGGCGTTTCTGAACGGAGTAGTATTCCGAAGGTTCTGCACCAGTATCAAACACAAGCGTGCTGTACATTTTCCAAGAAGCAAACAGCAACCCGATTCCAAGCAATAGCCAAGTGATCAGAGACTCCGCACCATACAAATTCAGAAATGACGGAACGGCGGCAATGATCAACCCATTCCACACCATCCACTCGGCAAAGTAGTTAGGATGCCGCGTGTGTTTCCATAGTCCTACATTACAAACTCTATTTCGTTCGCCGGCTTTTTTCATGGTTTGCAAGAAGGCGAGCTTTTGAAAATCAGCAATCGATTCCATAGCGAAGGCGCTTCCCCAGACAAGAACGCCAACGACCTCTAGAATGTGGATATGTTCACTTGAGTTAGAGGCAATAATAAAGGCGGGCATTGCTAGAAAAGACGCATTCGCCAATCCCTGCCAAAGTGCATCAACCTGCATAGCTAAAGGCACGTTAGTTTTACCTGCCGCTATCCACCGCTGTTTTTGATATTCATAACGAGGAAATTCCTGCTTAAGTCGTCCCATCGACCACAACTTCAACGCACCGAAGCCCATACGACTTCCTGCAAAGATGTAAGCCACACTTACCAATGCGACGCGCCAGGATTGACCATCACTCAGCACCCAAGTTAAACCACCAATGGCGATTAGACCTAACGGCCAGCCAATATCCACATAAGACATCCGTCCGGTCATCCAAATGGGAATACCCACGACAACGCCAAACAAAGCCAATTGCAGCAAACCATTGTATAAACCGATCACGGCAAAGCTGTCTGTAACGAGCAACAAGGCCCAACCCGCAATGAAAGGCAACAGGGATTTAAAATACTTCATGAGCTTTATCTACTTGTTTGAAGAAACGACTAAAGATGGATCGTACACACTATCATTTCCTGATTGAACAAACCTGCTAGGCAATGCGCCTATCCGCGTCAATTACTGTGGCCGGTTTGTCTGATTTACTATTGAGAACTCTTTTGTTTCTCTCTCATTTTCATTGATGTTGCCTTACGGAAGCTTTCGTCCTGCATTTCTATAACTGTCGCGTCGTGAACTAACCTGTCGATTACAGCGACGGTCGGAGTTGGAAGTAAGCCAGTTCGATCTCATTGTCAGCACACCAAGCAACAAATACTCCGGCGATCAGTTCGGAACCGTTATCCAGACGTATCTGACCAAGCAGACCACGTGCCACTTTTAACCGATCCAGAGCCCGTACGAGTGATAGTTACCGAACCTATCGTTGACATTAAGATTCTTGAGCCACTGCAGGAACGACCTCAAGGCTTGCTACCTAAGATATGGTATTGGTTCTTCCCAAAACCTAAACTCCTACCCTTAAAGCCTATTGAGAAGAGAATGGTGAAGGAGCAGCCTATTGAGGAACCGGCAGTAAAGGAACCTGAAGACCAAGGTTATTTCTGCCCGAGATGCGACAAGTTCACGCTACCTTTCCAACAAACCGCGTTTACTGATTGAAGATTGTGAGGTTGCTATAGCCGTATAGAGGATAGAGATCACATGAAAAAAGATAAAGATTCGACCTGTGAGGGCGAGCAGCGAGATTCCGAACCTCACGGTTTCGGTAAACGCGTTTATCCAGACGGATCAGTGTACGAGGGAGAGGGGGAAGCTGGGCATAAAAGTGCGCAAAGCGGCGACTTTACAAGGTGCTTTAGGCAAAACGGTCAATAACCGGGTGGCACGGAGCAATGATGGAAATTGGATTGCGTCCATTCGCGGCGCGGATTGCGCGCAACGCCTTCGGGGGCTTACCCTCGCGGGCGATATCTGCTTAGGTGCACAGTTCGCCGTAAGGTATGATGTAAAGTGATTTCCAGACGGCTTTTTGAAAGTTAGCATCCCTAAATTTGTAGGAATATCGAAGTTCCTGCGCTTTTTTTTAAAGTCTTGTGTCAGTAGTTGATTGGCCTCGCGTAGCACAGCATCTTGAAACTCGGCTGCTTGGGTGGCTCGTGCATTTGACAGAGCGCCAGCCGAGATAGCGTACTATAAAAATTCGTAGTGGAGGCTCCCCACCCCGTATGTCGTTTATGAAGATTACTTATCCCGTACGATCAGGAAAATTGCTGTCTAGTCTTTCTCTTAGGTACTCTCCATAACGAATTGGCTCGTAAGCTGGCCGCTTGTCATTTTCCATAAATTGTCTCAAACAGGTAATGTCTGCATCGGTGTTCGGATCAAAAAACATCGCCACAGAATAACGACTACGGTTTTTTTTATTGACATTCACGCGATGCGGTGACGAATTGAAAACGCCGTTGGTCCAACGTGCCAGTGCGTCTGCAATATTCACCACTAACGTGTCCTGCAAACTGGGTACTGCCATCCAACTGCCGTCCACCGTTTTGATCTCCAAACCGCCCACCTGATCTTGTGCCAACAACGTGAAGAACCCATAGTCCGTGTGCGGATTGATGCCATAAAGATCAGCGTCGCTTGTTGCTGGGTCCTCCTCAACCACAGGATAATGAAGCAGCCGCAAACAGGTCATTGGGCCGTCAAAATAGGGCAAGAAAAAATCCGCAGACTCCCCCACGGCCAAGGCAAAAATTTTCAGCAACCGCATCCCCAAATCAATAATCGCCTCGTTATACCGTGCCACCGCATCACAAAAAATTTGGTCATCGGGCCATTGATTAGGGCCCATCAATGCTCGACTTTGATAGGCCGGATCATCCGTGGGCACCTCATGGCGCACCATAAAGCTTTCCATCTGGTTAGCCCCGACAGCTGGGGCGAAGCGTTCTGAGGATATTAATTTAGAGGTCGCGAAGGCCTGATACCCTCGATGCCAGGCATTGAGCTTGATGGACAGTTTTTTTTCCAACGGTTGTGCATGGAACACCTGGTTGGCCTTCATGACCGCTTCCAATAAGTCAGGATCAATCCCGTGGTTTGCGATATAAAAAAAACCACCGCCCATGGCGGCAGTCCGAACCTGCTTCGCAATGGCTTGGTCAGCACGATCATGTCGACCAAGGTCAGCAAGATCAATCAATGGCATATTGAGGGTTGCGTTTTTCATCGTGGCGTGGCGCTTTGGGAAACTTTGGTTAAAGTTGCTTTATATGGGTAATCAGACTTGCGATCGAAAAGCCCTGTTATAAATCCTATTCTCTAAGGGGGTTAGTTCGCCATATACCGCCGGCATAGCTATAGGCATTGGGTAGTGGAATTTGTGTCGTTTACTGAGTTCTAGCCTTAAAGGCGGTTGTGACTCATCTTGTAAAAGGGCATTAGGTCTTTTACATCGTAACCAAAAATAAACCCTTCCTCAACAAAGTGGTCCCTCCAAACCTGTAATACCTACCCAGCAGGAGTGCCAGTTGTGTAAAGTGGGGGTGTCCCGGGGTCGGTTGCGATTGGGTTGGTAATGCTAGCGAGTTAGGTTGTATGGAAATTCGGTGTAAGCGCAAAGGGCATGCCGCCGCGCAGCGGACAGACAGAAATATCGATATCAAATACAAGCTTAAGCCGCTCGGCCCAGGCCTGAAAACCCCTATATCTCGCATCCATTGTTCCAGAAGGTTTGATATTAAATTAGCACTTGCACCAGCATGGAACCTGCGTTTCAGTGATCAACCGGGCCACCTGTAAGACAATAGATCATTGGCCATTCAGGTATTAGCCATCCTCAACTGAAAAACTGCTCAACAGACTTCTTTTCGCATAAAAACCAATCAGGATACTTTTTCAAATCTTCAGCGACAGTGTCCATCTACGGATACTTCCATTAGCACTCTTCTAGCTTGGCTAAATTGAATAAAATTCTGTGGTTCCTGCAGCGCTTTAATACCTTAAAGCACTGCATTGATTGGTTTTTTCGCTGTGCACTAGCGCGACTGAGTGTTTTTAAATGCGACGTATTTGTTACCTTGATTTAGACTGGAGCGTGGTTTACCTTCTTCGCATGACAAACGTTCTTGAAATAATTCCCGAAAGCCTGCAAGCCGAAGTGGGTGCGGCTTTGGATTGGTTTAACACATACGAAAACGCGTCCTATGATGTGACGGGTATTGTCGACCCACCGGTTACTTCTGGTAGTAGTCAGGATCTTCGATTGGTACTTTGTGGCGAGGGCGTTTGTCGTCAGGAAACTTTTAAGGTTGTTGGTTCCGCTGATGTTCCTGAGGTGGAATGGTTGGGGTTAGACCACGCGCAAGATAGCGTTGGTGTGGCTGAACTTGATCCGCCCCCAGGTGCTAGGAAGACTTGGTTAGCTGATGTGGCTGGCAGGAATTCTTTTGCTGTGTTGTTGTTTTATCGCGGCTTCTGGTGACCCCCTTGTCGCCTCGAGTTACGAGGCTACGTTTTTAGTGGAGTGGTTGATGCTATTAGGGCTGCGGGTGGCGAAGTTTATGGCGTTACCAGTGAACCGCAGGCGCTGGCCTCTCGTGCCCAAGAAGATTGGGGACTCTCTTTCGAATGTGTAGGGGACCCACATCAAGAAATCGCTGATGCTGCACGTCAACGCGGGATGTTAGATCTGCGTACCAGTGAAGTGGGTGAGTTTATAACACGTGATACGTCTTGGGGTGTTTCCCATCCTAAGGGTTTCTATCAGCCCGGTGTTCTGGCGCTGAGTTCTGAGCGTCTGCTTTACCGCTGGCGGTCTGTTCCCAGTCGAGAAAATATGGGTGGTGCTGGTGGTAGACCTATGGAAGATTATGTTTGGCGGCAGATTCAGGCCTCCCTTGCAGACACTTCAGCCGCTGACGCTGTATTAGATGAAACCCCTGCCATAAAAGGTAAGCCGCCACCCTTTTTCATATTCTCCATGATGTTGATGGCTCACGGTTGGTTTTTGCGTCCTAAAGCCTTCACCTACCAGGACGATGGTGTGAACCCAATGCAACGTTTCCCGTTGGTACTTATGCGCCTTGTTGTATTTATCGTGTGCTGGATTGCAGCGTTTGCGTCACTGCCTACAATTTGGGTGGGCGCTGCGTTGGCTTTTTATGCGCCATTGGCTATTTTGGGTATTCGCAAGGTTTACGTTACTTTTGCCGTGGAGACTGAAGAATAACTGGGCATCCTCTTCTATATTAAGCTGCTGCGCTAACGAAGAGATTAGCCCGTTTGACCTGGCAACAATGACATGCGTGTAACTACCTTGAAGAAGTCGAGATATCGCCTACTTTGGAGCCCCTCTGTGTCAGGGTTGTTGACGTTCAATACTCCAACCATGAGTCCCCTGGAACGACTCCGGCCCTGGTATCTCGACGTCCGCAAGATGGCATTGTGGAGCGACCGCAGCCGCCGCCGACTTCGGCTCGAGACCCAGGTAATTTGATTTGTTGCGCGCCGGTTTCGCTGAACGAAGAACCAACGCCGGCCTGAATGGCGAGTTGGTCGCGAAGGTCCTAAGTCTGCAAAAGTATTGTGTCAGATTGGACAGGGGTCTCGGTATTAGAATTGCTGGCAGTGTAACTGCGAGTTAATCTGGAGCGGCTATCGCGACATCGAAGAAGAAGAGGGCGGGGGTTTCTTCATGGTAACGAATCTGAGTCGTCCAAGCTGTGACGCTTATGTTGAGATCTACGCAGGTAAGAAAGGCTAGTGCGAAAACAGTTGGCACCCCTATTGGCACCCCTATTGGCACCCCTATTGGCACCCCTATTGGCACCCCTATTGGTACCCCTATTGGTACCCCTATTGGTACCCCTATTGGTACCCCCAAGACCCTCTTAAAACCCAAGCTCCTTGATTCTAGTGGGCTGTAGGGTAAATATCGCGAAAGAGGTAGAAGTCTAACCTTTAAGACTGCTCGAGGCTAAGGCCAATAAAAACAATACGTTAAATTACCATTGATTGACGCAACGCGACTCCGCGAGACACAATGGAAGTTCAATTGGGCACGTCAATGGTCACCTCAATGGTCACCTCAATGCCAGTATCATTAAGTCAAATTCAGATTTCGATAAACGATTTGGCGAACAAGGTCAGGCACTCATCGGCTTATGTACTTTCACCCTGGTAGCGTTTAACCACTGCGGGCCTCTCGCCGTCGCTGCTTCTAAATGTTGAAACCAATAAAAAAAAAGTCTAACTTGTCCTAAATTGAAACCTCAGGGTGACCTCGATGCAAGGCGCGCGTTTTTCAAAAACCTCTTTAATGTGGATTGGAGCCTGCGCGTTAGTTATTGCAGCAGTGGGTGCCACAATCTTGAGCACAGACGATGCTCACATAGAAAAGCATAGTATTAGCGGTACTATAGCCCCCGCAGAGAGATTTTTCGTGGATCAAGTTGGTCAAAACGAAGTCATTACAACGGATGAATCTGACGAGTCATCAGACGTTACGTTACAACGCACGCTAGAATCCACAATGCAGGCCACTAAGAGTAATTCGTTACATAGCGAAAACGCAGGTAATTGCGCGGCGTGTCATTAAATCTATATATCGACGGGTAATCATCGGTGAACCACGATTTTCGCGGCTCATTAACTGGTTCTGTTTGATGCCCGTGTGTCGCTTAGCTTGAAACCCACCGAATCATGCAAAGTTAGTCTGTGAGGCCTCACAGCGTTATATCTGGAATTTATTTTCAGACTTTCAGGTGTAATTCAGATGAAGATACAAGTCCTTGTTATATAAGGGCTGTTATATAAGGGCTGTTATATAAGGGCTGTGGAGGGTGTTTCGATCCCAAATAAGGGATTGTCAGTTTCAAACGCGGTTATAAAGCGTTTTCACGCTTAAACTCCTGCTGCGGGGGCAGACTCTGATTCGGTGAACGCCTGAGTCTCAGTATAAGCCGTGGTTATTTTGGCCTGATATTTAGCCCACTCATTTCTTTGCTTCTGTTCACGTTGCTTTTGTTCAGCGTCTATCAGGTCTGAGAGGTCGAAGTTAATCGAATCGGGGGGAAGGTTCAGATTCTTTGTAAGGGGTTGAGGAATGTTTTTGGCAACTGCGGAGGAAGCGAAAGCCATCAGCAGTACAAGATGAATTGCCGCTGTCAATAACCTTTCCATAGCACTGCTCCACTAGAGGATTAAGTGTCTCTTGAATGCGATGGCCTCGGGAACTGGTCTTCAAGCGCCAAAACCTAGTCATAAAAAAACCCCGCCGAAACGAGGTTTAGTGGCCGAAAAGACTTGCTTGCCATGGATTGCTATCAGGCTCGACCGAGCAGCTCGATTGTCTCAGGTGAGGTTGTTTGAGGTTGTTTGAGGATGTAGGAAATGGATTAACCTTGTGTAAGCATTCACCTGGAGGATCTCCTGTAAGCGCCTACATGACCTGTTCTCGAACAGTTTGGAAACCGTTGCTTACCGCTCTTGCTTTGCTTTCTGAAGGATGCGCCTCGAGCATTTTTAATCACTCAGACTAGTTTTTGTAATGTGGTCAGAGTCTCGAATCTGTGTAGGACATTCGCCATGTGTTTATTGATGTTGTTGGTTCTGATGTTGCCGGCACTGCGTTTTGGTTCTGAGGAAGATAAGCGGTTTTTTGAAGCGCAGCAGGTGTTAGCCGAGCAGGGAAATGCTAATGGGCAGAACAACCTTGGTTTGATGTACGACTATGGCGGAGGTGTTCCCAAAGACGACAAGTAAGCCGTGAAGTGGTATCGGCATGTTGCTAATTAGCAAGAGTTTTTGTTGGCAGGGGTGATAGTGAAGTTAATATTATAGATAATTAAGGCGCATATTTATTACGTACGCATACGCGCGCGCGACTTAGCAAAGGAGTAGTGCTGCCTCTTAGGAAATTAAAGATTGATAAATTTAGTTTAATTATTGTCATAGTCCCAGTGCTTTGCATGCACATAGCAGCGCGGTACGAAATATTCTGTTCCTAGGGATTCGACCTGGCACTTGGCCCTGTCTCCCATGATTTGTTACTTCACATGGCCTAGATTAGTCAATTCAACCACCTGCTGGTCGCTGAAACCGATCTCTCTTAAAATCTCACCGGTATGTTCACCCTGTTTGGGGGCAGGAATCAGCTCAAGCTCGATACCTAGATAATGAGCTGCTGGTCGTGGATGCCGAACTTTTCCGGCGATGGGGTGTTCCGATTCAGTCAACATACCTGTCGCCTCTATGTGAGGATCAGTATGAACAAGATGGGGATCCATCACTGGCGCGACTGGTACTTCCGCACTCTGGAGCCGATCGACCACCTGCGCGACCTGGTAGGGCTTTACCATCTGGTCAATAGTATCCATCCACTCTTTGTTGTGTTCGCCTCGACCGACCGAGGTGTGATAACGCTGGTCATCATAGGCCTCTGGTTGTAGTTCATCGCACATAGCTTGCCAGTGCTTGTCTGTTCCAGGAGCGATTGCAACCAGGCCGTCAGTGCAACCATACAATCGATAGGCGTTGAGCACGTTTGGTAAATGCTGCACGTCGTCATCCAATAACGTGCAATCCATCATCACATCGCTCCATACGAACGCAAGATTAGATTCAATCATATTAGTCTGCACAAGACTGCCTTTGCCGGATCGTTCTCGATGGATTACCGCAGCGAGGATTGCCTGTGCATTCGCGTAAGCTCCAACCTTATCCGCCACCATACCTCGAATCAGCGTAGGTTGACCGTCGCTCTTTTGCATGCCGGCCCAGCCAGAGAGGCCTTGGATTAGTGGATCATACACAGGGCGATCCGCGTACGGTCCTTCCGGTCCAAACCCGGAGGAAGCGCAATAGATGATTTTTGGGTTACGCGCTTTTACTGTGTCGTAACCAAAGCCCAATCGATCCATCACGCCAAAGCGGTAGCCTTCGACAAATATGTCAGTCGTATCCAGAAGCGACCACAGCACTTCCTTTCCCTTATCAGACTTGAGGTCAATAGCGATCGAACGCTTGCCCCAGTTTGCGTTTACGAACCAGCCACTTATCCCATTCTTCTTACTACCAAAGTAACGAAGGCCATCACCTGCGCCGGTATCCTCTACTTTGATTACCTCGGCGCCGTAGCCCGCCAGAATATGTGTCGCTGCAGGAACGGCAATCATCTGCCCTAGTTCAAGAACACGCATGCCTGAAAGTGGCCCCTCATTGTGAGCGATCTTGTTTGCATCACTGTTCATTCCACCATCTCCTTCTAGCCATGACCAATATTACAATAGTGCCCACGTGGTTGTGTAAGACCAAGGCTAGAACATGCTCATAAACACTCGATAATTTGGCTTGTCGCTGTCACAGCACCTCACTTGACCTGTTAACGTCCGATCCTGAAATCCGTCCTGGCACTTGGACCTGTCCCCTAAGAATCCTTACGCTTGTTGTCGCGGTGACGCTGGACTCGCTCTCGGTTTAGTCATACCACAGATGATGTGACGAGTTTTGTTTCGTGCCAGTGCCTAGCCTATGCTTAGCAGCGGTTAGGTAAGTATAGAATAGTAGGTGGCCGTCAAAGAGCAGTCAAACAAGGTGTGATTATGCTGTAACTTACTGATTTAACTGGATAAATATGGCGGAAGAGGTAGGAGTCGAACCCACCAGCCACTTTAACAGCAGCTCAACGGCTTTGAAGGCCGGGCACACCACCGGGTGCAACGCTCTTCCGCTGACTATAGTATCAAAAAAAGAGCGTTGATCGGTGGACCAATAACGACTTTATCGATGCCGATAAGGTGGCGCTATTCGATGCCGCGTTTTTTTAATTCGTCTGGCATTCGTTTTGAGTCTGCTTCCAGCGCTGGGCCACGTTCGTCATCTTTTAGTTGCCCCATGGTATCTGCCGCCATTTTGTCGCTGTCCAGGGTAATCCATTTCTCTGGTACGATTTCGATGATCACCCTAAGCGGGGAATCGAGTCTTTCCTCAAATGCTGCAGCACCAGCTTCCTGTTCGGGTGTTAGCGTGCCGTTCGCACCAGCAGAGCCATAAGGCCCGCGGGCAAGGGCGGGGTAGAACCAGGTTTTAGTTTCTTCATCGTCGTGGATGATTGCGCGACCTTTGATCGTGATGGCGCCATTGGGGCCGTCTGGCGCCGCGATGCCGCTGACAACCAATGAACAGCGGGGGTCGCGTCGGATGGCAGACACCCGGTGG
>Ga0115561_1003062_pt1 | contig 10850 bp, 7 predicted proteins | sample COGITO_mtgs_1105_4_FD_87201 | JGI IMG/M metagenome (GOLD analysis project Ga0115561, IMG submission 87201) | Pelagic marine microbial communities from North Sea - COGITO_mtgs_110512 | ecosystem: Environmental > Aquatic > Marine > Epipelagic | place: Germany:Helgoland, sampling site Kabeltonne...
ATATTATAATGTCCACCATACTAACGAATCAAATTCCAATTATTCCTTGGAAAGGACAAACATTTAACCAAGTTGTAACTCATATCAAACAAAATGGTTTACTCTATAGTAATAATACTAATAATATTTTCTCTGCTCTTCCACTAAAAACTTACCGTAAAGAAATTGGTTCAGGAGATTGCACGAGTTCTCGCAACACAACCACTATAGAAGAACTAAACCGCCCAGGTAGTTCTATAGTAAATTCTAAAAGTCCTATTTGTAATGGTTTAGTTAATGTAGTAGACTTTAATCTTACTGAGAATTCTAGTCAAAATATAGGAAATTGTGCGTCAGAATGTGTTGTAGGAACTCCTGAAACCAACGCAAGACGTCGTGTTCGTAGTTCAGGTATGATTAAAAAACAATTTGATTTGTCATCTGATAAACCCAAATATTACACGGATTCAAGACAATATTTAAATAGTCGTAACAAGACCTTCACTCAAAATAATTTTCATTACTTTCGTGAGGGTGATGCTAATGCTATTCAAGGAAGTAGTCAATCTATCGCAAATGTATATACAACAAATACCACTACTGATTGTAAGAGACATTATTTGTCATCTGATACGTCGTTTACTTATCAATGGGTAGCAGGTAATCCTACTGGTGCTAGTGGTGGAACACCCGTAGCAGACGAACCTGCCGGACAGTACGGAACATTTACAGTCAACCTGAAAAAAGGATTTTATGATGTGTCCGACATAAATAGAGTTTTACACGCTCAAATGATATTAAACGAACATTATTTTGTTAACAGTACTAACGAATCTAAACAGTTTTTTATTAACTTTGTTTTTAATTCATCTACCAGACTAGTTCAATTGCAAATAAACCCAATTTCACAAACAATTATTGACGGACAAGGATTAGTTCAACCTATAATTGAAACCGATATTGGAACCAGACCCCCAGTATGGAATGTTCCCGAATCTACAATTATACCTATTCTAGAAGTTGTAGATAACGATTTTAAAGAACTTATCGGGTTCAATGTTGGCACATATCCTTCTGCCAATCAAACCGTTGACTATATGGTTGCTTCTAATTCACCCAACGGACCTGCCATTAAACCTAGATACAACCGTGTTTATTATAAACCCAATAATCACCAATACGCACAACAAGGAGCTGTCTCATCTAGTTCACGTATAACTCGTTTGAAATATAACGCGATTACTACTACAGCTTCTACATATAGAAATGCGTTTGGGTTACACGTAGCAAACGCACTAGCTTATGGAGTTCCTGCAAATGGATATACTGTAAAAGACAAATTGGGATATCCACTTCCAAAAACACCTACATTTACATCTACTGGAGAACAACGTGATTGTCCCAATGTTTCTATCCAAGGATAAACGCTAACATATTATAAATTTTAAAATATTATAAAATTTATAAATTAAAAATTTACACCCTTGAAGATTTAAAATGGGACAAATTATGAGTAAGTTTTTTCTGTTTTTATTATAGTAATGACGCATACAAGTGAGGATTATAAAATTTCTGCTGTAAAATATTATTTGAAAAATAAAGACAACATTAGAAAAACATGTAAAATTTTTGATTGTAAGAAATCTACTTTACAAAGATGGATACAAAGATATAATTCTACTAAAAATCTTACAAGAAGAAACGGAAAGCATATTAGAACACAATCTTATTCGTTTACAATATTATAAATCATTTTTGTATTTGAAAACATATCCTTTTGTATGTTTTCTTTCACCTGATAAAACACGCCTAATATAATTACCACTTATTTTCAAATCTTTATTTTTAATCAAGAAATCAATAGCAAACGGAACATAATTAAATGTTCCTATATGTTCATTATTAGAATTATATACATCAAATGGTTTCGGTTGTCCTCTTATTTTCCCTTCTAATGTGTTCCCTCTTTCTTTCATTCTAATTGAGTTTGCTTCTTTTACTTCAGGTCTATTCATATATTCTTTCATTCTAATTGAGTTTGCTTCTTTTACTTCAGGTCTATTCATATATTCTTTCATAAAATCACTATGTTGCTTTGCTATTTCTGGATTAGTTGCATGTTTTTCTTTCATTCTAATTGATTTTGCTTCTTTTACTTCAGGTCTATTCATATATTCTTTCATAAAATCACTATGTTGCTTTGCTATTTCTGGATTAGTTGCATGTTTTTCTTTCATTATCTCACTATGTTGCTTTGCCATTTCTGGATTAGTTGCATGTTTTTCTTTCATTCTAATTGATTGCTTTAATCTATTTTCTGGAATAGAATAATACATTTGACTATTTATAGAAACTAAATCTCGTGCATCTTGATTATTATTATAATAGTCTTTTAGTTTAATTGATTGCTTTAATCTATTTTCTGGATTTGAAAAATACAAGGTCATTCGTTTAGATATATTGTCTCTTGCTTCTGGATTTTTATCATAGTATGATGTTAATTGGTCACTTAATCTTTTTTTATTTTCTGGATTTTCAAAATATTTTTTTACCTCTTTTGATTTAGCATCACGAATTGAACTATTACTAAAATATTCTTTTGATTTATTAGACATTATAATTTTACTTTCTTCTGTATGAATATATCCTTTAACGCCTTCACCACCATCAGTCATATTATATCCATGACCTTTTAAGTAATGAGAATTATAATATATTATATTTAATATTTCCAATTGATTTATTTCATCTCGGTCGTATGCTTTATCTATTATATCATAATTTAAACTATCTTTGCCATATTTTCGTATTGCTTTAGATAATAAATATTGTGCATCTGTTTTACTAACTATAATATGTTCTTTAATTCTTTCTTCTACTAACTTAGTAGTTTGTCCTATATATTTTTTTCCATTAGGAAATGATATACAATATATAAAACCATATATTTCATTTTCAGTAATATTTATATTTTCCATAGTATTATATTTATAAATAATTATATTTAATTTATTTCAATTTTATTATATTTTTTAGTGGGTTTTGTCCCATTTTAAATCGTCAAGGGTGTAAATTTAAAATTCTTTATGACAAGGGACCTTATACTTATTACACCAATATATACATTTTGATATATTCGTCTTTACTAACTGTTCTATTTTATCGTGTTTATGTTTACTTTCTATTAATGAAATAGTATAGTGGATATTTTCAAGTTGCTGTTGTCCGAACACCGCGTTATATTCTTCGATTTTTATTACAAACTGGTAAGATAGGGGTAAATTTAAAAATCGCACTACATTTTTATCTCCATTATTCTGTGTCATTTTTACAAACGCACCATATAACACATTATAGAATGTACTATTATTTGAATATATGAAGTTTTTACATACAATGTATTTTTCGGAATTAGCATATCTACTTGTATACGGTTTAATAATATACACAGATTCATAAAAAGACGATAATATATATAATAAATCTAATGTGTGGTTCATAAAAGAGTCAAATATCTTCAGTACAAAACTTCCTCCCTTTTTCTGCATTACTAATGCATAAAATACTTGGGCCATTAATAGGTCCGCAACGTGGACTTCTTGATTATTGAAATCTACTGAGAAATCAAACCCACCATCACCAGTTATCAGTTCCATAGAAGAACCATATTTTTCTTTACAATATACAAAATTCTCTAGTTTCAATATATCTCCTGTCCCATCTTTACCCCGTTCAATATACACGTTCTTGTTCTTCTGTAAAAAGTTTTGTGTTTTTTTCCAAGCAGGTATATTAGGATCATCTTTATCGTCTAAAATTGTCATTCCGATATAACTATCATGCCTACAGTTACGTGTATTTGCAATTGCTTCAATAAAACCACCAGGACCTTCCGCAATATGGAAGGTATGTATTGGCTTGGAATCAAATATCAAATCAAATGTATTTATAATTTCGACCATTTTAAAATAAGACCTAGATAATGAACTGTATTTGGATACACATTTTTTTTTATGGGGAGTAATTGTGTGTATGTATTCATATGGATTTGTATATTTTTTATGAATATCCCAGTCAGTCTCGATTGTTTCAAGTCGCTGTTTAATTTCATACAAGTATCGTGCCAAAGAATGAGATACCATTATGTCAGGGTTGTCATTACTTACTATATAATCAATATGTTTGGGAATAAAAAAATTTACTCTTGGTAATTGATAATAAGACATTATATGATAACAGTTATTATAGCTAATAGTTATCATACAGATATTTCTATATCATTTTTTATTTCAAGGAATAACTTAATTCTATTTTTGTAAAATAATCTTATCTTTTTTTATTTTTCTAGTGGTCTTCTTTTTTGGAACTGGTTTTTTAACTTCATCTTCAGGCTTATTCTCTTCCAGTATATCATCTACGATTGTTCGTGTATTCTCCTCTTTATTTAATATTATATCAGACATCTTTTTTACATCCAAACTACGGACCTTCTTAAAAGCAAAATATCGGTTCATAAATGAGATTTGCTTCTCCTCTGGAGACATATAAGGGGCTTTACCGTAATCATTCTTACGTGCTGGATATTGTTTTATTTCTTGTTCCATAGCTGAATATAATTCGGAAAATAATCCAGTGCCATCCGGTAATCCCATTGCGATTGCCTCTTCTTTTGTCACTAATACAAACCCATAATCATCCATAATACGAATTAGATAATCAAAGTTTACCAAATATTCACGGAATACCTTATTGATACTCTCCTGAAATACATTTATCGCATACCCCAAACTCATTTCTTCATCTGGAAATCCGGTTTGGTCGTACATCTTAGTAATCTCATAAATTTTACGGTCATTCTTCAATATCGTAATGCCCTCATCTTTACTTTTATTTTCAAGAATATTAAACACTTGTTTACCATCATAACAAGTACCAACAAAGTAACCATTGATTTTCGTGCATTCCGCTATGTTACGAATAAAGCTATGGAATGTTGTCTTATTTTCAAAGAAATAGTGCATAGCAAATTGACACGAACTTACATTAAATCCGGTTTCAGCTACTCCATATTGATTATATACACCTTTACCTAATAAGGAAATATCCTTAGGTCCATTTCCAAACACCGCCTTTATTATTTGTTTATCTTTGTCTGTATCCAACGCATCTCCATTACGAATATTACGACTACTGTTACCAGTTACAAACAGAGCTTTTGGCATTTTTGTGTATTTTTTATTTGCTCTGATGAACCGAGCACACGCACCATCAACTTGATTATGAATATTGTCTTTTGACACATCTACACCTAATACAAATTTCAACTTTGAACGTATCCATTTTGACATATCACCTGCCTTTCCTACGGCATAATCAATTAGCGTATCATCACGCTCGGATACTCCCATTATTAGGTTCTTCTTTACAACTAAATTATGGAAATCACGCAATCCCTGTGTGCTGGTCTCGTCATTTGAACGGTTATAATATACATCATCATTACGTTCATATTCAGGTAGATTTTCACCAGTAGAAATCATATACTCAGTGATTGGGTCATGAATAGAATGCCAATTGTTATTTGCTACGTGATAGGCATTTCCGTAATTCTTCATACCAGCACGTAATTCACTTGTCTTATCATATCGCACACGGAGAGGAACCCATTTCCATCCGTCATCATTACTCATTACATATTTGAATTCTACTATCATATCATCTTCAAAATACTCATTTTCTTCTGTCATCATATACATATTTGTTTCATCTCCTTTTAATAAAATATTACACAAATGAGCGGTTTCATCATACGGGTTTGTTGGTTGAAATGGAACTGGCTTATATGTATCATTATTATCCAAATCTTCAGGGGTTGGCAATTTATCATTTAATATATCTTGACACGGATTTAAATAACCATGCTTACGTTCGTCAAAACCACATCTTAATACTAACGTTTTATATTGGATAACTTCTTGGTTACCCTCCAAATTACGACCGTCTTGGAAAATATGATGAACTTCATCACGACCAGTTTTGTCTTTCTTTACTGAGACTAAGAAATCAATTGTATTGAACTCGGCGGGTTTCCACTTAAACGACTTTTCCCAAGTTGATTTATATAATGGACCTGGTGAACCATTTACCATAGTTCCTCCAGCAGGTAAATCCATAGGTGTAAATATCAATCCATCCGTTGTATATTCAAACAATCCATCATTTATATCTGATAACTTTTTGGAACAGGCATTAAATATATTACCATATTCACTAGCAGCATTGAAACTTTTACACTTTACAATTAAATCATTTGTCTTCTTATTCTCCTTTGGTTCAACTTCAGCATTTGATGAACTCTCCAAGATTGAAATCGGTTTTAATAATTCTATTAATTCACTCAGTAATTCAAGACGGAATTTCTTAGACACTATTTCTTTTTCGGGTTGTCCTTCTTCTAATTCATCTTGAAGTAAGTAATTTATAAACGGATATTCACGAACCGATTTACCATTCACGTAATATAAATCAAATCCAGCAAACATATTCAAGTATTTATTGTGTTTATCTTCGCGAATATGCTCTCCATCTAGCAAACTGTTAAATATAGTCTTTTCATTTGTTTTTGAACCTGTAAAAATTACATTCATATTTGTATCAATTAAATAGATTTTACCATTATTTGAAATATATAATAATTTTCTATCTCCATCTGCCTTCTCAGTTACACAATAATTATTTCTTATATTTACGATGGATGAATCCTCTATAGGAGCTATTATGTTTTCTAGTTGCAGTGTAAATGAACCTGGACCAATGAAATCCTTGGGATAGACACGCTTTACTTGATATTCTTCACCGCGAACCATACGCATATAAGAATGTAATACGTGTTCTTGTTCGCTATATGGGATTGGGTATTTACTTTCTTGTAAACCACTCAAAATTATACGAATACATTTGCGTAAATCATTCATTAATCTGGTTGGGTTGTCGTATACGGTTCCTGTTCCGACTTTCGCATTGTCGATTTCTAACTCAATCTCGTAACTTTCTTGCCCGGAAAATACCTCCGCTTCTTGAATCGTATATTGGGGGACTGGAATACGGTTCATTCGCTTTGAACCCTTCACAATACTTATATCAGCAAATATAGGATATTCGTCGTGATAAAAGCGCACACGATTCATAGAACGAAATAACTTCTTAGAGTCAACCCACTTTGATATGATATTTCTAGATAATCCAGATTGGACGTTGAAATCTTACTCTGTTTGATAAGAAACGCGGAAATTGAAATCTTCCATATCTAATTTACGAATATACGCACCCTTACTATCTACCGCGGACATCTTCTGTGTAAACTTTATCTTATTAAACAGTGTAGATGGCATATCAATTACTTTTTGAAGGTTATTTGTGCGACAATATTCCTGAATCAGATCGGAGCCTACTATTTCAGCACGAATATTTGACATTTTTATCTGTCCTGTACGATTATCTACATACTCATTTTGGATACGTAAAATTTGATTACCGCGACTATTTTCGGGCTTAAATCCACACGCATATAATTGCTTTACTACATTATCATATCCCATTTTATTTATAGGCTTTGATATTTTTGGATTTGTGCCAAATCTTATTTCCAGTTCACTCACTTTATTGTTCATGGAAATCATAGGGTTACTTTCTAAATACTGTCCCACAATACGTTCAAAGTCTTCTTTATTTTGCTTTGTTGTACGTACCGGTTTATCTTGTGCTTTGGACATCTTTGTTGGTTCCCTATCTGTATGTTCGGTCATAATATAATATATATTAATTCATATATTATTTTATATCTATTTCAATTTTGTATCTTTACTCCCAACGGATCTTGTTATAAACGAGGTCATATATCTCTTTCTTTTTATATTTTTTATCATCATCTAACAAGCCTAATTGTCTGCCCTTTTCCATTAATTCTACGATTTTATAATTTGAAATTGTCTTTAATGGTGTCAAATAACTTTCTAAACATATCAATTCATTCATGCTTTCCAGTTTTTCTGGCGACAATGCTTCAATATCTACACTGTACCTATGTGTATCTTCGCGATAAATAGCGTATGTAGGTAATTCTACATCCGAGTTTGAAATAAACTTTACATATACACCCTTTTCTCTATTTACCAGATTAATATTTATCTTATATAAAACACATAGCGCCATTGCTACACTATAATTTATATCCTTGGTTATACTTAACAAATCTGATGTTAACTCTTGAATCGCAATGTTCGTAAATTTTACGTTTGTATTTTTCATTACGTTTTTGTCCTTCTGAATTAAATCTATTACTTGTTTTTGAACTTCTAATTGTCTAACACGATGATTTCGCGTTACCTGTATAAAATCAGCATATCCATACGAAATTATATACAAACACCAAAATAAACTGTCTTTTTGATTTGGGCTTATTGTTTCTATAGTGGGTAAAGGCACTCTTTCTTTTACTGGGGGCTTCAATACTACTGACTTTTCCACAGAGGGAACCTGGGATTTTACTTCATATTTTTCTGGCAAAATCGTCTCGTTTGTATACATATGTGGTTTCAGATTTGAAATTATTTGTGACAATTCAATAGGGGGATTGTCATAAAAAAATAGGTTGTTACAGAATTCGGACATCTTAGTTTACTGTATAAATATTAGGACATCTCTTTATCTCATTTATGCATATCTATATGAGATTGTATCTTCAGGTTGGTCTTGTTCTAGGATTATATTTTTGAACTCTTCCTTTTGGTATTCTACTGTCTTAAATGTATCAGCTTGGTCGTCTACATATGACATATACTTTTCCATTTCTTCTACAACACTAGGTTCTAGAAATGTCATATTTACAAAAATACCGCTCTTGTTTTCATTTAATTTACATAGATTTTTTGACAAGATTTTTAAAATTTCTACTTGTTGAAATTTATCAAGACATTCTATTCTTCCTTTCAGAACTTCTAACTTAGTTACGTCTACCGTCGTCATTATATAATACTAACTATATAAACTTTATATGATTTTTTTAACTAATTTAGGTCAATAGATTCTTATCAATTACAGTTTCTTTCAAGATATTATTGATTATCTTCTTTTCAAACTTCTCATCCTCTTCTTTGCCATACCCACCTAATGATGCCTTTGAGTATTCAAAGAATTTATCACACTCCGGTGTGTCTAATATGTCATACTGAGGGTTCTTTTCTATCCAAGGATGAACTTGAGCTTTGTTCTTATTTGCTACTATACGAACTGCCTTCCTTATATGGGTTTTATTCTCATCTTCCTTCGCCCAGATGTCAGAGTCTTTTACATACACCGTTTCACGTTTCAAATCAGTACAGTGAATTGGTCTTACGTGAGGCTCCATATCACGAATACGCTCCAACATTATGTCGGATATTCCTCTTACATAACCTACTTCACCTGTATTGATAAAATCATTTACTGTCAGTTCTATTGACTGAATGAAATCATTTAAGTTTATAGCATCCTTACACGTCTCATTTAAAAACACATTTAAGTTGAACTTATTGTTATTCGTTGTGTTGTTTATTGTATTGTTATTCGTTGTGTTTCCAGCGTTCTTTGCTAATCCGATTACCATTTCGTGAAGCTCTTTATTCTGCTTTAATAACTCCACTATCAAAGATGAGTCAAATTGTTGCGGTTGAGGAGTGCTTGGGGGAGTGACTACTTCTTCTTTCGTTATGATGCATTTTTGTTTGTGTCTCCACAAACCAGAATGATATTTATATTCCTGTCCACATTTATCACAAGAGTACATACGTGACGTGTGCATTTGGTCTGTATCATTAAGTATCTTCTTATGTTTAGCAGTAGCTAAGTGTATGTCATAATTACTTTGTTTGCTGCATTTAAAGTTACATTTTTCACAATAATATTTATCAGCATTTTTAGGCATTTATACTGTATCCTAAATGTATCTTTTATATATGATTAGGATACATAAAAAATGCTTTATATCATTACTTTCATAATATACTTAAAAAATTTATGCAAACAAAAATATAACACAATTTTCCAAAAATACTGCAATATCATCACAATCACCTTTTTGGAAAAGTATTAAAACAAAACTATCTTGGTCAAATGAATTTTGGACATTTTATAAATGTCCATTTTTTATTTTCGTAGCCATTTCTTTTTTATGTTTATTTCGCGTAAAATTATTTAATAATATAATAGTATAATTGTTAATTGCTTGTTCTCACATTCTTTACAAGTTCTATAACTATTTCGTGTAATTCTTTATTTTGCTTCAATAACTCTAATATTAATGTTTTGTCATCTTGTTGTGGTTCTTCAGATGAATCAGGGGTATCTTCATCTTTTAATTTATTACAAGTTTGTTTATGATACCATAAACTATTACGTGCGTTATATATCTTACCACAAGAACAAGTGTATATATTATGCTCGTTTTCAGTTCTAGTTATTATTGAATTATGCTTTAATGTTGTTAAATGAGATTCATAATTGCTTTTTTTATTGCTTTTAAACCCACATTTTTCACAAGAAAACTTGTCTGGTTTGCTGGGAATTTCCTCAGATGTATTTTCGTGTTCCTGTTCTAATTTAAGATGTCTAGGTCGTTTATTATGTTCGGCTTGTGCTTTCCGAGTGTCAAAAAAAACTTTACACGTATTACAATATAAAACTTCTCTTTTCGCCCTTGCTACGACTTCTCGTTTTGGTTTTCGTGTAGGAGAAGGCTCAATGCTGTTTAATGTTGCTTTATATTCTTCAAAATATTGTTGCTCTTGTTTCTTTGCTGCCATCAAATCCTCGCAATTATGGAAAGCAATAATTTC
>Ga0115561_1003068_pt1 | contig 10838 bp, 20 predicted proteins | sample COGITO_mtgs_1105_4_FD_87201 | JGI IMG/M metagenome (GOLD analysis project Ga0115561, IMG submission 87201) | Pelagic marine microbial communities from North Sea - COGITO_mtgs_110512 | ecosystem: Environmental > Aquatic > Marine > Epipelagic | place: Germany:Helgoland, sampling site Kabeltonne...
AACAGATATTTTCAACTTTGCCTTTAATTCACCTCTACCTAATATCTTAACAAGCTCGTTTCTTCCGGCAAGACCGTTTTCTGCAAGCACGTCCATATCAACTGTATCCTTAATTCTTCCTTCATCAACAAGAGATTGAAGAGTATCCAGGTTAATTCCCTGGTAAACCTTACGATTTCTGTTTGTGAATCCAAACTTAGGCACACGTCTTTGAAGTGGCATCTGCCCTCCTTCAAATCCTATCTTTTTCGAATAACCAGAACGAGACTTGGCTCCTTTGTGACCTCTGGTAGAGGTTCCACCTTTACCAGATCCTTCACCACGACCAATACGCTTGCTATTCTTTCTAACTGAACCTTCTGCAGGTTTTAAGTTACTTAAATCCATGAGAGATTATTATTTTGTTTCTTCTACAGAAACTAAGTGTTTAACTTTATTTACCATACCAAGGATGTTTGGCGTATCGTCATGTTCAACCGTCTGCCCGATTTTCTTAAGTCCTAGAGACTCAAGAACAAGCTTTTGATTTTTTGTGCGATTAATAGCACTTTTCCTTTTAGTGACTTTTATCTTTCCCATCTTATTCCTTGATTTTAACCTTTAAATACTTTTTCCAAAGAAACACCTCTCTGTTTTGCAACAGTTTCAGCACTTCTTAATTGAAGTAAAGCATCGAAGGTAGCTTTAACTACGTTGTGTGGGTTCGAAGATCCCTGATTCTTAGAAAGTACATCATGCACACCTACAGACTCAAGTACCGCACGAATCGCTCCACCGGCAATAATACCGGTACCAGCTGCAGCAGGAAGAAGCATTACTCTTGCTCCACCATACTTACCTTTTTGTTCGTGAGGTAGTGTTCCTTTATGTAAAGGGATGCGTACCAGATTTTTCTTAGCGTCTTCTACAGCCTTAGAGATAGCATCTGCCACTTCCTTGGATTTTCCAAGTCCCTGACCAACTACACCATTTTCATCTCCTACTACTACAATAGCAGAGAATCCAAAGGCTCTACCACCTTTTGTAACTTTAGTAACACGTTGTACTCCAACCAAACGATCCTTCAATTCAAGACCTCCTGGTTTTACATGTTCTACGTTTTTATAATCTTGATACATATTTTCTAGAATTTAAGTCCTCCTTCGCGAGCACCTTCTGCTAATGATTTAACTCTACCGTGATATAGATATCCACCTCTATCGAAGGAGATTGTATCGATACCAGCACTTTTCGCTTTCTCAGCAATCGCTTTACCAACCATTTGAGCCTGCTCTTTTCTATCTGCAGATGCAGACACGATATCTTTATCTCTTGAAGATGCTGAAGCTAAAGTTTTACCTTCAACGTCATCGATAATCTGAGCATAAATCTCTTTATTGCTTCTGAATACAGATAATCTAGGACGGCTTGTTGTTCCAACGATATCCCTACGGATACGTTTTCTAATTTTATTTCTTCTATCTTGTTTTGACACTGCCATAACTATCTTTATTATGCTGATTTACCTGCTTTTCTTCTCAATTGCTCACCAACAAATTTGATACCTTTTCCTTTGTAAGGTTCAGGTTTTCTCATTGATCGGATCTTCGCAGCTACCTGTCCTACAAGTTGCTTGTCATGTGAAGTAAGTTTAACGACAGGGTTCTTACCTTTTTCTGAGATCGTCTCCACTTTAACTTCGGGAGCCAAATCTAGTACAATATTGTGAGAATAACCAACAGCCAAATCAAGCTTGTTACCCTGGTTGCTAGCTCTATAACCAACACCTACAAGTTCAAGTGATTTAGTGAATCCATTAGATACACCTTCAATCATATTATTTACCAAAGCACGATAAAGACCGTGTTTTGCTTTCTGATCACTTTTATCAGAAGTACGCTCAAAAGTAATTACATTATCTTCGATTTTAACATCGATATCCTGTACCTGCTGCTTAAGCTCTCCTAATTTTCCTTTTACCGTAACAAGACCATCTTTGTGCTCTACTGTCACACCTTCTGGAATTGTAATGGGATTTTTACCTATTCTTGACATTTCTTTAGTCTTTTAAGTATTAGTAAACGTAGCACAGTACTTCACCACCAACTTTGTCGGCTTTAGCCTGTTTTCCAGTCATAACTCCGTGAGAAGTTGAAACAATCGCGATACCAAGACCATTCAGGATTCTTGGAATCTCTGTTGATCCGGCATACTTACGTAAACCAGGTTTACTTATTCGTTGAATCTTCTTAATTACTGGCTCTTTAGTAATCTTATCATACTTAAGAGCGATCTTGATCACTCCCTGAGCGGTAGTGTCTTCGAATTTGTAACTTAGAATATATCCCTGATCGAATAATATCTTAGTGATCTCTTTTTTAACATTGGAAGCAGGAATTTCCACAACTCTGTGGTTTGCAGCATTTGCATTCCTGATTCTTGTTAAGTAATCTGCAATAGGATCTGTATTCATTTAAATTTATTTGCGGATGTGGTTTTCCTTATTGAACCTTCATCCAGTTTATAATATTACCAGCTTGCCTTTTTAACACCTGGTATAAGACCTTGATTAGCCATCTCTCTGAACATTACTCGAGAAAGACCAAATTGTCTCATATACCCTTTTGGTCTTCCAGTTAATTTACATCTGTTGTGCAAACGAACCGGAGAAGAATTCTTTGGTAGTTTCTGTAAACCTTCGTAATCACCTGCTTCTTTAAGGGCAGCGCGTTTCTCAGCATACTTCTTTACCAATTTCTGTCTTTTCACCTCACGGGCTTTCATTGATTCTTTAGCCATAATTAGTTCTTTTTAAAAGGTAATCCTAGTTCGGTTAACAATGCTTTTGCTTCCTTGTCGGTTTCCGCAGAAGTAACAAAAGTGATATCCATTCCAGCGATTCTATTCACAGCATCGATATCGATCTCAGGAAAGATTATTTGCTCAGTGATCCCAAGGTTGTAATTTCCTCTACCATCAAACCCATTAGATTTGATACCATTAAAATCACGAACACGTGGCAATGCACTAGTAATCAATCTATCCAGGAATTCATACATTCTATACCCACGTAAAGTTACTTTAGCGCCAATTGGCATTCCTTTACGTAATTTGAATGATGCAACATCCTTCTTAGAGATCGTAGCAACAGCCTTTTGTCCACTAATTGCGGAAAGTTCGTCGATTGCATGGTCGATAAGTTTCTTATCTGCCACTGCTCCACCAACTCCACGGCTAATTACTATCTTCTCCAGTTTTGGCACCTCCATAATATTGGAGTAACTGAATTCATCCTTAAGAGCATTCTTAACTCTCTCGTTATATTCCTGTCTAAGTCTTGGTACGTATGCCATAACTATATTACTTCATTAGATTTTTTAGAGAATCTTACTTTCTTTCCATCTTCTTCTCTATAACCAACTCTCGTTGTATCACCGTTTTTGTCAATAAGTGATAGATTAGAAATATGGATTGGAGCTTCTTTCTCCTTAATTCCACCTTGTGGATTAGAAGCACTAGGCTTCTCATGCTTAGAGATCATATTAACCCCTTCCACAATAGCTTTATTCTTCTCGATAAGTACCTTCTGCACTTTCCCTTCCTGACCCTTATGGTCACCAGCGATTACACGTACGGTATCTCCTGATTTTATTTTAAGCTTTGTCATTTTCTTAATGTATTAAAGCACTTCAGGTGCCAATGATACAATTTTCATGAATTGCTTATCACGAAGTTCACGTGCTACAGGACCAAATACACGAGTACCGCGCATTTCACCCTGAGGACCTAAAAGTACACATGCATTATCATCAAAACGGATATAAGATCCATCCGGTCTGCGTACTTCTTTCTTGGTACGAACAACAACTGCTGTTGAAACTGCACCCTTCTTGATATTTCCGTTAGGTGTAGCTTCTTTTACACTGACAACTATCTTGTCTCCAACAGATGCGTATCTTTTCTTTGTACCTCCTAACACACGGATAGTAAGGACTTCCTTAGCTCCGGTATTATCTGCTACTTTTAGTCTGGACTCTTGTTGTACCATGATTTACTTCGCTCTTTCAATTATTTCTACTAATCTCCAAGTCTTGGATTTACTTAAAGGTCTTGTTTCCATGATCTTTACAGTATCACCTTCGTTGCAGTCGTTATTTTCGTCGTGTGCTACGTACTTTTTCGTTTTCAAAACGAATTTTCCATACATAGGGTGTTTTACTTTTTTCACTTCAGCAACCACTATGGATTTCTGCATTTTGTTACTTGTAACAACCCCTACACGCTCTTTTCTTAAGTTTCTTTTTTCCATCTTTCAGCAGAATAACAATTATTGTTGTTCTCTTTTAGTTAACTCTGTAGCTAATCTCGCCACTTTTCTCCTTTCAGTTCTCAACTGTATCGGATTCTCCAAAGGCGAAACAGCATGAGCCATTTTTAAATCTGAATAAGCTTTTCGAGACTTACCAAGCTCTTCTTGCAATTCTGCAACAGACAATTCTTTTACTTCTGATTGTTTCATAATTCCAATATTATTCTTGATAATCTCTAGCTACAACAAATTTTGTTCTTACCGGAAGTTTTTGTGCTGCAAGACGTAAAGCCTCTTTAGCTGTTGCCATTGGTACTCCACCAATTTCAAACATTATTCTTCCTGGTTTTACCACTGCTGCCCAATATTCCACGGCACCTTTACCTTTACCCATACGTACTTCAAGAGGTTTCTTAGTGATAGGCTTATCTGGAAATATTTTGATCCAGATAGAACCTTCTCTTTTCATATATCGGGTAGCGGCGATACGCGCTGCTTCTATTTGACGTGCAGTAACAAAGCTGGAATCCATTGATTTGATTCCGAAGGTTCCGTTTGAAAGTCTGTGCCCTCTTTGAGCAAGCCCTTTCATACGGCCTTTTTGTTGCTTACGGTATTTTGTTCTTTTAGGTTGTAACATTTTTTCTTTCCTTTAAAAAATTACTTTCTACGACGTGATTTGTTTCCACCTCGTCCGGCACCGGATTTTTTTCCTTGGTTCTTTGCAAGACCAACTAGAGGCGAAAGCTCTCTTTTTCCGTATACCTCACCTTTCATGATCCATACTTTGATTCCCAATCTACCATATGTAGTATGAGCTTCGATCAAAGCATAATCAATATCAGCCCTAAAAGTAGACAAAGGTATTCTTCCATCTTTGTATGATTCTGAACGTGCCATCTCAGCACCATTTAAACGTCCGGAAATCTCAATCTTGATTCCTTCAGCATTCATTCTCATTGCAGCCGCAATAGCCATTTTGATTGCACGACGGTAAGAGATTCTATTCTCAATTTGTCTTGCAACACTTGAAGCAACTAAATGCGCATCAAGTTCTGGCCTTTTGATTTCAAAGATGTTAATTTGAACCTCCTTGTCGGTAATCTTTTTAAGCTCTTCCTTAAGCTTGTCTACCTCCTGTCCACCTTTCCCGATAATGATACCAGGTCTGGCAGTAGTGATAGTAACGGTTACAAGCTTAAGCGTGCGCTCGATGATTACACGCGATACACTCGCTTTAGAAAGACGAGCATGGATGTATTTTCTAATCTTATCGTCTTCGGCAAGTTTATCGCCGTAGTCATTACCTCCGTACCAGTTGGATTCCCAACCTCTAATGATACCAAGGCGATTCCCGATTGGATTTGTTTTCTGTCCCATACTATCTCTTAGCTTTGTGTATTATTGTTTGCTCCAAGCACTAATGTAACATGATTGGATCTCTTTCTAATTCGGTGTGCACGACCCTGTGGAGCAGGACGAAGTCTTTTCAACATACTTCCTCCGTCTACACGAATCTCTTTCACAAATAGCTCAGCTTCTTCAAGGTTAGCTTCCTCGTTCTTAGCCTGCCAGTTGGCAATAGCTGAAACTAAAAGTTTCTCTAAACGATTAGATGCTTCTTTTTTACTGAACTTTAGAATATGAAGCGCTTTTTCTACTTTCTCTCCTCTAACCAAATCCGCCATAAGACGCATTTTTCTAGGCGAAGTAGGGCAGTTATTTAACTTTGCAAAAGCTACCTGTTTCTTGGCTTCTTTTATTTGCTCTGCTCTTTCTCTTTTACGAACTCCCATAGCTTCAATTATTTTCTACCTTTATTTTTTGCACCTGCATGTCCTCTGAAAGAACGTGTTGGTGAAAATTCTCCTAGTTTATGACCCACCATATTTTCAGTTACATAAACAGGAACAAATTGCTTCCCGTTGTGTACTGCTATAGTTTGTCCTACAAAATCTGGAGTAATCATAGAAGCTCTAGACCAGGTTTTGATCACGGCTTTCTTTCCTGACTCAACATTCTGAGCCACTTTTTGTTCCAGTTTGTAATGAACGAAAGGTCCTTTTTTTAATGAACGTGCCATATCTTATTTCTTTCTAGTCTTTCTACGTTCTACAATATATTTATTACTCGCTTTTGTTCTTGAGCGGGTCTTGAATCCTTTTGCAGGAAGACCTTTTCTAGAACGTGGGTGACCACCTGAAGCTCTACCTTCACCACCACCCATTGGGTGATCGACAGGGTTCATCGCTACCGGTCTTGTTCTTGGACGTATACCCAACCATCTGCTTCTACCAGCTTTACCACCAATCATTAACTGATGATCACTGTTAGATACAGCTCCGATTGTAGCAATACAAAGTGAAAGAACACGTCTGATCTCCCCAGAAGGCAACTTGATAGTTGCGTATTTACCTTCTCTCGCTAATAACTGAGCGAAAGCACCGGCACTACGCGCCATCACAGCTCCCTGTCCTGGTCTCAACTCGATACAGGAAATAACCGTACCAAGTGGAATGTTTGCCAAAGGCATTGCATTCCCGATCTCAGGAGAAGCAGCTTCGTTAGCAGAAACTATATTCTGTCCAACCTGAAGCCCGTTCTGAGCAATAATATACCTTTTCTCTCCATCCTGATAATTCAATAATGCGATAAAGGCCGTTCTGTTTGGATCGTATTCGATAGAAGCAACTGTAGCAGGAATTCCCTGCTTATCACGCTTGAAGTCGATTACACGATACCTTCTTTTATGACCACCACCTTTATAGCGCATGGTCATTTTTCCCTGACTGTTTCTACCACCTGATTTTTTTATCGGCGCCAATAGGCTTTTCTCCGGCTTATCAGTAGTAATGGCGTCATACCCATTAACTACTCTAAAACGCTGACCAGGTGTAATTGGTTTTAATTTTCTAACTGACATTCTTTAATCTTAAAGATTACTGTATAAATCAATAGTTTCACCTTCCGCCACCTGTACTACTGCTTTTTTGAAAGCATTAGTTTTACCAGTGATCATACCAGACTTAGTATATTTAGTCTTACGATCCGGGCGGACATTCATAGTTCGAACTTTAGTAACAGACACGCCATAAGCAGATTCAACTGCGTCTTTGATCTGAATCTTATTTGCCTTGTTACTTACTACAAAAGTGAAGCGATTGTTCATCTCACTATCTGTAGTAGCTTTTTCTGTAATAACAGGTTTAATCAAGATGCTCATAACGGTTTATTAACTTAATTTCGACTCAATTCCTTCTAAAGATCCTTCTACGAAGACGATACTCTTAGCATTAAGTATTTTGTAAGTACTTAATTCTGAGCTATTTATAACTTCTGAGGATTTCAGATTGCGCGACGACAAATATACATTTTTATTTGAGTCACCCAACACAATTAGCGATTTTTTACTGTCAATCCCCAGAGCCTGAAGAACTTCGATAAAGTTCTTGGTTTTTGGAGTATCGAATGAAAAATCTTCAATCACCATGATAGCCTTGTCGTTTGCCTTAATTGATAGGGCAGACTTTCTAGCAAGACGTTTCAGGTTCTTGTTTAATTTAAAACCGTAGTTTCTTGGTCTTGGACCAAAAACACGTCCACCACCTTTAAAGATAGGAGACTTGATACTACCAGCTCTCGCTGTACCAGTACCTTTTTGTTTCTTGATCTTACGCGTAGATCCTGCGATCTCTGCTCTTTCCTTAGCTTTATGAGTACCCTGACGTTGATTAGCCAGATACTGTTTAACATCTAGATAAACAGCGTGCTCATTAGGCTCTATAGCGAAAACAGAATCAGAAAGCTGTGCTTTTCTGCCTGTTTCTTTTCCTTTAATATCTAAAACTGCTACTTCCATTACTTACTAATGATTACGTATGAGTTTTTAGATCCCGGCACACATCCTTTTACTACTAAAAGGTTCTTATCTGCCACAACCTTCAAAACTTTCAGGTTTTCAACTTTAACTCTCTCGCCACCCATTCTTCCGGCCATCTTCATTCCCTTGAATACTCTCGCAGGATAAGAAGCTGCACCAATAGAACCAGGAGCTCTCAATCTGTTGTGCTGACCGTGCGTGGCCTGTCCAACTCCTCCAAAACCGTGTCTCTTTACAACACCCTGGAAACCTTTTCCTTTAGATGTACCTGCGATATCCACAAATTCACCTTCTCTAAAATGTTCCACGGTAACAGAGTCACCTAATTTGTAATCTTCATTATAACCCTGGAATTCAACGACTTTACGTTTTGCAACGGTTCCTGCTTTTTTAGCATGCCCTTCAGCAGCTTTATTAACAGTCTTTTTGTCATCGAAACCAAGTTGAAGTGCTTCATACCCGTCAACCTCTTTGGTTCTGACTTGGGTAACCAAGCATGGTCCAGCTTCGATTACGGTACATGGGATGTTCTTCCCATTCTCGTCGAAGATGCTGGTCATACCGATCTTTTTTCCTATTAACCCAGACATATTTATTAATTATTAATTGTTTACTTATTTAAAAACTAAGGGCTGAAAAACACATTCAGCCCTGAATTGTATCTTTCACCGTTTTTCCTTCGCGAAACGCTTAGGACATGTTAACCGCGCACCGTAGTGCGCGGAACTGTTTTATCACACTTTGATCTCAACTTCAACACCACTTGGCAATTCAAGCTTCATCAACGCATCAATCGTTTTTGAAGAAGAGCTATAGATATCAAGTAACCTCTTGTAAGAGCTTAATTGAAACTGCTCTCTGGATTTCTTGTTCACGTGAGGTGAACGAAGAACAGTAAAGATTTTTTTGTTTGTTGGTAGCGGAATTGGTCCGGTAACAACAGCTCCCGTAGTCTTTACGGTTTTAACGATCTTTTCAGCAGACTTATCTACCAGGTTATGATCGTAAGATTTTAGTTTTATTCTGATTTTTTGACTCATTTCCTTAAGATTATTCGTTTGCTGCTCCTTTAGCTGCTTTGATCACTTCTTCAGAAATATTAGAAGGAGTTTCAGCATAGTGAGAGAATTCCATAGTTGAAGTTGCTCTACCTGATGAAAGTGTTCTTAATGTAGTTACATATCCAAACATTTCAGAAAGAGGCACTTCAGCTTTGATTACTTTCGCTCCAGATCTGTCTGACATGTTGTTTACCTGACCTCTTCTTCTGTTAAGGTCACCAACGATATCACCCATATTCTCTTCCGGAGTAACAACTTCTACTTTCATGATTGGCTCAAGAATCACAGCACCTGCAGATTTTGCAGCAGCTTTGTAACCCATTTTAGCAGCCAATTCGAAAGAAAGTTGATCTGAATCCACAGGGTGGAAAGATCCATCCTTAAGTTCAACTTTTAAAGTATCCATAGTAAATCCAGCTAAAGGACCATTCTTCATAGCCTCTTTGAAACCTTTTTCTACGGAAGGAACAAATTCCTTAGGAATACGTCCACCTTTAATAGAATCTACGAACTGAAGACCTTCACCTTCGAAGTCCTCGTCTACTGGTCCCATTGTAAATACGATATCCGCAAATTTACCACGACCACCAGACTGTTTCTTATAAACTTCTCTTTGATCAGCATCTCTACGTACAGCTTCTTTGTACTCAACCTGAGGCTCACCAACGTTTACTTCCACTTTAAACTCACGCTTCATTCGGTCAATAATAATCTCAAGGTGAAGCTCACCCATACCAGAGATAATTGTTTGTCCAGAATTTTCGTCAGTCTTTACAGTAAAAGTAGGATCTTCTTCAGCAAGCTTAGCTAATGCCATACCCATTTTCTCAACGTCGGCCTTTGTTTTAGGCTCAACAGCGATACCGATTACCGGTGCAGGGAAAGACATTGATTCAAGAACGATTGGGTGGTTCAAATCTGTAAGAGTATCACCAGTTTTAATGTCCTTAAATCCAACAGCAGCTCCAATATCTCCAGCTTCGATACTATCGATAGGCTCTTGTTTATTAGAGTGCATTTGATATATTCTTGAAATACGTTCTTTTTTACCTGAACGTACGTTTAGCACGTAAGAACCAGCATCAAGAGTACCTGAATAAGCACGGAAGAATGCCAGACGTCCTACGAAAGGATCGGTAGCAATTTTAAAGGCAAGCGCAGAAAATGGAGAATCCACATTTGGCTTACGACTTTCTTCTTCACCTGTATCAGGATTAGTACCTTCAATTGCCTCTACATCTACTGGAGAAGGAAGGTAACGCATTACAGCGTCAAGCATCGCCTGAACACCTTTATTTTTAAATGCAGAACCACACATCATTGGAATGATGCTCATATCTATAGTTGCAGCTCTTAATGCGGCAATGATTTCATCTTCTGTAATAGAACTTTCGTCCTCGAAGAATTTCTCCATCAATGCTTCATCGTATTCAGCTACTGCTTCTACTAATTCTGCTCGGTACTTATTAACATCATCTAAAAGCTCTTCAGGAATGTCGATAGTATCATAAGTCATCCCATGATCCTCATCATTCCAGATAATCGCTTTCTTAGAAATAAGATCAACCACACCTCTAAAGTCGATTTCATCACCGATAGGCACCTGTAA
>Ga0115561_1003078_pt1 | contig 10820 bp, 11 predicted proteins | sample COGITO_mtgs_1105_4_FD_87201 | JGI IMG/M metagenome (GOLD analysis project Ga0115561, IMG submission 87201) | Pelagic marine microbial communities from North Sea - COGITO_mtgs_110512 | ecosystem: Environmental > Aquatic > Marine > Epipelagic | place: Germany:Helgoland, sampling site Kabeltonne...
AGAAGACAGACATCGCTAGTTTCATGGTTAAAGAAGGCGACGAAATCGAAGTGCGCGAGCGCACCTCCTCTCGTCAGCTCGCAACTCGTTGTATGGAGGAGAGCCAGGCACGCACCGTGCCTGAATGGCTCACACTCAATGCCGACGCGCTCAAAGCCACCGTCAATCGCATTCCTTCCGCAGAGGAAACCGAAGAGTCGATTAACGTCCAACTGATCGTTGAATACTACAGCCGTTAAACCGGCTTCATTCTTCGTATCATCGCAATTAATTGTAACCAGCTAGAGAAAAGTCCATTATGCCAAAGCGCTTAGGAAAATTTGAACTTCCCAATCGTCTGTCCAAGGTTGAAGAAACCGCAACAGATACTTTCGCCACATTCACAGCTGAACCGTTTGAGACCGGTTACGGTCACACGATCGGTAATTCCCTTCGCCGCGTGCTTTTGAGCTCGATCGAAGGCGCTTCCATTACGTCGATCAAGATTGATGGGGTGCAGCACGAGTTCCAGAGCATTGAGGGTGTTGTCGAAGATGTTACTGACATCGTCCTGAATTTGAAGAAGGTCCTCCTCGTTTCCGAGTCCCGTGAAGCAGCGACGCTTCTGATCGACGTAAACCGAGACGGTCAAGTAACGGCTGCAGATATCCAGGAAGATGCTAATTTTAAGGTAGTCAACCCCGATCAAATCATCTGCACGCTTGACAAAAAGCAACGCTTCCTAGCTGAGCTGGAGGTTAAAGTCGGTCGCGGCTACTGCGCCGGTGAGGAAAACAAGAAGGCGGAACAAGCGATCGGTGTCATTCCAATTGACTCGCTCTTCAGCCCGGTTCGTCTCGTCAAGTATTCCGTAGAGAATACCCGTGTCGGACAAGAGATGGACTATGATAAGCTCATCCTTGAAGTGACTACAGACGGCCGCATTACTCCGGACGACGCACTGAAGCAAAGCGCTGCCATTCTCAAGCACCACCTCGACGTATTCGACGAAGTTTCTCAAGACGATATTGAGTTCGAGAGTGAGAGCAAAGAGATCAGCGAAGAGCAAAACCGCCTGCGCAAGCTGCTCAACATGAGCGTCAACGAAATCGAGCTCTCCGTTCGTGCCGCGAACTGCCTCAACAACGCCAATATCACCACGGTTGGTGAGCTCGCCATGAAGTCCGAACAAGAGATGCTTAAGTATCGCAACTTCGGTAAAAAGTCGCTCAACGAAATCAAAGACAAGCTCGAGCAACTCGGCCTTTCTCTTGGTATGAAGATCGACGAACGCCTCCTTGAAAAGGGAAGCGAACTCTAGTCATTCCCTTTAAATTTAAGAATATTTAGATAATGCGTCACAGCAAAAGAAAACATAAACTTGGCGTTTCCGGTCCACACCGCTCCGCTATGATGGGCAACCTCGCGGTCGCCCTCATCACGCACGGCCGTATCGAAACGACCCTTCCAAAGGCTCGCGCCCTCCGCCCCTTCATCGAGAAGGTGATCACCTTAGCGAAGAAGGCTGAGAAAGCTAACGACGCTGCACGTAAGCTCCACTACCGTCGTCTCGCCATCGCCCGCGTCCGCGACAAGGCAGCCGTGGCCAAGCTTTTTGACGAACGTGTCACTGAGTTCACCGAGCGCAACGGCGGTTACACACGTATCTACAAACTGGGCCAACGTATCGGCGACGCCGCCGAAATGGGGTTGATCGAATTGATCGACGGTAATGACGAAGGTTACGACAAGAAGCCTGCCAAAAAAGCTGCCAAAAAGAAGTCTGCTCAAAAAGTAGCGGACAAGGCTGAAGACGAAGAAGCGCCTGCTGAATCCGCCGAGCAAGCTCCTGAAGCTGAAGAAGTGAAGGATGTTGCTGCGGCCACTGAGCCTGCCGCCCAAGCCGAAGTAGCCGCCCAAGCGGAAGCCGAAGTGCCGGAAGCAGCGGAAGAAAAGAAAGACGCGTAAGACGCTCTTTTCCATTTTTTCAAAAGCCCGTTCTCCATCAAGAGCGGGCTTTTTTATTGAGAGTTGGGCGGACGCTAATGGAGGGCACGGTTCCCTTGCTGCCATGCGGGTCCACGCGCGGCGCCAACGGAGCGCTGCTCTCCAGGTTTTTCAGACTCGCCTCGTCTGCCTCTCTGGCATTTATATGCGCGCATGCACGCGTCCATTGATCTGACCACGGCTGACTTCATCCATCGACTCCCTAAAACCGAAACGCACTTGCACATTGAGGGGGCGCTACCGTATCAGCTGCTGCAAAAGCTCGATCCTGAAAAGTTCAACCAGCCGCAGGATTGTTGGGCGCATGACTTCAAATGGAAATGCTTCGAAGATTTCGAGGCGCATCTCATCGACCATGCCGTGCAATGGTTCACGACGCCTGAGCGTTATCATGAAGCCGCGCAGGTCATCTTCGCTGGGCACCTTGCGCAGAACGTGCGCTATATGGAGACGTCCTTCCATGCCGGAATGATCGAGTTTCTAGGCATCCCAGGCCCCGAGATTCTCGATGCGATCCGCTCGGCCGCGCCTGCTGAGCTGGAAGTCCGTGTCTTCATGGGCATGGCACGCAACAGCTATAACGAAACGCTCGCTCCTGTTCTTGAAGATTGCGTGAACTGGGACGGCTTGGCCGGGATCGATTTGCATGGTGTGGAATATCTTCCGCTGGAAGAGTGGACGCCGAAACTCTGGGCGAAGGCTCGCGACGCCGGTCTCGTGACCAAAGCACACGCTGGCGAGTTTGGGCCCGCCGCCCATGTCCGTGAAGCCATCGAAGTGCTGGGCACCCGCCGCATCCAGCACGGCATCCGCGCGATCGAAGATACGTCGGTGGTGGAACTCGCTATCGAAAGCGGTGCGACTTTCGACATCTGTCCGATCAGCAATGTAAAGCTCGACGTCGTTGACCGCTTGGAGGATCACCCAATCCGCCAATTGTTCGACCACGGCCTCCGCTGCACCGTCAGCACCGACGACCCCTTTTCCTTCGGCAACACCGTTGAGGACGAATACGCCGCCCTCAGCGCTGGGCTGAATTTCACGAACGAAGAGCTCAAACAGATCGCCAAAAACGGATTTGAAGTCGCCTTGGTCGATGAGGCCACCCGCGCAAAGTGGATCGCGGAAGTGGACGCTGTGAGGTAGCGCGGTGCTACGTGGACGCGTTTACTAATACCTCCGCGCTGGCGCGACCCGCAGAGTCTCGTAGCGGCTGGGGTCGACTTCCTGGATGAAGCGGCTGGGGTTGAGTCGCATGACCTGGTTGCCTTGTTGGTTGAGCATGGGGTAGCTAAGGTAGAGCTCTTCCTCAGCGCGGGTCACGGCGACATAGAAGAGGCGGCGCTCTTCTTCGAGGTTCCCATCGTCGATCGTGCGCTTGAGTGGGAAGGTGCCGTCGGCCAGGCCGATGACGAAGACGACCGGAAACTCCAGGCCTTTGGCTTGGTGGATGGTGGTGAGGCGGAGGCAATTCTGCTGCTCTTCGGGGCTGCGCTCATTACTCTCGGAGGCGAGGAGCACGAGTTGCGCGAGCAACTCCTCCATCGTCTCGTAGCGCGAGGCGAAGCTGACGAGGCTTTGCAGGTCGTCGGCGCGGTCCGTCCAGTTGGGGTAGATCTCGCGGATGTAACTGCTATACCAACCGTCGAGTGCGAGTTGAACGAGCTCCTCAGGCGATTTTTCTGTGAGCGCGGCGGCGAGTTCGCGGAGCGTCTCAGCGAGTGAGGGCCACTCCTCTTTGGCGTCGTTGGGTACTTTCTTGAGCACCTCTTCGGAGGTCAGGACATCGCAAAAATTCTTTTCCAGTTTCTCCGCGCGTGCGCGCGTGAATGCGTGGATCCTTTCGGCGGTCTTCGGGCCGACTTTGGGCAGCAGGGTGGTGAAGCGGACAAAGGCGGAGACGTCGGCCGGGTTGGAGGCGAAGCGCAGCTGCGCGGTGAAGTCCTTGATGTGGGCCTGCTCGAAGAAGCGCACGCCGCTGGTAATCTGGTAATCAATGTTCAGGCGGGTCAGCTCCATTTGAAGATCCATCGCTTGATAGTGGGCGCGGTAGAGGATGGCGATATCCGACAGGTCGCGGCCTTCGTCCACGAGGCCCTCGATCCGCTCGATAATGAAGCGGGCCTGTCCCCGCGTATCCATGACCGGGACGAAGTAGGGGCGCTCGCGGGAGGGCTTGATCGCGCGCAATTCCTTCGAGAATCCGAGCCCGGCGGGTTGCGCGCTGAGCACGGCATTGGCGAAGTTGAGGATCTCGGGCGAGCTGCGGTAGTTCGTCTCGATCTTGTGAATCTCCGCGCCGGGGTGACGCTCTTCGAAGCGCATGATATTGTCAAAGTCGGCACCGCGCCAGGTATAGATGCACTGCGCGTCGTCGCCCACCGCCATCACCTGGTGGTGTCCGGCCAGCTGGTCGACGATGTCGGACTGCAGGCGGTTCGTGTCTTGAAACTCGTCGACTAGGATATGCTTGAATCGGTCCTCATATTGTTGGCGGATCTCGGGCTGTTCGCGCAGGAGGCGGAGGAAGTATTCCAGCAGGTCGTCGTAGTCCACCACCTGTTGCTCCAGCTTCGCCCTTTGGTAACCCTTATAGAACTGGTCGATTTTGTCGGCCATGCCGTCGAGGAAGGGGTAGCGGTCATCGGCTTCCTCGCGGGGAGGGCGGCAGGTGTTGCGCGCGTAGCTGATCAAATTGGCCACGACTTTCGGTTTTGGATAGTTTTTCGATTTAATGAATTTTGGGTCGATGTCCTGAATGACGTTTTTCAGGATCGTCTCGGCCTCGCCCTCATCGAGAATGGTATAGTGGCGCTTGAGGCCGACCAGCTCGCCGTGCACGCGGAGGATGCGTTGGGCGATGCTGTGGAAGGTGCCGCCCCAAAGGTGGCGGCGGGCAATCCCTGTGAGATCCTCGACGCGCTCCAGCATCTCGCGCGAGGCCTTGTTGGTGAAAGTGAGCAGGAGGATCTCGTAGGGCTGCACGCCCTGGTGCAGCAAGTAGGCCACGCGGTAGGTGAGGGTGCGCGTCTTACCCGAGCCCGCGCCGGCCAGCACCAGCGAAGGGCCGGGCGGTGCTGTCACGGCGGCGTATTGCTCGTCGTTGAGTTCGGCTTTGAAATCGATGGGTGGGAAGGGGGCGTGCATTTGGTGAAGTGGAAAGTGTGGAGTGGAAAGTGGGGATTTCCGAGTTGTTGGTTGTATGGTGAAATGAGATAGAAGGCAGTCACGGGTTGGGGGCAAATTCTTAATCCTACACTTTTGCATTAGGATTAGGAGTGGGGCGGAGTCGGAGTAGTCGAGAGAGGTCGTCCCTCCGGACTGATTGCTGTGTCGCGGGAGATGGTTCGGGATGTTGTCGAGTGGGAATGCGGGCGATGTTGGATTGACATTAATTGGCATATGACGTCATATGTCATAATGAAAACAGCAAAAGTGTTTGCGAATGGTCGCAGCCGGGCGGTTCGCATCCCGACCGAGTGGCTCAAGGGGGCGGATCAAGTGGAGCTGCGTCGGAAGGGCGATTCCGTTATGATTTCGCCAATCCGCCCGACTTTGGGCGAATTGGCAGAGGCGTATCGCAAGGATCCGATATGCATCGAGCGTAAAAAGCAAACCACGACCCCTCCGAAAAGTATCGGCTTATGATACTTCTGGATACCTCGGCCGTCATTTTATTGCTTCGGGGGGAGTCGCCCAAAGCGGTGATTCTCAGGGAAACAGTGGGGCTCTCATCGGTCGTTGAAATGGAGCTATGGCTTGGCGTTTTTCATGGCGGTGGGAAGAAAGAACGCAGGCGGGTAGAGTCTTTTTTGGAGAGTGTGCGCATCTTCGAGTTCGATAGTCAGGCGGCGGAGCGGACGGCACGAGTGATCGCTGATTTGTGGTTTATCGGCAAGCCAATCGGAGACTTTGACTCCCAGATCGCCGGTCATGCCTTGAGCCTTGAGATGCCTCTGCTCAGCGATAATGCGAAGCACTTCAAGCGGGTGGATGGGTTGGACTTGGTATCTTGGCGGTAGGCGACTTTGTCCCTACGAGAGCGGGTCTAATTTTATGTGAGGGGCAACTCACTCGTTTATTCATTTGGTAGGTTGCGGTTTGGCGTTTGATTCTTTCCCTCATTGAGATGCAAATAATCCCTTCCAGTATGTTACCCGAGCGTGATGAGGCCGCGTTGCGCGAATTTCTGGAGGGCTGCCGGAATGCCGCGCGGAAAAAAGGTCATTTCCAAATCGCCAGTATCTCCTTGGCTGTGAAGCACATCGCGCCCTTGGCGGTGCTGCAATCGATCTACGAGTCGGACGAGTTGCATTGCTATATTGAGCGCGCGGCGGACGACGAGGCGGTGGCTGCGGCGGAAGCCGTGGTGCAGGCGCGCTTCGATGGCCCGAATCGCTTCGCCGGGGTCAAAGCCTTCGCCGAAGAAGTGCTCGATAACACGATTGCAGTCGGCGATCTGGATGAGGCCTTTACTGGACCGCACTTTTTTACGGCCTTCGCCTTCGATGATTCGGTGCCGGAAGGGGCCGCCTTCGCCGCCGCAACGGTCTTTTTGCCCCGTTGGCAGGTGTCGCGCTCGAAGGGGAAATACGGCGCCGTGGCTAATTTAAAAATAGAGGCGGATACCGACATCGACAGCCTGGTCATGCGGGTGTGGGGCGCGTATCGCAAATTCGGTGCCTTCGACTACTTGCCGGAAGCAGAACAGGGTGATGCCTCGCCCCGGCCAAAAGTCGAAACACGGCGGGAGCTGGCGCCGGATGTTTATCCGCAGGCTGTGACGCGTGCACTTGATGCAATCGGGCAGGGCAAATACGAGAAAATTGTGCTCGCGCGCGGTATCGAGCTGAAGGCTGACCGCCCTTGGCAGCCGCTGGATACGCTCAACCGTTTGCGGGAGCGCTTCTCGGGTTGTTTCACCTTTTCTTTCGGGGGGGGCGATGCGCGTAGTTTCATCGGAGCGACGCCAGAGCGCCTGCTGCAGGTACGCAATGGCCGCTTGCTGACTGAGGCGATTGCCGGCTCCGGGCCGCGCGGCAAAACCGCGGGGGAGGACGCCAAGCACGCGCGTGCGCTCCTTGAGAGTCGTAAAGATCTCCACGAGCACATTTGCGTGCGCGATTCGATCCTGCGCCGCCTAGCGCACGTCGGTGTCGAGGGAAGGGCGGAGCCGCATCCGCAGCTCCTGCTTCTGGCTAATGTCCAACACTTGCGCACCCGGATCGAGGCTGAGGTCGGCGAAACAGTGCACTTGCTCGACATACTCCCGGAGATGCATCCGACGCCTGCCGTCGGCGGCTCGCCACGTGAGGACGCGGTGCCTAGTATTGCCGAGCTGGAGCAAATCGAGCGGGGGCTCTACGCGGGCGTCGTCGGTTGGTTTAACCACTTGAACGAAGGTGAGATGATCGTGGGCATCCGCTCGGCTTTAATCGAGGGCCAGCTCGCCCGGCTCTATGCCGGCGCGGGCATCGTCGAAGGCTCCGACCCCGAAAAAGAAATGCGCGAGACCGAAATGAAGCTCAGCGCTTTGCTCGATGTCTTGGTCGACTCTACGGAATACAAGCAGTAAGGGTTTTCTATCTTTTGGTAACCATTGACAATTTTGCTTGCCTGCGCTCTGTATGGCAGCGTTGTGATATCGAAAATATGCATATCGGGGCTGATTAGCCTGATCGCCTGGAACAGCGCCTTCGGTCCGTTCGGAGGCTTACTGCTGTGCATCCATCAAGACCTCGCGCTGCATATGGATGATAATTCGGGCGGGGATATTGCTTGCTTGAATGGCCTGTCCTGCGCCGGCGATGCAGAGGCTGTGCCCGTTGCTGGCTTCTGTATGGGGACGGACGAATCATGCGTCGATATCGAGCTAGTGGCTGAGCTCCTGCCGATTGTGCGTCTCCATTCAGCAGTAAGCTGCCTGCCTCTGCGGGTTTTGCTCGATACTGGGGGCGGCCGACCTCGAATCCCCGAGCCTTCGCATGCGCTTGTTCCGAAGGGGAGGCCTGCACAGTCATTGCCCCATCCGCCCTGGTTAACGGCTGCTTATTTACATACGATCGTAATCCGAGTCTGAGATTCCTGATCCTTGGTTAACGGCTGCTGGTTCGATGCAGTCTTTTAATAATGGCACCCTAACTTATGGGGCGCATCACGATCAGGAAGAGTATGTATCCAAGAATTTATCAGAGGCACCTAGCGTGCTATGCCGCAGTATTTCTCGCGGCGAGTAGTCTAAGCGCTCAAGCGCCGCTGGCCTTGAGTTCAGAGCAAGCCGTTGAGTTGGCGATTGAGAATAACCCGCTCTTTCAGGCCGCGCGTAGCGTAGTTGAACGGGCCAGGGGACGTTTGCAACAGGCCGGACTTTTGGACAATCCGGAGCTCGGCGTCTCTTATTCCGGCGATCAGGCTTTTAACGACGAAGGCGAACAAAGCTTTGGTCTGGCCTTTTCGCAGCGCTTTCCTGTGACGCAGCGTCTACAGCTCGAAGAAGCGGTTGCAAGAAAGGAAGTCGAAGTCGCCCAGGCGGAGATCAATAATGAGATGCGCCTGCTGACGCAAAAGGTGCGGCTTGCGGTCGTGGCCCTTGCTTCGACCGAAGCCGAGTTGGAGCTGCGCGATCAGTTGAGGTCGCTCAACCAAGAGTTTCTCGACTTCATCGAGTCGCGGGTTGAGACAGGCGAGGCGTCTCAGGTGGAGGCGGATCAGCTGCGGATTGCTCTTTATTCCGTCAAACAAGAGACCACGCAGCTGCGGCATCAACTGACTGTGCAAAAGGCGGCGATTCGCGAGCTGATGGGGGTCGCGCCCGATTTCGAATTTGACCTCGATTATGCGTTTTCACCGCTTCCTGAGAATCCGCCTCTACCGGATCTCGATGAGGCATGGCTTCATGCGCACCCTGCTTACCGGCTCAGACAGCTACTTCTGCAATTAGCCGAAGGCCGCATCGCCCGCGCGCTTGCTGGGCGTTGGGCGGATGTGGCGGTCGAGGTTTTTTACGAAGAAGAGCGTGGTGTCGATGCGCCGAACGGACTCGGGCGTGACCGCTTCCTCGGCCTTGGGCTCTCCGTGCCCCTGCCTCTGCATGACCGCAATGCAGGCAATGTCGCCGAGCAGCGGGCCGCTCGCAACGAGATGCACTGGCACTTGCAAGCGACGGTTTCCAGTTTGCAGATAGAGGCGTCGATGCGACGCGAGTTGGTCGATTCACTCCGACAACAGGCGCTCGAATACGAGTCGGAGGTGATGTCTCTGATCGATCAAAATCTGGAGGCGATGCGCGACGGCTATGCCAAGGGTCAGATTAGTTTGGCCGAACTTTTTCAAACGCAGGCCCAGCGCCTTAAAATACAATCCACGCACATTCAGGTCCTGAGTGAGTTGGCCAATGCGCATATACAATGGAGCGCAGCCACCGGGGTCGATCTGCCAGCTCGTGCTCCAGCTCCGAATACTCTAACGAATTAAAATGATGAAACATATTTCTCCAATCTACTTCTGCGCGGCCGTGCTGGCCGGCGTCACTCTGAGCCCGCATTCATATCTCCTCGCAGCGGATCGATCGGCCGACACCGTCATCCTTGACGAGAGCGGCATGCGCAATCTGCGCATCACTACGGAAGTGGTCGATCTGCGGGATTTTGAGACGACTGTTTTCGCCATTGGGCGGATCGAGGAAGTGCCTTCCCGGCACTCCGTCCTCTCAACCCGTGTGGCTGGGCGGGTCAAAGCAATTGATTTTTTCGAGGGTGATTATGTGAAAAAAGGAGAGCTCGTTGCTCGGATTGAAACGCGCCAGTTGGGTGACCCGCCCCCGTCTATCGAGCTGAGGGCACCTCAGGAGGGTCTGGTCATCGCGTCCCATGTGCGACTGGGGCAACCGGTTGAACCGGAGGCGGAGTTGATGGATATTTCCGATCGTTCAGTCATGTGGGCAGTGGCACGCATCCCCGAGCAAGAGGCGGACGAGGTGAGGATTGGCAGCGCAGCCCACATTCACATACCTGCATTGGGTGACAATTTAATAGAAGCGCGCCTGATGCGCTTTGGTGTGAATGCCGACCGGGTCTCGGGCACGGTCGATGGCATTTTCGAAATACCGAACCCCGACGGACGCCTGCGCCCCGGCATGCGGGCTGAGTTTTCGATTGTGCTGCAACAGCGTGCCGGTGTCTTGGCGGTCCCGCGCTATGCGGTCCAGGGAGACCCTTCGAGCCGAGTGGTCTTTGTTTCGGATTTCGATTTGGACAACGCATTCGTGCGTGTCCCCGTGGTGCTCGGTGAGCGAAATGACCGCTACGTCGAAGTAGAGTCAGGGCTCTTTCCCGGGGATGAGGTGGTGACGCAGGGTGCCTATTCTTTGATGTTTGCCGGGGGTGGGCAGAGCCTCTCGCTGAAAGAGGCGCTGGATGCCGCGCACGGGCACGAGCATAATGAGGACGGTTCCGAAATGACGGATGCCGATCAAGGGCATCATGTCGGAGCGGAGGACGATCCTCACGAGCATGGAGCGCACGGTCAGAGCCATGGGTGGCTGTTGGGCTATGCGGCCTTCATGACATTGCTTTCGGTCGTCCTATTGCAGCGGCTCATGCATCGGAAACCTGGGGAAAGCGTGTAAGATGTTGAATCAACTGATACGTTTTTCGCTCTCGCAGCGTTTGTTGGTCGTCGTCATCGCCGTCGTCGTGCTGGTGCTGGGGGTCAAGAAGTCGACCGAGTTGCCCGTCGAGGTTTTACCCGATCTGACCAAGCCGACGGTGACGATCTTGACCGAGGTGCCGGGCTACGCGCCCGAAGAAGTCGAGACACTTGTGACTATTCCCTTG
>Ga0115561_1003083_pt1 | contig 10809 bp, 10 predicted proteins | sample COGITO_mtgs_1105_4_FD_87201 | JGI IMG/M metagenome (GOLD analysis project Ga0115561, IMG submission 87201) | Pelagic marine microbial communities from North Sea - COGITO_mtgs_110512 | ecosystem: Environmental > Aquatic > Marine > Epipelagic | place: Germany:Helgoland, sampling site Kabeltonne...
ATTTGCTTGCAGCGCTCGCTGCAAAATGGCCGGTAGCGGTTGGCAGGGCTGTAAACGCTGTCTCCACCGCAGGTCGGGCACACCACGGTGCGGGCCGCTCCTTGGCCTGATGGTTCGCTAGGGGTGTTGCTGGATGCCATGTTGGAATTCTTCAAGAAGCTTGCGCGGCGGAAAGCCTGTAATCAAGCGCACAGCGTCAGTTCAAACGCAGCGTCGTCGGTGCAAGCGTGCAGCCGCCCGTCCGCCTCTTGTTTCATCAGGCGCACGGAGACAATCAGGCGGTTGCCGCTGATTTCAGGGATCAGTCCGCAATAGGGATCGATGCGCAGCCGCAGCAGTTGAAACGTGCGGCCAGCCGGCAGGTTTTGCTGGAACTGACCCCGTTCGGCCGCCACTTTTTGTGGCACGCCAGAGTCGCGCAGGAGTTTGAGCAGCACATAGATCGATTCGGCCAGCGGGGCCAGCGTCGAGGCCCAGCCTTGAAGAGCCTCTTGCCGGTAAGCGGCGTCCTTGTGTTGCCAGGCGTAGTACGCGGGCAGGTCAAACCCGCAAGTACCGCCGGGAATGCCTACGCGGCTGCGAATGCTCATCAGCCAGTCGTTTTCGGTGAGCGCATGGCCCGCCTTGCCTGATTGGCTGTTCAACGCAGCAAAACAACGGTCCAGCTGCGCAATCACCGCATCCAGAGCCGCCTCGGAAATGGATGGATTGCCACGGTAGCCGTCCAGCTGATGCTTGTGCTTTTCGATGTCCTTGAGCACATCTGATTTCAGATCGGCTCTGGCCGCCACATCCATGATTTCAAACATGGTGACCAACGCGTAATGGTGGTCCAGGGGATGGGCCCTGGGAATCAACTCTCCAAGCCGCCGGAACAATTGCTCCAGGCGGAGGTATGTCCTGAGTCGTTCGTTGAAAGGGTATTCGTAAAGGATCACGCTGGCAGGTTCCTGGGCGCAGTGGGTTGGGCCTGGCGCCGAAGGCTTGAAAACGCCAACCGGCAGGTGCTTTTATGCATTGAGGAACATCATAGCCCCAACCGGGTGGCTACTTGTTCCGCCATCTTGTGAAGATCGGCCAGCGTGCAATTATCACCATTGTGAACCACGATATCGGCCGATGCGCGCCGAATGTTGCGGGGAGATTGGGCAGCCAAAATCGCCTCGACAGTGCTCCGGTTCAGACCACTTCGGCTCATCACGCGCTGAATCTGCACAGCGGGCGGGCAATCGATCACGATCACCGCATCCAGCCGCTGCACCCAACGGCCAGACTCCACCAGCAACGGGACGTCAAACACAATGACCCGCGTTCCCGCATCTTCTGCCGCCTGCGCTTGCTGGCTGCTGTGCAAGGACACCAGGGGGTGAACGATGGCTTCCAACGCTGTTCGTGCATCAGGTGTTGAGTACGCCAACTCTCGCATCCGCCCTCGGTCAAGCGCTCCTGTGTCGTCCACGAATTCAGGCCCAAAGCGATGGGCAATCGCTGCGATGGCTGCGCCCCCGGGCCCGGTGACTTGTCTGGCGATTTGATCGGAGTCCACGAGGGCTGCTCCGCGCTTCTGGAGCACCGCTCCAAAAGTGGACTTGCCGCTACCGATGCCCCCAGTGAGGCCAATTCTTGAGGCTCTCCCCCGCATTTACAGCCCAAACGTCCGCAACACCATATCCAGCATCGTCTTGGGGCTCGCGATCATTGCGGTCAGCCCAGCACCTACCAGGAACGGTCCGAAAGGAATGTAGCCCCCCTCGCGCAAGCTGCTGAAAACTTTGAGCCCAATACCGACAATCGCCCCAATCACGGAGGACATCAGGATGATCGGGACCAAGGCCTCCCAGCCAAACCAGGCGCCCAAAGCGGCAAACAGTTTGAAGTCGCCGTACCCCATCCCCTCCTTGCCCGTGGCCAACTTGAAGCCCCAATAGACAAGCCACAAGGACAGGTAGCCAGCCGCAGCCCCCATCACGGACGAGAACAACGGCACCTGAATCCACTGCAACGCGGCAGCCAGCAGACCCGCCCACAAGAGTGGCAAGGTCAAATCATCAGGCAGCAACGTGGTGTCCCAATCAATGAAAGCAAGCGCAATCAAAACCGCTGAAAAACCACACCAAGCCAATCCTGTGGGGGTGAGGCCCCAGCGATGCACGCAAAAAAAGAAAAGTGCCCCGGTCAAAAGTTCCACCAGCGGATACCGCGCACTGATCCGCGTCGCGCAACCTGAACACTTACCGCGCAGAAACAGGTAACTGACGACAGGGATGTTTTCGTACCAAGCAACCTGGTGCCCGCATGCCGGACACGCTGACCGAGGAACCATGAGATTGAAGGACGCTTCCGCGGGGGGCGGCTCTTCTGTTCTTGATGGGCTGTTCTCTTTTTCTGCCTGATAAGCGGTAATTTCCGCCGCCCATTGACGTTCCATCATCTTGGGCAATCGGTAAATTACGACATTCAAAAAACTACCTATGAGCAATCCTAGAAAACCCGCCAACCCAGCGGCAGGCAACACAGCGATATCCATTAAACCACCTGACCCAATTTGAAAATGGGGAGGTACATGGAGACTACGATTCCGCCAATCAAAGAGCCGAGAAAAACAATAATGATGGGTTCCATCAGACTGGAGAGGCCTGCAACCATCTCGTCAACTTCCGCTTCGTAAAAATCAGCAGCCTTCCCCAGCATGTGATCAATGGATCCGGACTCTTCACCGATAGCACACATTTGAATGACCATCGACGGAAATATCTTCGCGTTGTCCATAGCTACGGTGAGGCTGGTGCCTGTAGATACTTCCTGCTGAATTTTTTCTGTCGCTGTTGCATAGACAGAGTTGCCTGATGCGCCTCCTACCGAATCTAGTGCTTCAACCAGTGGAACGCCTGCTGCAAACATGGTTGCCAATGTACGTGTCCATCGTGCAACACAAGATTTATCGATCAGTGCCCCAAAAATGGGCATTTTTAATAAAAATCGATCCATGAATTTCTGCATCTTTTCATTTCTTTTCCATGCTTGAAAGAAAAAATAAAATCCGCCGCCAATTATTGAAAAAATGAGCCACCACCATTTCACGAAAACTTCGCTGATTCCCATCACGAAAAGTGTTGGTGCGGGTAGGTCGGCTCCAAAAGAGGTAAATACCTCTTTGAATGCTGGAATAACAAATATCATGATCACTGTTACGACTACAAAAGCAACAATGATGACGGAGGCTGGGTACATTAGAGCCGATTTGATTTTCGACTTGATCGCCTCTGTCTTCTCCATATAAGTGGCTAGGCGATCAAGTAATGCTTCTAAAATACCTGCTGCCTCTCCTGCCTCTACTAGGTTGCAATAGAGACTATCAAAATACATGGGGTGCTTTCGAAACGCTGCGTTCAAAGATGTTCCTGTTTCAACATCCGAGCGAATGTCATTAAGAAGTTTTGTAACGCTTGCGTTTGTATTGCCTCGGCCAACGATGTCAAAAGACTGAAGCAAGGGAACCCCAGCTTTCATCATTGTTGCCAGTTGTCGAGTAAAAAGCGCTATGTCTTTCGGCTTGATCTTTTTCCCCGAGCGGGTGCGTCGCTTCTTTATTTTTGTGGGGAAAACGCCTTGACGGCGAAGCGTCGCTTGGACTTGATTTTCCCCTACAGCACGGATTTCTCCACGCACCACTTTACCTGCACGATCTTTTCCCTCCCATTCAAAGACAAACTCCTTGATGTCTCTCGATGCTGCCGTGACCATAGATTATTCCCTGTGTATCTAGATTTTATTATTCGTTAGTCACGGCAAGCACTTCTTCGAGGGAAGTGAGCCCAAGCCGAGCCTTGTGCAAACCGGACTCTCTCAAGGAGCGTACCCCCTCGTTCCGGGCTTGTTCTGCGATTTCGAGTGCGCTGCCATCACGCAGAATAATGCGCTGAATTTCCTCTGAAATTGGCATGACTTGGTAGATCCCCACGCGCCCTTTGTAGCCGTTGTTGCATGCGGAGCATCCGACAGCTCTGTAGGTTACCCAGGATCCGTCTAAATCTTCTTCGCGGTATCCCGCTTCCACGAGTGTCTCGTGAGGAATATCTGCTGGGGCTTTACAGGCTGGACATAGGCGTCTTGCCAAACGCTGAGCAGTGATAAGAATCACACTGGATGCAATATTGAACGGGGCGATGCCCATATTCCGCATGCGTGTCAGTGTAGTTGGGGCATCATTGGTGTGGAGTGTGGATAGCACCAAGTGACCCGTTTGTGCCGCTTTGATGGAAATATCAGCTGTCTCTAGGTCTCGAATTTCCCCCACCATGATGATGTCGGGATCTTGGCGTAAAAATGATTTCAGTGCGACGGCAAACGTAAGTCCAGCCTTTTCGTTGACATTAACTTGGTTAACACCGGGTAGATTGATTTCAGAAGGATCTTCCGCGGTAGCAATATTTACACCTGGCTTGTTTAATAGATTCAGGCAGGTATACAAAGATACGGTTTTACCTGAGCCTGTAGGTCCCGTGACAAGAATCATGCCATATGGTCGACCAATCGCGTGTAATAGTCGCTCTTTCTCTTCGGGTTCATACCCCAAAGCATCAATGCCAAGCTTTGCACTGCTGGGGTCAAGAATACGAATTACAATTTTTTCGCCAAACAAAGTAGGCAGCGTACTCACCCGAAAGTCAATAACCCGATCTGGGCCTACCTTGAGCTTCATTCGTCCATCTTGAGGGACTCGCTTTTCTGAAATATCCATTCTGGATATGACCTTGATGCGTGAAGCTAGCTTATCTTTAATTGCGATAGGAGGGGATGAAATTTCTTTCAGCTCACCGTCAATACGAAAACGCACTCGGTATTGATGCTCGTAAGGTTCAAAATGCAAATCAGATGCCCGCATATTAAAAGCATCCAAAAGCATCTTATGAAGAAACTTAACAACGGGGGCATCTTCAACCTCGTTGGCTCCTGAATCTATAACCTCGGGAGTTTCTTCGGCAACTGATTCATCAAATTCAAAATCGCCACTGGTCAGGCTTTCCATGGACTCGGAGGCGGACTTGGTTGTGGCCTCCACTAGGCGATTCAGTTTGTCATATTCTGCGATAATCCAATCCACGCCCATCTGGGTGGTGAACTTGATTTTTTCTGCCGCCTCTTGGTCTGTTGGGTCCGCCGTCGCAACAATCAAGCGGTTGCTACGTTTGCTTAGTACTACGACTTTGTAGGCTTGGCAAATCTTGGCATCCAATAAATCTTTCGGTAATCGCAGAGGGTCAATGGCTTCCAAATCCAGTAGTGGAGCTCCAAAAACTGCAGATACCGTATGTGCCAAGTCGGCTGCCGACACCACCCCCGACCCCGTCAGTTCGGCAATAAAGCTTGTCCGACTAATTTGTGACTTTTGGTAAATTTCCTCGGCTGCTTTCTGCGTAAGCTTGCCCGCAGACATTAAGGCCCTTCCTAGGCCGGGAAGAGCGATTGCAGAAGCGTCTTTGGGGGCAATATCAGCGGTAGCCATTTAGCCGTTAGTACGTTATGGGACAGCAGGGCATCCTATCATCGCCCATCCCCTCTGCGCTGTACAGCATGTAAGGGGGGTGGCACGGTCGCAACGTTGGTCTACATCACTTGTCGATTGACCCGATGTCTCGTGTTCTGCGAGTGATAGTTCGGCATATTCTGCGCAAGCAAATTCAAGTGCTACGCCAGTAATTCAAACGTCTGACGGGTTGTTTCGTTGCTGACAACTTCGACTTGGTACTGCAATCCATGCGCAGTTAAGGTTGTGTCTAGACTTGCGTAGCGCTAAGTTCGCCTGTCTGTCAGCTGATTGGCGAGCACTCGCATTGCGGCAGCAAATTCGGTCGCCGGAAGTAGCCTAATGGCGTCTATCGCGCGGTTTGCTTCTTGGGTTGCAGCGGACCTTGCAATTTCGAGCGCGCCTGTTTGCTGGACGATTTCGATGATTTTTGCCAGTTCCTCTGTGGAGCCCTGTTCAATCGCGCTGCGAATCACGGCCGCTTGCTGAGGGGTGCCGCGCTCCATGGCGGCGATCAGAGGCAAGGTGGCTTTCCCCTCTCGCAGATCATCGCCCAAATTCTTGCCCATTTCGACTGCATTCCCAGCGTAATCGAGAACATCGTCAATGATCTGGAATGCGGTGCCCAGTGCTTGCCCATAGGTGGCACATGCGTCCTCGATGGCTGGTGGTGAGTTTGCCAGTACGGCTCCCAGTCGCGCGCTGGCTTCAAAGAGCTTTGCGGTTTTGGAACGAATCACCTTGAGGTAATCCGCTTCGCTCAAGGAGGCGTCGTGCATGTTCATCAATTGCAGGACTTCGCCCTCGGCGATGATGTTGGTGGCCTCTGAAAGGATTTCCATCACCCTCATGCTGCCTGTCTCAACCATCATTTGGAAGGAACGGGTGTGGAGAAAATCTCCAACCAGAACACTGGCTGGGTTGCCAAACGTTTCGTTGGCTGTGGCTCTGCCTCTGCGCAGCGTGGATGCGTCGACCACGTCATCATGCAGCAGGGTTGCCGTGTGGATGAGCTCAACCACAGCTGCCAAGGTGTGGCGATGTGAGCCTTGGTAGTTCAATGCTCCGCACACCATGAGCAAAAGGGCTGGGCGCAGTCGTTTGCCGCCGGCCGCAATGATGTATTGGGCGACCTGGCCTACCAGCGGGACTGTGGATGTCAGGCGTTGCCCGATGACGATATCAACTTCACGCATGTCCTCTGCGATTAGCGAGAGGGGCGAGGAGGCTGTGGAGGAGAGGTGATCAGTCAAGATAGCGGCTACCAAAGTTCCCCGGATTATAGGAATGAAGCGTTGGTCAGGAGTGCCTCCTCGGCGTTGAGCTAGCCTTTTTTGGGGTGCTGTGGCATAATCTGCGGCTCTGCAAAAATTGGTTTGCGGAACTCAATTCAAGAGGTTCACATGTACGCGGTCATAAAAACCGGCGGCAAGCAGTATCGCGTTGCTTCCGGCGAAAAAATTAAAGTAGAACAGATTGCTGCGGACGTAGGCCAGGAAATTGTGATCGATCAAGTGTTGGCAGTCGGTAACGGCGCTGAACTCAAGATCGGTACGCCCCTGGTGTCCGGCGCAACCGTGAAAGCCACCGTCGTGGCACACGGCAAGCACGACAAAGTGCACATCTTCAAGATGCGCCGTCGCAAGCACTATCAGAAACGCCAAGGCCATCGCCAGCAGTTCACTGAGCTGCAAATCGGTGCGATTGCTGCCTAATAAGGAGTCGATGTCATGGCACAGAAAAAAGGCGGCGGCTCTACGCGAAACGGTCGTGATTCCAAGCCAAAGATGCTGGGTGTCAAGGCCTTCGGCGGTGAATTGATCAGCGCTGGTTCCATCATCGTGCGTCAGCGCGGTACACGCTTCCACCCCGGCAACAACGTCGGCGTGGGCAAGGACCACACCCTGTTTGCTTTGGTTGACGGCCACGTGTCGTTCGGCACCAAGGGCGCACTGTCCAAGCACACTGTCAATGTGACTCCAGCCTGAGGTTTGCCTCTGGTTGAATCCAAAGCCCCGCATTGCCGGGGCTTTGTCGTTTATGTTCTGCGGTTGCTGGTTCTGGCAATATGTGGATTTTTCGGCCAGAGCAGGCCGTTAGTGGTCTGAAGTGCTGAGCATTTCTGACTCCGGGTGAGCGCAGGTGGGGTTCGTTGGTGGAGTGAAGTTCTAGTCACTCCAGATGCCGATGAGAAATCACCGTCTGCCTTTCGCGCCTCTTTTGTAAATTGGATACCCCATGAAGTTCGTCGACGAAGCCTATATTGACATTGCCGCAGGTGATGGCGGCAATGGCTGCGTGTCTTTTCGCCACGAAAAATACAAGGAATTCGGTGGGCCCAATGGTGGGGATGGCGGGCGTGGGGGGCATGTGTTTGCCGTGGCAGACCCGAATCTAAACACTTTGGTGGATTTTCGATACTCCCGTCGCCATGAGGCCAAGCGAGGTGAGCACGGAATAGGCTCCGATATGTTTGGTGCCGCTGGCGAAGACATCACGCTGAAAATGCCGGTGGGGACCATCATTTCTGATGCTGAGACGGGCGAGGTGCTGTATGAGTTGCTCACCCCCGGAGAGGTCATCACCATTGCCAAAGGAGGCGATGGTGGCTTCGGAAACTTGCGCTTCAAGAGCGCTATCAACCGTGCCCCGCGTCAAAAAACGCCAGGCTGGCCGGGTGAGCGCAAGAACCTCAAGCTGGAACTCAAGGTGCTGGCTGACGTCGGCCTGCTGGGCATGCCCAATGCGGGCAAGTCGACGTTCATCACGGCGGTGTCCAATGCTCGCCCCAAGATTGCGGACTACCCCTTCACCACACTGCACCCCAATTTGGGCGTCGTGCGGGTGGGGCCGGAGCAGAGCTTTGTGGTGGCGGATATCCCTGGCTTGATTGAAGGCGCCTCCGAAGGCGCGGGTCTGGGTCACCAGTTTCTGCGCCATTTGCAGAGAACGCGCCTATTGCTGCACATCGTGGATATGGCCCCGTTTGACGACGCCATTGATCCTGTGGCGCAGGCCAAGGCCATTGTGGGCGAGCTCAAAAAATACGACACCCAACTTTATGAAAAGCCCCGCTGGCTGGTGTTGAACAAGCTCGACATGGTGCCCGTAGAGGAGCGCGAAGCGCGGGTCAAGGATTTCGTGAAGCGCTTCAAATGGAAGGGGCCGGTGTTTGAAATTTCAGCGCTGACCCGTGAGGGGTGCGAGGCACTGATTCACGCCATCTACCGCCATGTGCAAAGCGAGCAAAGGGTGGAAAACGCCCCTGTGGAAGTGGATCCACGCTTTGTTGGTGACGCGCCTCTTTAATTGCTATAAAAATAATAGCTGTTGGCGCCTGCTGCATAAGCGTTTACTCATAAAAAGACCCTTAACATGGTTTCTAGCGTATTGCGAGATGCCCGCCGCATCGTGGTCAAGGTGGGTTCCAGTCTGGTGACAAACGAAGGGCGTGGCCTGGACGAGGCCGCCATTGGTGAATGGAGCCGCCAGTTGGCGGCGTTGGTGCGAGGGGATGGAGGCGTGCCGCGCGAAGTGGTCATGGTCTCCAGTGGGGCGATTGCCGAGGGTATGAAGCGGCTGGGTTGGGCGACTCGCCCGCAAGAGATTCACGAACTGCAAGCGGCTGCTGCGGTGGGCCAAATGGGTTTGGCCCAGATGTATGAAACCAAGTTGCGGGAGCAAGGCATGGGCAGCGCCCAGGTGCTCCTCACCCATGCTGACTTGGCTGATCGTGAGCGCTATCTGAATGCGCGTTCCACCCTGCTGACGCTGCTGCGCTTGGGGGTGGTGCCTGTGATCAATGAGAACGACACGGTCGTGACCGACGAAATCAAGTTCGGCGACAACGACACGCTGGGTGCGTTGGTTGCCAATCTGGTCGAGGCAGATGCTCTCGTGATCCTGACCGACCAGAAGGGCCTGTACACCGCAGACCCGCGTCGTGATCCGGCTGCGCAGTTTGTGCACGAGGCCAAGGCAGGCGACCCAGCGCTGGAAGCCATGGCAGGTGGGGCCGGGTCCAGCATTGGCAAGGGCGGCATGATTACCAAGATCCTGGCTGCCAAGCGTGCAGCCGGTTCCGGTGCATCCACCGTGATTGCGTGGGGGCGAGAGCCGGATGTGCTGGTGCGATTGGTGGATGGCCAGGCACTGGGCACCTTGCTGATCGCGCAAACGCAGAAAAAGCAGGCGCGCAAGCAATGGATGGCCGATCACCTGCAGTTGCGTGGTGCTGTGACTGTTGATGCCGGTGCTGCCGCCAAACTGAGGGAAGAGGGCAAAAGCCTGCTGCCGATCGGAATGACTGCGGTCGAAGGAGATTTCTCGCGGGGTGACGTCATTGCAGTGCGTGACGAAGCCGGAGCGGAGATTGCCCGTGGGTTGGCCAACTATGCTGCCGCAGAGGCGCGCTTGCTATGTCGCAAGCCTTCGTCTGAGTTTGAAAAGCTGCTCGGTTACACGGCTGAAACCGAGATGGTTCACAGGGACAACTTGGTGTTGTCGGTTGCTTAAAAGCAGCCAACGAAGCTCCGGGGAACCGTTGTCTCGCCTGATGGTTTCTGCTCTGGTTGCTCCCGAGCGCCTGTCGAGTTCGGCCTCGCTGAGTTATTAACCGATCCAAATCATTCGCATGAAAAAAGCCGATGCCGGAGTTTGCTCTGGCATCGGCTTTTTGATGATTGCGTTCCGGTGGGTTGCCGCTTCGCTAAGTGCTTCCTGCTTCTGGCTTGGTGGCTGAGTGAGCTGCCTCCACCGCCAGGCTGTTTTGTGGGTCTGGATCGAAGCTCGCCCCAGGGGGGAGTTCCATCGCGGGGTGGAGCAGCATGGATCCGGTGCGCAGCGCGGGCGCTGCATGTGCGTTGCCATGTGCGTGTTCCCCATCGCGAGCACGCATTCCGCTGCGCAAATACCGGTTGCGCTGGTCTTGCCGCGGCAAGTACCTAGCCAGCTCCGTCAACGCCATTTCATAGACGCCACGCTTGAACTCAACAACCACGTCGAGAGGCACCCAGTAGTCGTTCCAACGCCAGGCGTCGAACTCCGGGTGGTTGGTGGCACGCAGGTTCAAGTCCCAGTCGTGGCCGACCAGTTGCAGCAGATACCAGATTTGTTTCTGGCCTTTGTAGTGACCGCGTGCATCGCGGCGGATATACCGGTCAGGCACCTCATAGCGCAACCAATCCCTTGTACGGGCGACCAAGCGGACGTGGTTGGGCAATAATCCTACCTCTTCGTGCAATTCCCGAAACATGGCTTGTTCGGGGGTTTCACCCCGGTCA
>Ga0115561_1003093_pt1 | contig 10795 bp, 5 predicted proteins | sample COGITO_mtgs_1105_4_FD_87201 | JGI IMG/M metagenome (GOLD analysis project Ga0115561, IMG submission 87201) | Pelagic marine microbial communities from North Sea - COGITO_mtgs_110512 | ecosystem: Environmental > Aquatic > Marine > Epipelagic | place: Germany:Helgoland, sampling site Kabeltonne...
ATCACGGCGTGCGCGCCGCATTCACTGCACTTCTTGCCTGCCATCGCGGGCGGCATGCCAGCGGGCGCTTCAGGCTCGTCCAGCGGCAGCGACTGCTGCTGCGGCTCGGCCACGCGGCGGGCCAGAATGTTTTGCACGGCAAAGGCGATGGCAGCCACTTCCGAGTCGTGCCACATGGGCACCATGGCGCCATCGGCGCGCTGGTGCGTGCCCAGGCGCACAGGGCCGCGGTCCCACGCCACCTTGCGCATGTCCGAAAGAGCGCGCTCCAGAAAGCCGCCGCGCGCTGCGAGCGACAGCAGCCGCATGCTGGAGGTGATCCACTGCTGCGACTCGCCACTCTGCCCCACGGGCATGAAGAATTCGATGGCGCGGTCCACCGTGTGGTTGCCCACGCCTGTGGGCACGGGCAGGAACGAGACGATGATGTACAGCGTCTTGTGGCCTTCCTGCGTCCAGTATTCGACCTTCTCGGCCACGGCCGAGAGCCCGCCCTTGGGGCGGCTTTCAATCACGGTGCGCATGGGGTCCACCACGGGCGTTGCGGGCGCAGGTGCCGCTGCCGCAGTGGCAGGTGCCGGGGCGGGCGTGCTCACTTCCAGCACAGAGCCCAGGATGGCGTTGGGCCGGTAGGTGGCCAGGCCTTTGAGCCGTGCGCGCCAGGCCTGCAGGTACAGGTCCTTGAAGTCTTCGTACGGATAGTCGGCCGGGATGTTCACCGTCTTGGAAATGGCCGTGTCCACGAAGGGCTGCACGGCTTCCATCATGGCGATGTGGTCCTGGGCCGACATGGCCAGGGCCGACACAAAGTAGTCGGGCAGCGCGTTCACATCACCGCCTCCATCCCGGTACACCCGCCAAGCATGGTCTTCGACCGCGTATTCGCTGGTGCTGCCGTCGGCCTCGCGCTTCTTGCGCTTGTACATCCACGAAAACGGTGGCTCGATGCCGTTGGAGGCATTGTCAGCAAAGGCCAGGCTCACCGTGCCGGTGGGCGCGATAGACAGCAGGTGGCTGTTGCGAATGCCATGCTTGCGGATGCTCTTTTGCAACGCAGCGGGCAAGCGGCTGGCAAAGGTGCCAGGGGCCAGGTAGCCATCTGCATTGAATTTGGGGAAGGCACCCTTTTCCTGGGCCAGTGCCACCGACGCCTCGTATGCCGCGTCGCGCATGCGCTCGGCGATGCGGGCGGCCATGGCGCGGCCTTCGGGTGCGTTGTAGCGCAGTTGCAGCATGGCCAGCGTGTTGCCCATACCGGTAAAGCCCACACCAATGCGGCGCTTGGCCATGGCCTCGTCGCGCTGCTGCGGCAGGGGCCAGAAGGTGACGTCCAGCACGTTATCCAGCGCACGCACTTGCAAGGCCACGGCCTGCTCAAACGCTTCAAAGTCAAACGCTGCGGCACCACCCCGCCCGAAAGGATTGCGCACAAAGCGCGTCAGGATGATGGGCCCCAGGTCGCAGCAGCCGTACGATGGCAGAGGCTGTTCGCCACAGGGGTTGGTGGCGGCGATGTCTTCGCAGTAGTGGAGGTTGTTGTCCTCGTTGATGCGGCCCAGGAACAAAATGCCGGGCTCCGCAAAGTCGTAGGCCGACTTCATGATCGTGTCCCACAACTCGCGCGCAGGCACGGTCGCGTACACCCACAGCCCATCAGCGCGCTGGTGGGCGCCTTGCGCCTGCAGGGCCGCGCCCGGCCGCGCGCGGTGCACCAGCTCCCACGGGCCATCGGCCTGAACGGCTTCGATGAACGCATCGGACACGCCCACCGACACGTTGAAGTTGTTCCAGCGGCCGGGCGTGCGCTTGGCGGTGATGAACTCCTTCACATCGGGGTGGTCGATGCGCAGCACGCCCATCTGCGCGCCACGGCGCGAGCCCGCGCTTTCGACCGTGGAGCAGGACTGGTCGAACACATTGATGTAGCTGCAGGGCCCCGACGCCATGGAGTGGGTGCCTTTGACTTCAGCGCCGCGTGGGCGGATGCGCGAGAAGTCATAGCCCACGCCGCCACCGCGCCGCATGGTTTCGGCCGCTTCGCGCAGGGCTTCGTAAATGCCGGGGTAGCCTTCTTCGTCCACGCCCTGAATGCAGTCACCCACGGGCTGCACAAAGCAGTTGATGAGCGTGGCCTGGATGTCTGTGCCCGCTGCACTCATGATGCGACCGGCGCCGATGGCACCCGCATGCAGGTTGGCCAGGAACAGGGCTTCGTATTTTTCACGCAGGGCCGGGGCCTCGACAGAGGCCAGGGCACGGGCCACGCGGCTGTACAGGTCTTCGACGCTGCTCTCGCCGGGTTTGAGGTATTTCTCGCGCAGCACATCCAGGCTGATGGGCTGCAGGGGGGAGATGGAGGGGGTAAGGGAGGGGGGAGTTTCGCGCTTCATGGCTCGGAATGATTCAAGGTTCCCTTGGCGGCGGCCTTGCGCTCCATCAAGAAGGGGTAAAAGCAACGCCCCACCACCCTGGCAACACGCCAGGGCGGCAAAGGCTAGTCCAGCAGCACCTGGCCGTCATGCTCCACATAGGGGTGGTAGGGCCCGGTGCCGCTGTTGTCGGCACGCGATGCGGGCACAAAACCGCCCGTCTGCACATCAAAAACGTGGACTTCCCCATCTTCAATCACGAAATGCCAGCCGTGCAGGCTGATCTGCCCCGACTGCACGCGACTGCGAACCATGGGGTACTCCATCAGCCGTTCCAGCTGGAGCACCACGGCCCGCTGTTCTGTGCGGCGCAGGGCCTCGGGGCCTGGCTGCACCGGCAGCAAGGCCTCGCGCCCCAGATCCAGCCAGCGGTTGAGGTTGGGAGCCTCGGGCGAAACCTCACCATACATCGCCTTGATAGCCCCACAGTGACTGTGGCCGCACACGATGATGCGGCGCACCTGCAGGTTGAGCACGGCAAACTCGATGGCGGCCGTAGTGCCGTGATGGCCATGCGAGCCGTCGTACGGTGGCACAAAGGCACCAACGTTACGCACAAGAAACAGCTCCCCCGGCCCCGCACCCGTCAGCAGGTACGGCACCAGACGCGAGTCCGAACAGCCGATGAACAGGGTGGTGGGGTGTTGGCCCTCATCCACCAGGTTCTGGAACTGCTCGCGGTACTGCGGAAAAGCATCGTTGTGAAAACGACGCAGGCGGTCTAGCAGTTCATCAGGCATGGTGTCATCCGCAAGAGCTACTGCACCAAGGGTGTGTCGGCGGCGTCCAGGACCACTCCTTCGACGGTGGCCCCACCGGCCAGTACCTGCAGGTACTGGCGCAGCGCGTTCACCCAGGCTTGCTGGCGCAAGGTCAGGGCGATGGCCTGGCGCACTTCCTCGAAGGAAGGCTGCTGGCCTGGATCGCGGGCTACCACTTCCACCACATGCAGGCCAAAGCGGCTGTGCACCAGGCGTGCCAGCACGCCCACTTCGGCTCCGCCAAAGACTTCGCGGGCAAATTCGGGGGCACAGTCGGCCCGCGTGAGCCAGCCCAGGTCACCGCCTTGCTGGCCACTGGGGCAGTTGGACCACTGAGCAGCCGCTTGCGCGAACTTGGCGCCACCATCATCAGCACAGCGCAGCTCGATCAACAGGGCTTCGGCCCGCAGACGCAGCTGCTTCACGTCCACGCCTGGCGTGACGGCAAAGAGCACGTGGCGCAGATGGGCGCGTTCGCCTTGCGCGTGGGCGGCGGGATGGGCCTCGTGGTACCGGCGGCAAGCCTCTAGCGAGGGTTCGGGGATGTTCAGCTCGCGGTCGAGCAATTGCTCAATGGCATTCGATGCTTCCGCACTGGTGGCACCTTCGACGCCCGGAGCATCGTCGGCAGACAGCAAGCCTGCCTGCTGCGCCGCCTGGCGCAGCAATTCAGTGCAGGCGCGCTGGCGCAGCGTTTCCTCGTCCAGCCATTCGCTGGGCGTGTTCAACGGCACGCCGTTGACGCGAGCCACAGGGGCAGCCCCGGCACTGGGCGCGGATGAAGGCGCCGACTGCACAGGGGCATCGACCATGGATGCCGCCAGAGCCTCATAGGCCGCAGCCTGCGTTGGTGTCAGCGTGCTGGCGGGCGCGCTCGCCTGGCTGCTTTCGGTGGAGCTGCAGCCGCAGCTCCCGGTTCCACATCCGCTCATGGTGTGTGCTCCTTGGGTATCGTGGGTTTCAGGCGCTGCGGTCTTGCGACTGCATATGGCCTGCGGGCAGGTTCATGCGGCGTGCACGCACCACCTGGTAGGGGCGCAGCACATAGGCCAGCGTGCCGAAGCCGCTCCACACATGCACCAGGCGGGTGAACGGGAAGATCAGAAACACCGTCATGCCCAGGGCCATGTGCGCCTTGAACACCCAGCCGGCGTTGGCTAGCAGCTCGACGGCGCCCGTGCGGAAGGTGACGATGCGCTGCGCCCATTCCGCCAGCAGCATCATCATGGAGCCGTCCAGGTGCTGGGCCGACAACGGAATGGTGCCCAGGCCCAGGGCCAGCTGCACCCACAGAATCCACAGCAGCGCAATGTCACTGGTCTTGGAGGTGGCGCGGATGCGCGCGTCCGACAGGCGGCGGTGCAGCAAAATCGACACGCCGATGAAGCCCAGGACGCCGGCAATGCCGCCCACGATCATGGCCATGAGCTGCTTGGCACCGGCGCTCATGAAGGGCTCGTACAGGGCGTGCGGGGTGAGCATGCCCACGAAGTGGCCAAAGAACAGCACGAGCACGCCGACGTGGAACAGATTGCTGCCCCAGCGCAGGCTGCCGGTGCGCAGCAGCTGTGAGGAATCTGACTTCCAGGTGTACTGGTCGCGGTCGAACCGCGCCCAGCTGCCAATGAAGAACACAGCCAGGCAAATATAGGGATAGATGCCAAACAACAGGGTATCAAGCCAGGCGGTCATACGGAGACTCCTTCTGCTGCCCGCTCGGCGCGGGGGGTACGAACAAAATGCACAGGTTGCGGCTGGTCAGGCTTGGCCTGGCCCTGGGTGCTGCAACCACCAAACGCTTCGGGCTCTGCCCAAACTTCGTCCATGGGGGGCTCTGGGGTGAGCGCCACGGACTGCACGCGCTGGCCCGAGACTTCGAGCACGGCGGCGATGACACTGGCGTAGGGGCTGTTGCGAGCCACCAGCGCACTGAACAGCGCATTGAGGATGTGGGCCATTTCGCCCAGGAATTCCTTGGCCACTTCGGGCGGCTGGGTGGAGGCAAACTCCAGCACCACGGGCAGGTGATCGGGCAGCTCGTCGGCGTTGAATTGCAGGCCCGCCTTTTCGTAGGTCTGCATCAGATCGATGAGCGCCGGGCCACGGTCGCGCGAGTCGCCATGCACATGCTCAAACAGGTGCAGCGAGGTCTGGCGGCCCCGGTCAAAGTTGTCCACATAGCGGGCTTCGACTTCCAGGGGATCAAGCGCCGCCAGGTGCTGGCACACGGCTTCGATTTCAGACATGCGCTCACTGGTCAAGGCGCCTTCGGAGCGCAGGGCATCGACGAGCTGAGGCATCACGCTGCGCAGCTGTGCATCGGGGTAGCTCAGCAGGTAGCCCAGTGCGCGCAGCGTCAGTCGCAAAGAGGTCGGGTTCTTCTTGAACATGGTGGTTCCTTTCAGTGCTCTACGGCGCTGGACAATGTCCGCGACCTGCAAAACCGGCTCAGCGGTATCGCGAGGACGGCCAGCAAGGGCCGCCCCGCAGCAAAGGCCGTCGTCCCCCTTGAGGGGGAAGGCGCGAAGCGACTCAGGGGGTGTTTCATACCGTGGCCTTGATCGGGATGGTGCGTGGCTTCTTGCCGCCAAACATGCTGACTTCGGTCGCGCCATCGGAGCAGCCGTTGCCGAACGAGAAGCCGCAGCCGCCACGGATGTCGAACGCGTTTTCGGCGTACTCGCGGTGGGCCGTAGGAATCACGAAGCGGTCTTCGTAATTGGCAATCGCCATCACGTGGTACATCTCCTCCACCTCGGCCATCGACAAGCCCGCCTGCTGCAGCACGGCCAGGTTCTGGCGTTGCTCGACGTGCTTGTCGCGCTGGTAGGTGCGCATGGCCAGCATGCGTTCCAGGGCTCGCACCACGGGGCCGGTGTCACCAGCCGTGAGCAGGTTGGCCAGGTACTGCACCGGAATGCGCAGTTGCGAGACGTCTGGAATGTCGCCATTCACACCCACATGGCCCGCGTTGGCAGCGGCCGTGATGGGCGACAGGGGTGGCACGTACCAGACCATGGGCAGCGTGCGGTACTCGGGGTGCAGTGGCAGGGCCACCTTCCACTGCACGGCCATCTTGTAGACCGGGCTGTTGCGGGCGGCTTCCATCCAGCTGTCGGGAATGCCGTCAATGCGGGCCTGCTTGATGACGTCTGGATCATTAGGGTCCAGGAAGATGTCGAGCTGGGCCTGGTACAGATCGCGGTCGCGTTCCACGCTGGCAGCTTCCTGAATACGGTCTGCGTCGTACAGCAGCACGCCCAGGTAGCGGATGCGGCCCACGCAGGTTTCCGAGCACACGGTGGGCTGGCCCGCCTCAATGCGGGGGTAGCAGAAGATGCACTTCTCGGCCTTGCCCGATTGCCAGTTGTAGTAGATCTTCTTGTAGGGGCAGCCGCTCACGCACATGCGCCAGCCGCGGCACTTGTCCTGGTCGATCAGCACGATGCCGTCTTCCTCGCGCTTGTAGATCGAGCCGCTGGGGCACGACGCCACGCAGGCAGGGTTCAGGCAGTGCTCGCACAGGCGCGGCAGGTACATCATGAAGGTGTTTTCGAACTGGCCGTAGATGTCCTTCTGTACATCGTCGAAGTTCTTGTCCTTGCTGCGCTTGCTGAACTCGCCGCCCAGGATTTCTTCCCAGTTCGGGCCCCACTCGATCTTCTCCATGCGCTTGCCGGTGATGAGACTGCGTGGGCGCGCGGTGGGCGCGGCCTTGCTTTCAGGCGCCGACTGCAGGTGGTCGTAGTCGAACGTGAAGGGCTCGTAGTAGTCGTCGATCTGCGGCAGGTTGGGGTTGGCAAAGATGCGCATGAGCAGCTTCCACTTGCCGCCCTGGCGGGGGGCGATGGAGCCGTCAGGGTTACGCACCCAGCCGCCGTTCCACTTGTCCTGGTTTTCCCATTCCTTGGGGTAACCAATGCCGGGCTTGCTTTCCACGTTGTTGAACCAGGCGTATTCCATGCCGGGGCGGCTGGTCCAGACGTTTTTGCAGGTGACGGAACAGGTGTGGCAGCCAATGCACTTGTCCAGATTCAGCACCATGCCGATTTGTGCGCGAATTTTCATCGTGTTTTCTCCTTGCGGGCTCAGGCGTGTGCGCCGGTGTCAGACACTTCGTCGTCCAGCCAGTCCACGCGGTCCATCTTGCGCACCAGCACAAACTCGTCGCGGTTGGTGCCAATGGTTCCGTAGTAGTTGAAGCCGTAGCTGTACTGTGCGTAGCCACCAATCATGTGGGTGGGCTTGAGCACGATGCGCGTGACCGAGTTGTGGATGCCGCCACGGGTGCCAGTGATCTCGGAGCCGGGGGTGTTGATGATCTTCTCTTGCGAGTGGTACATCATCACCATGCCGGGGTTCACACGCTGGCTCACCACCGCACGGGCCGCAATGGCGCCGTTGGCGTTGAACAGCTCCACCCAGTCGTTGTCCACGATGCCAGCGCTCTTGGCGTCTTCTTCGCTCAGCCACACCACCGAGCCACCGCGGTTCAGCGTCAGCATCATCAGGTTGTCGCTGTACGTGCTGTGGATGCCCCACTTCTGGTGCGGCGTGATGAAGTTCAGCGCAATCTCGCGGTTGCCATTGGGCTTCTTGCCTTCGACTTCTTCCAGCGTCTTGAGGTGCACGGGTGGGCGATAGCTGACAAAGCCTTCACCGAAGTCGCGCATCCAGGGGTGGTCCTGGTAGAACTGCTGACGACCGGTGAGGGTGCGCCATGGGATGTACTCGTGCACGTTGGTGTAGCCGGCGTTGTAGCTGACCTTTTCGCTCTCCAGCCCCGACCAGGTGGGCGAGCTGATGATCTTGCGCGGCTGCGCCTGGATGTCGCGGAAGCGGATCTTCTCGTCCTCGCGGTGCAGTGCCAGGTGCACGTGGTCACGGCCCGTCTGCTTGCCCAGGGCCTCCCAGGCCTTGCATGCCACGTGGCCGTTGGTTTCAGGCGCCAGCATCATCACCACTTCGGTGGCGTCGATGTCGGTCACGATGCGGGGCATGCCCTTGGTCACGCCCTCTTCCTTCACACGGCCATTCAGGTCGCCGAGCTGGCTCACTTCGGTCTGCGTGTTCCAGCCAATGCCCTTGCCGCCGTTACCGGCCTTTTCCATCAATGGGCCCAGGGCCGTGAAGCGCTTGTACAGGTTCGGGTAGTCGCGCTCGACCACGGTGATCTGCGGCGCCGTCTTGCCAGGGATGAGTTCGCACTCGCCCTTCTTCCAGTCGCGCACGCCGTAGGGCTGGGCCATTTCGCCCGCCGTGTCGTGCATGATGGGGGTGAGCACCACGTCTTTTTCCACGCCCAGGTGGCCCACGCTGACCTCGCTCACGGCCTTGGCGAAACCCTTGTAGATCTCCCAGTCGCTCTTGGCCTGCCAGGCAGGGTCCACCGCAGTGGACAGCGGGTGGATGAAGGGGTGCATGTCGCTGGTGTTGAGGTCGTTCTTCTCGTACCAGGTGGCCGTGGGCAGCACGATGTCGGAATACAAACAGGTCGTGCTCATACGGAAGTCCAGCGTGACCAGCAGGTCCAGCTTGCCTTCAGGCGCATTGGCGTGCCACTGCACTTCTTCGGGCTTGGCTTCGTCTTTGCCCAAATCTTTGCCCTGCACGCCGTGCGTGGTGCCCAGCAGGTGCTTGAGGAAGTACTCATGCCCCTTGCCCGACGAGCCCAGGATGTTGGAGCGCCACACGAACATGTTGCGCGGCCAGTTGTCTGGGTGGTCTGGGTCCTCGCAGCTCATGGTCAGGCTGCCATCCTTGAGCGACTTGACGACGTAGTCCTTCGCGTCCATGCCCGCCGCAGCAGCGTCCTTGGCCACCTGCATGGGGTTGGTCTTGAGCTGGGGAGCGGAAGGCAGCCAGCCCATGCGCTCGGCGCGCACGTTGTAGTCGATCTGCGCACCGTGGTAGGCGCGGGCGTCGGCCAGCGGCGAGAGGATTTCTTCCATGCCCAGCTTTTCGTAGCGCCACTGGTCGGTGTGCGCGTAGAAGAAGCTCGTGCTGTTCATCTGGCGGGGTGGGCGGATCCAGTCCAGCGCAAACGCCAGGGCAGTCCAGCCGGTTTGGGGGCGCAGCTTTTCCTGGCCCACATAGTGCGCCCAGCCACCACCGCTCTGGCCGATACAGCCGCAGAGCATCAGCATGTTGATAATGCCGCGGTAGTTCATGTCACTGTGGTACCAGTGGTTCATGGCCGCGCCGATGATGACCATGGACTTGCCATGCGTCTTGTGGGCATTGTCGGCAAACTGGCGGGCCACGGTGATGATCTGCTCGCGCGGCACACCGGTGATCTTTTCTTGCCATGCGGGGGTGAAGGGGCGGTCGGCGTCATAGCTGCCACCGGGCTCTTCACCGGGCAGGCCACGGTCGATGCCGTAGTTGGCTGCCAGCAGGTCGAACACCGTGGCCACCATCACGCGGCCCTGCACTTCGTGGCCGTCCAGCTCCAGATAGCTCACGGGCACGCGGCGCACCATCACGTCACCGCCCTGGTCGTTGGCGGTGAAGTTGGGGGCATGCACGCCGCCAAAGTAAGGGAAGGCCACGTCAGCCACGTCGTGGGGCTGCTCGCCGTCTTCGATCACCGACAGCTTGAGCTTGACGGTGTTGCCCGTGCGGGCATCCTTGTTCTCCAGGTTCCACAGGCCCTGGTCGGGGCGGCCGTCCGTACCCCAACGGAAGCCGATGGAGCCGTTGGGCAGCGTGACCTGGCCCAGCTCGTCATAGCCCACGGTCTTCCAGTCGGGGTTGTTCGACTGGTCGAGCTTGTTGGGGAAGTCGCTGGCGCGCACGTAGCGGTCAGGCACCATGGCCTTGCGACCGTCGGGCAGCGTCTTTTCCTTGAGCACCACCAACAGTGGCAGGTCGGTGTAGCGGCGGGCGTAGTCGTCAAAGTAGCTGCTCCGCCCCTTGCCACCGTCCTTGAAGTAGAACTCTTTCAGGATCACATGGCCCATGGCCATGGCCACGGCCGCATCGGTGCCCTGCTTGGGGTGCATCCACAAGTCACCCAGCTTGGCCACTTCGGAATAGTCGGGCGTGATGGACACGACTTTGGTGCCCTTGTAGCGCACCTCAGTCAGGAAGTGCGCGTCGGGCGTGCGCGTTTGCGGCACGTTGGAGCCCCAGGCAATGATGTACGAGCTGTTGTACCAGTCGGCCGACTCGGGCACGTCGGTCTGCTCGCCCCAGGTCTGTGGGCTGCTGGGGGGCAGGTCGCAATACCAGTCATAGAAGCTCATGCACACGCCGCCAATCAGGCTCAGGTAGCGCGAACCGGCTGCGTACGAAATCATCGACATCGCCGGGATGGGCGAGAAGCCGATGATGCGGTCGGGGCCATGCTTCTTGATCGTGTACACATTGGCTGCAGCGATCATCTGGTTGACTTCGTCCCAGGTGCTGCGCACGAATCCGCCCAGGCCGCGCTGCTTTTGCCAGTCACTGCGCGAAGTGCTGTTCTCGACGATGCTGGCCCAGGCGTCCACCGGGCTCTTGGCCAGGGCAATGGCAGCGCGCCAGTGCTTGAGCAGGCGACCACGCACCATGGGGTACTTCACGCGGTTGGCGCTGTACAGGTACCAGCTGTAGCTGGCGCCG
>Ga0115561_1003097_pt1 | contig 10792 bp, 21 predicted proteins | sample COGITO_mtgs_1105_4_FD_87201 | JGI IMG/M metagenome (GOLD analysis project Ga0115561, IMG submission 87201) | Pelagic marine microbial communities from North Sea - COGITO_mtgs_110512 | ecosystem: Environmental > Aquatic > Marine > Epipelagic | place: Germany:Helgoland, sampling site Kabeltonne...
CGCCGCTTCGTGCTGCCGCCTCGCAGATCCCACAGGCGGTATCCGCGTGAGGTTCGTATGACCAAGACCCAGTATCCCGTCAAAAAAATGCCGCTCAGACTTAACTGAGCGGCATTGCCGCATTGCAGGGCTGTGTGTGGGTGGACTACTCGCTGCACCAGTTGCTCCGCTACATGGCGGCTCACTCAGGCTGGCATCTGCTTTTGTCCGTATTGGGTGGGCTACTTGCCGAGGGGAATTCGCAGTACCGTCCAAAGTGTGTGAATTGGCTTTTGCCCGTAAGGGGTGGCTACTCGGGCAAGTACAGCCCGTTGCGCTTGCAGAAGTCGCACACTGCATCGAGTGGTGCGTCATCCAGCACCACAACCCCGGCGCTGTCTTTGACAGTGCGGCGCTCAGAGTGCGGGTAGCGCGGGTCTTTGTGCAGCGTGTAGCCGTGGCGCAGCAAGGCGCCTTTGGGGCTGTTGGGGTGGGTCATGTCGCTCTCCTTGAAATCAGCAGGGCTCACATTGGTAAGCCCTATTGATTTGCCACTCTTGCGAATGGCTCCGTTTGGCCGTGTCTTTCCGGCCTGTCAGCGCGTGCGCTCTGGATCGGGCACTTGCGTGATGGCCCCGGCGCTGGGCCGGGACGGTGGGTTACTCGCCTTCGAACTTTCCAGCCGAGGCCTGCAGATACAGGCCGTCGTCCTCAAATGCCAATGCAATGGCGTGTTGCTCAATGGGCATCCCGGCCTGTGCTGCGTGGATCAGTACCTTGCGCGATGAATCCATCTGCAATTCCGCCGCATGTCGGGCGACGACTGCGATGGCCAGAGTAAGGCCCGCAACACCTGGGTGCTGTTCGCGCATTTTTTCCAGTTCACGTTGGGCCACTGCCAGCGCCGCATGACCACCGGTATCCAGCAGCAGCCTGTGTGCACGCTTCTGCGGAACCTTGCACTTCATCGGTCGCGCGCCGGGGATTTCGAGTTGTTCGTCCATGCTGTCTCTCCTGTTGAAAACCTCAACCGCCTGTCACGCGGCTCAGGTTTTGCCACTCTTGCGAATGGCTTCCGGCATCTGGTAGCCGTGTCGCTGCATCCACATGCAGCACCGTCCCGTGGTGTCAGCCCCTTGCGGGGTTCCCTACCCGTTTACCGCGCTTTGGCGGACTGGGAACCGCCTCGGTATCGGCGGCGCAGAACAACGGCCCATGCCCGTTGGAGCTATTTCGCCGGGCAAAGGCCCCGCAGGTGGGGCCAGCAACATCGGCGGCTGATTTGTGAAAGAACCTGCGGTGCGTAGCTCGATCACTTGGCACCCGTCGCTGCAATCACTGCGGCGACGGGGTGAGTATAGAGTAGCTAGCCTTAATGTCAAGCATTTCTAGCCAATGGATGCGAGAAAAACTATCTATTGCTCAATACCTCAAATCTCGCGGGCGAAAAAAAACCGCCTGGCTGGCGGTTGTTGGATGGGTTGCAGTTGTGCGACTAAAGCACCGTCCAGGCGATTGTTAGGACTGGGGCAGCTATCAGTGCAATCCATCCTGCATTAGCACCAAAAATTGCCCAAAGAACCGGGCCGCCGCCAAAGTAGGAGAGGACTGAATACAGCAGGAAGAACCATGATGTTGATCCTTGGTAGATGGTGTACCCAATCCAGAGCAGTGCAATGAGGAGGCAGGCAATGCCGACCATGGTTGGCTTTTCGCCTGTGGCAAAAAGCTCTCCAGTACGCCAGCCGCGCTGTCTCGCAAGGGTGCCGTGGGCAGGGAGAACACAGCAAAACGCCATAGTTGCAAGGACAAGCCAGTGATTGAGTGTCATGTTCATGCCTTGTTGATAGCGCTGCGCCGAACGCGGCCGGCGACCAATTGAATAAATTGAATATCGGTGCGCGGCAAAGTGAGCGGCCCGAAGTGGTTGTTCACGGAAAGCAGCTGCACTTCGCCATCGCGCTCCCAATTCAGTTCTTTGAGTAGCTTGCGACCATCGTGCAGAGCCACCACCACGTCATCACCAGGCATGGCCTCAATAGACGGCTCCACTACGATGAATTCGCCAGCGCGATACCTGGGGTGCATCGAGTCGCCCCGCACGCGAAGCGCGTAGGCATAAGGGTCCGCAGTGGGGTAATCCACTGTGCCATCACCGTGTCCAACGGGGTATTGCAGCTCGTCTAGGTAGCCGTCATCCCCTCCCTTTACCTCACCCACTACTGGAACTCCCTTTCTTGGCCGCATTTGTGGCGCAGGCTCTACGTTTGACATTGCGACGCTTGGCGCGCCAAGTGCGGGCATGGGCAGGCCGGTGGCCACAGAAATGGCGGCTATTTGTTCCAGGCTAGGCGTGTGCTTGCCCGTTTCCCAATGGCCAATGTTTCCCTTTGTGCGCCCGACCACATCCCCAAGCTGGGTTTGATTCCAGCCCTTCAGCTGCCTGGCAGCCTTGATCCAGTCTTTGATTTCCATTTTTGCAATCGTATAGATGGCCTATACAAATGGGGCTAGAAGTGCTTGCCATTGATGACTAGAAATGCTAGTCTTGCGGCTATGACACATCCAATCGAAAAAGCAGCGGGCATCGTGGGGTCGCAAAGCGCACTCGCTGCTGCGCTCGGTGTAACAAAAGCCGCCGTTTGGCAATGGAAAGACCCAGCCCGGCAAGTGCCCGCTGAGCATTGCCCAGTTATTGAGCGCATCACCCACGGCGAAGTCCGCTGCGAAGAACTGCGCCCCGATGTGGACTGGGGCTATCTGCGCATGCCACTGGCCAAGCCCACCGCCCAGGAGGTGAGCCATGGTTGACATGCCACTGATGGCCGCAACGGCCTGGGCCCAAGCGCACGCAGCGGAATCCAAGGACCCCGTCGCCTTCGGCGCAAAGGTCGCGCAGGTGTACTTGGCGGCAGAGGCCACCAAGTACCACAGCGGAGATGCCCGGGCTACTGCTGCTGCACTAAGTGCGCTATCAGTTCCTGACGGAACGTGGCAAGCACTTGAGCAGTTTTGCGCGCTTGCGACTCGTCTTGCAGGGGGAACTTCCCAAACGGATCTTCCTGATGGGTCAGGAGCAAATTGATGATTTCGTCTGCTCTTCCTGCTGCATTTACTGGTTGCATGTCCGCCCTCCTTGGCGATGGTTGTGTAGGAGCTTCCATCGTAGTCCAAGGAGTGGCGGGCACCAAATTTAGCCAGCTGCACTGCCGCCCCCCAGCTTCCGCAAGCGCTCCCGCAGCGCCGCAATCCGCCGCGCCATAACCCGGCGCGCATTCCCCGATTTCTTTTGCTCAGGCCGCGCAACGTCACCACGTTCATCGGGTTTGGGCTTCGACAACGAGAGATGCACATGCACGACACGCAACTCAACGACGCAGAAAGAGATGCCGCTGCCCAGATCCTGGGAGTGCTGGCGCAGTTCAGCCCAGAACAGGCTGACCGAATCCTCGCTCACGTCCAGCACCAGACAGATGCGCGCGATCAGCCAATGTTCTCGCGCGGGCGTCCACAGGGCCCCAATGGCGTGCTTGATGACCCGCTGAAAACCTGGGTAGACCAAGAAACAGGCGGGCTGCTGCGTCGGCAGCTGCGCGTGGCCCACCAGGACGTTTCGAGCTTCTTGCGTGACTGCGCTTACGCGAAGGTGTACGGCAAGACCTACTCGATGATTTTGGCGGAGCGTGCGGTGCATGAGGCCAATGCTATGGCCGCCCTCAGTGCTTTGACAGGTCCTTTTCAGGGCCGAGAAATCGCATGAGCTTGGCATGGGTGGCTGAACAGATCCGCGCAGTACGCGAGGCTAGCGGGGAGTTGGGCCCGAACTTGATTCGGTTCAACCCCAACCCGCCCGGCATGGTGCGCCCCGGTAGCGCCACCGACGCGGTGCTGGCCCACCTGCGGGAGCACTCTGGCCGCTTCTTCACCGAAGCGGAAATCACCCAGGCCATTGGCCGTTCGCACGCTGCAACGAGCTGGGGGCTTCTTTATTTGAGCCGGCAGAGGCTGATTGAGTCCGTTGCTGACAGCCACAGGAACCCGCGCTATCGGCGCTACCGGGTCCAAAAGAAAGCAGGAGCACAACAACCATGAACGACACCCTGAGACTGAATGCTTTTCAACTGGCGCGCCCACGGGCTGCGGTTGAAGCGCCCGCCAAGGCACCGCGCAAGACCAACCACAGCAAAGCCCCCAAGGTCGGCAATGTGCACCTGCTGCTGGACAGCAATGGCCGCCAGACGGTGAGCCTGGAGCGCCGCACGAGCGGAATCACCATCGAGAGCCGCGAGCAGCGGCTGGCCAACGAGGCCAAGAAGGCTCGCCTTGTGGGTGGGGTGCGCTGATGCAAGTACAGCACTTGGTACGCGCAGGCGACCCACTTTCTAGCGTGCTGGCTGCAGGGGGCGCTATGGCGTTCGCGGGCGGGCATTGCGAGCGCATTCTGGCCGCCCTGGCCAATGGCCGCCAGGCGACCCCGCACGAACTGCAGGGAGACACCGGCCTGACGGTTGTTCAGATTGACCGCCGCCTGCCCGAGCTGAAGAAGGCCGGGAAGGTGCGTGTGGTGCAGGTTGGTGGAATGGATTTGATGCGCGGCAAGGCGCGGGTTTGGGAGGCTGTATGAGCGTGCGAATCATGACCGCGGTGTTCGACCGCTACCCCAATGGCGGGGGAGAAATGCTCTTGGCGCTCGCACTTGCAGACCACGCCAGTGATGACGGAACCCGTGTGTATCCCAGCATCAAGGCCCTGGCCGAGAAGACACGTCAGTCCGAGCGCACGATTCAGTACCAACTGCGCCGCATGGAGGAGTCTGGTTGGCTGATCCTTGTCAACGCTGGCAACGGTGGCCGTTCGATGACCAGTGAGTACCGTATTTCGCCCGAATGGATAAAGGGTGCAGAAATTGCACCCATTCAAAAGGGTGCAACTGACGACATAAAGGGTGCAACTGACGACATAAAAGGGTGCAATCCACGGCAAAAAAGGGTGCAACCCATTGCACCCGCAAATAACCGTCATAGAACCATCAATGAACCATCATTGAATCAGGTCGTCGCTGGCGCTCCTGCAAAGCCAAGCCGCGGAACCATCGCGCCAGCTGGTTTCACGCCAGACCAAACAGCCCACGACATCGCGGCAAGCACCGGGGTCAATCTGCAGGCCGAGCTGGCGAACTTCCTGGACCACCACGCCGCACGGGGCACGGTCTTCAAGGACTGGCAAGCCGCTTTCCGCACCTGGCTGCGCAATGCTGTGAAGTTCTCAAACCATGCGCCGGCCAGTGGCCGAGGGCGTCAGGGCGCAAGTCCAGGACGGTACGACGCAGCTGCTGCAACGATCTACCAAGGAGTGAACCTGTGAGCCAAGTCGCAACACTGGCCCAGGAGGCCATCCACCAGGCGGCAAGCCAGCCGCGCCAAAAGCGCGAGGCATCGAGCACTGTGCGCAAGCTGTTTGTGCTGCTGCACGGGTCCTATGGCAGCCTGTTCCTGTCGAAGTACGCCACCGGGGAAAAGAGCGAGGCAGGGGGCGACAAAGGTGTGGCCGCAGCCATGCTGGTCTGGGATGCAGCCCTGGCCAAGTTCGCCCCCGATGTGATAGAGGCCGCGGCCAAACGGCTGATGACTGAATCGCCCGAGTTTGCGCCGAACCTGCCCCAGCTGGAGAAGGTTTGCGAGGCCATCACGCCGCGCAAGACCTACGCCGAGGAGGCCGGATTGCCTCGACTGCCCGCGCCGGAACCAGCTGCGCCCATGAAAGTGAGCTTTGAAATGCGCGGCGATGGCAAGGATTGGGCCCGCCGCATCATGGCGCGGCAAGAAGCGGGAGACAGGATTCGCCCCTACAGCCTGCAGTGCGCCCGCCAGGCCCTGGGCATGGAAGGAAAGATGCCGTGGCAATGACCTTGCGCGAAAACCTGCCTGAGCAAAAGCGCTGGGCGCATTCCAGCCTCGATGACGTGCGCGACGGCCTGGCCCATCGCTCCAAAGACGTGCGCGAAGCACTGCGAATCCTGGGTGAGTTGTGATGCATGTGCACCTGCTGCAACGAAGCCCGCCCAGACCCAAAGAGCTATCGGTTTTTTGCCGAGGGCTGCCTGCACTGCGCCGCACGCCGCATTCAGTACCTGCAGCGCACGCTGCGCCTGGGGGCCGAAGAAACCCGCTCCCGCTGCCGCAAGGCACTGAATCAAGCCCTGGAGCTTGGGCTTCCAGAGAAGGAAATCCGGGACATGGCCAAGCTGTCCGCGTGGCAGCTGGCACCCTAAGAAGCGAGGGCAACACGATGAAACCGAACCGCTGCGCACGCTGCAAGCGCGTGACGCTCCTGCCCGCTGTGGTCATCGGCGCCCAGCCCTTTGGGCCCGTGTGTGCCCGCAAGGCTGGCCTGATCGAGCCCAAGCGCCGCCGCCGCGCATCTGAGGCTGAGCGGGACTCCCGCACCCGTGATCTTTTTGAAGGAGCGCCAGCATGAAACCTCACTTCCGAAAGTTGCACGGAGTCTGGCACTGCGGTGTGCGCGGCATCCCGAACAAGCGTATCGGTGTGGGATACACGCCCCGCCAGGCTTATCAAGATTGGCTGTGGGTGGGGCATGGCTGAGCGCGTCCACCGAAAGTACGGGAACAAGAAAACCCAGTTTGCCGGGTTGACTTTTGACAGCAAGGCCGAGGCCCGCCGCTACGGTGAGTTGCAGGCGTTGGAGCGCATGGGCCTGATTTCCAACCTGCGCCGCCAAGTGCCTATCGAGCTGGTGCCTGGGGCAAAGCTGCATGGCGCAGCACGCGCCCGCCCAGCTATTCGCCTGGTAGTGGACTTCTGCTACCAAGAGCAGGGCGCCACGGTTTGGGAAGACACCAAAGGCATGGAGACACCCCTGAGCCTGGCTAAGCGCCACATGGCAAAAGCCCTGCATGGGATCGATGTGAGGGTGACGAAATGAGCGACCTCTCACTGACCGTGATCCTGCACAACGCAGAGCAGGCGGCCATGGCCATCCGCAACGTGGCAGCGCCGAAGTGCCGCGAGATATGGGCGGCTGGCCAGCTTGTGGAGGCAACATTCCGCACGCATGAGGACGCCAAGACGGACCGCCAACGCCGGTACTACCACGGGGTGGTGCTCAAGACCATCGCCCAGCAGGCCCAGCCCAACGGCCAGCATTACCCCCTGGCTGTGTGGAAAGAACACTTCCGCGCCGAGTACCTGGGCTACAAGACCGTCACCACCAAGAACCCCATCACAGGCAAGAAGATCCGCCGCCGCGTGCGCGTGAGCACCGAAGACCTGGGGGTGAAGGGCTACAGCCAGTTGATTGACCGGGTGAGCGCCTTCGCCGCGACGGAGCTAGGCGTGACGTTCCCAGCCACGTTCCAGCAGTGGGAGGGTATGCAGGTGGACCCGGACACGGGAGAGATCATTGGGGGTGTGCAGTGAAGCGCACCGGATTCAAACCCCGCGCGCAGCACCGCGAACAACGCGACCCCGACCGAGTGCGGAGCGTGCCAACTGTTGCCCCTGGCGCTTTCCGTGCGCCTGAGCCAGTGAGCGAAGCGCCTGCCGCTCAGGTGGCCAAGGCAGCGCCCGTGCGAAGCGAGGCATACCGCCGCGCGGTGGCCACGCTGCCTTGCGCTATCTGCGGGGTGACGGGGCACAGCCAGGCAGCCCACGCCAACCAAGGCAAAGGCATGGGGATGAAGGCTTGTGACTTGACCTGCTTTCCCGCCTGCGGGCCAAGGCCAGGAATGCAGGGCTGTCACGCCGCACTCGACCAGGGCGCGCTATTCCTCAAAGCCGTGCGCCGTGAGTTGGAGCCGGTTTGGTCGGCAGACACCATGCGCAAGCTGTGGGAGATGGGCTTGGTGCCAAATTCTCTAAAAAATCAAGTCGCAGCCCTTATAGATAAAGCGCGATAAGCTATGAAGTTAGGAGCAAAATGCCAGCAAAAAATGAGCATGGGCTGACACCGCAGCAGGAGCGCTTTGCGCAGTTGGTAGCAGGAGGGGCGAACCAGTCGGAGGCATTCCGTCAGGCCTATCCCAATTCGGTGAAGTGGAAAACCGCTTCCGTGCATGAGCGTGCGAGTGGGCTTGCTGCAGACATCAAGGTTCAATCAAGGGTTTCCACATTGCAAAAAATGGCGGCTGATAAAGCCGGTCTGAAGGCCGAGGAGGTGCTGCGCCAGCTGTCCATGCTGATTTCCAGCGACATCGCGGACATTTGCCACCCTGACGGCCGGGTGAAGATGCCGCACGAACTGGATGCGCGAACGCGGGCGGCGGTCAAGAGCTTCAAGATCACCAAGGATGGGATTGAGTACACCTTCTGGGACAAAAACAGTGCGGTGGACAAGGGGATGAAGCATTTGGGCCTGTACGAGAAGGACAACAGCCAGAAGCCCGCGGAGCTTGTCGGGGTGGTTCGATTGGTTCCGCTGCAACCACGGGAGGTCGGTGATGGCGGCAACGGTTGATGTGCAGATCCCGCCCGTACTGATCCCAGTTTTTACGGGTGAGGCTGATGTGCGCGGGGCGTATGGTGGGCGCGGCTCAGGTAAGACGATGACGTTTGCCAAGATGTCGGCCATTCGCGCTTACATGTGGGATCAGGCTGGGCGCGAAGGCGTCATTGTGTGCGGGCGGGAATACCTGAATTCGATTGATGATTCTTCGCTGGCCGAGGTGAAGGCGGCGATTGAGTCCGAGCCCTGGCTTGCTCCCCACTTTGAGATTGGCGAGAAGTACATTCGCACCAAGAGCCGCAGGATTTCCTACAAGTTCAGCGGGATGGATAAGCGCACGATCATGTCGCTCAAGTCCAAGGCGAAGATACTGCTGCTGTGGGCCGACGAGGCAGAGCCGATTACCGATAAGGCCTGGGACATCGTAATACCTACACTGCGCCAGGAGGATAGCGAGTTGTGGGTGACGTGGAACCCCGCGCGCAAGTCCAGTGCCACGGATAGGCGTTTCCGCCAGACGAAAGACCCGCGTTTCAAGGTTGTTGCCTGTAGCTGGAAAGACAACCCGAAGTTCCCGGCGATTCTGGAGCGGCAGCGGCTGCGCTGGCTAGAAACCGACCCGGATAGCTACGACCACGTTTGGGAGGGCGCCTACGCTACGGCTGTCAAGGGCGCCTACTTCACCAAACAATTGAGCGCTATGAGGCGCGAAGGCAGGCTGGGCAATGTGGCCGCCGATCCGCTGATGAAGCGCCGGCTGTTTGCCGACATCGGCGGGACCGGCATGAATGCCGACGCGTTCACGATGTGGGGGACGCAGTTCATTGGCCGGGAGGTACGCGTGCTCAACTACTACGAGCAGGTTGGCCAGGGCGTTGAGCATCACTTGGCGTGGATGCGCCGCAAGGGATACACGCCAGATAACACCGAAATCTTCCTGCCACACGATGGCGCTACGCACGACAAGGTGTATGACGTGAGCTATGAATCGGCCTTCACAGCCGCGGGCTACAGCGTCACGGTTGTGCCGAACCAGGGGCGAGGCGCTGCAATCTCGCGCATCAATGCCGCGCGGCGGGTATTCCCCAGCGTCTGGATGAACGAGGAAGCCAAGAGCGAAGCCACGGACGCAAGCGAGTTTGAGCCTACAACGGCGGACGGCCTGGAGGCTTTGGGCTGGTATCACGAGAAATGGGACGAGGAGCGCGACATCGGCCTCGGGCCCGCTCACGACTGGGCCAGCCACGGGTCTGATGCTTTCGGGTTGATGGCCATCGTGGCCGAGGAGGCGATGCGGGGTGGTGGTGGTTTACACAAGGGTTCGCCGCTGCGCCGCCGCGGCTCTGCCATGGCCCGGTGACGTTGCAAGCATGGCATGGTCTGCGCCAGATCATTATGGAGCGTCCATGTCCGTTTCAATCGACACCACCCGAGCCCACCTTACCCGCGTGCACGGGGAGGTCACGGCCATTTACACCTGGGTCAACGACAAGCGCGCGATGGTTCTGGCCGCCACGCACCGGCCAGGCAACCAGTTTGTGCCCGGCGCCCCGGTGTACGTCATCCTGGAAGAAAACGCCCACGCCTACGATGACCCTATTCAGCTGGCGCACACGGCCAAGAAGGCGGGCGAGGTGCTGGGCCTGGACCAATCGACCACGGCTTGGGTGAAGATCGCAACCGTCATCCATGAAGGCCTGCCCGACCTGATCCGCATGCCCACGGCCCCGGAGAAGGAGCACTACCGCGGCAGCTTTGGCAACATGATCCTGAGCGCGGACGGCAAGCCGATTGCGGCTGAGGACATCCGCATTGAAAAGTCTGGGGTGGAATATGCCTGAGCGGTTTGAGGTGATGCCCAACCTCCAGGGCGCAGGCGACCGGGAGATTTTCACGGGCGAGCAGGTGGGTACTGAGCTGGCCGAGGTGAATGCGCACCCAATGGACTCAGAGCACGCCAGAAATACGCTGCGCAAGTGTCTTGAGTGGATGTACTACGAGAAGGACCGCCAATCGGCCAACCGCCTGGAAATGGCTTGTGACGCCGACTTTTACGACAATATTCAGTGGGACCCAGAGGACGCCCAGGTGCTGGCCGACCGTGGCCAGGTGCCGCTGGTGTTCAACGAAATCGCGCCTATGGTGGACTGGATCATTGGAACGGAGCGCCGCACACGGGTGGACTGGCGCGTGATGCCACGCACCGAGGACGATGTGGAGCTGGCGGACATCAAGACCAAGGTCATGAAGTACGTGAGCGACATCAACCGGGTGCCGTTCAATCGAAGCCGCGCCTTTGCAGACGCCGTGAAAGTGGGTGTGGGCTGGGTGGATGATGGAGTGCGTGACG
>Ga0115561_1003105_pt1 | contig 10770 bp, 6 predicted proteins | sample COGITO_mtgs_1105_4_FD_87201 | JGI IMG/M metagenome (GOLD analysis project Ga0115561, IMG submission 87201) | Pelagic marine microbial communities from North Sea - COGITO_mtgs_110512 | ecosystem: Environmental > Aquatic > Marine > Epipelagic | place: Germany:Helgoland, sampling site Kabeltonne...
AGACACAAAAAAGGGGTGCCAATTGGCACCCCTTTTCTTGTATCTGTTAGGCCAGCACTTGCGCACTGACCCGATCTAATTAACTCAAAAGAGTCGCTTAGAAGTTGTAGCTATACTTTGCGTACCAAAATGCACCGCTGAAGCCCATTGGTGCGAACTGGCTGTACTTGTTACCGTAAGAAGTTGCGTCGTGCAATGTGTCGCCCGCTTCGTCCAGTACGTTGTTACCGCCAAGCATTACTGTTGAGCTTTCGTTGACGTTATAAGATAACTCTAAGTCAACAACCATCTCGCCTGAGTAATCAAAGCCTTCGTTGCTGTCATACCAGTCGCTGTATGAGCTAACACGAGCAAGCATTCTCCAAGAATCCATGACGTGATTAGCAGACAGGTTCCAACGAGTGTCTGGAGTCATGCCTTCGATGATGCGCTCACGCTCAGCATCGATAGTCGAACCAGCTTTAGTAATTTCAGTAGTCGTCTTGTTGTAGGCTAGGTTCCAGTCAGTGGTACCGCCCATCCAATCAGTGCTAGTTGAAATAACTACGTCAATACCGCTTGTGTTGGTATCGAAGTCGTTGGTGAAGAAACGGAACTGAGACATATCACCAGCACCAGGTACATTGGCTGCTCTTAGAGCAGCAATGTCAGCGGCTGTTAAAGTGATGTCAGCAGACAGGTTCAAGCGATCTTCAACGTCAATATCAAAGTAATCAGCAGTGATGTCGAATTCGCCTACAGTAGTGTAGAAACCAAAAGTCATGTTAGTAGAGTCTTCTGGAGTCAACTGCGCGCCGCCGTATAACAAAGCAACTGGGCTAGTAGCTGGGATTACACCCTTGTTCACTAACTGGCCTGTTGTGTTATCGATGGTAGTAGAGATGTTTGACGCATTAGACTGCCCTGGCGTTGGTGCTTTAAAGCCAGTGCTGTACGTCGCACGAATACCAGTATCATCAGTCAGGTGATAGTTACCACCGATCTTGTAGTTGGTAGTTGTACCAAAATCTTCATAGTCTTCAAAGCGAAGCGCAGAAGTTAATAACAAGTCATCCGATGCATCCCACTCAGCTTCTACGTATGCCGCATAGTTACTACGGTCAAATACGCCCGCGATGCTCTTAGCGAATCCAGGGAAGCCGTTACTTGAAAGGCTGAACCCTTGATCGCCTAGTACACCGGCAGTTGAAGAGGCTTCATCGCCTGCTCCGATAGTGAACTCTTCAACGCGGTACTCAGCACCAAAGGCCATGCTTACAGACTCGCTCATGGAGTAAGTGAAGTCAGCGTTTACTGAAGTTTCAACTTGACGATATAGGCCTGGATCGAAGTCACGTGGAGACGCTGGACCCATACTTGCATTAACAGTGTTGTTAATGAAGAAGTCTGCTTCGTTGCTGCCGTAGTAAGAACTTACGTCCCAACCTAAGCCATTAGCCGTCTCACCACGTAATCCAAACAAGAATGCCTGGTCAGTCATGGTGCCACCAAAGCGTGGCGTGAAACCACCAGGAATAGTTTCCTGGAAGCTAAAGCAGTTATCATCAGCTGCAACTGCTGCCATAGCGGTTGGGTCAGGGATATTACCCGTTAGAGCAACAACTGGACAGTCTGTACCAACACCAACACCATCCATATCACCGATAAGAAGGTTTGTTCCATCGCCGTATACACCACCACGGATGGTAGGGTTACGGAAGTAGAATCCGCCATCGATGTCTTTAGTCGTTGAGTTAGCATAACCATACATTTCAGTATCGTTGCCCAAGTCAGCGCCAAAGTTAACGAAAAGCTTCATGTCGTTATCAACGTTAGGACGGCCCCATTTCATCGCTGGAGATGGAACATTTGTGTAGCCATCTGTAACCAGAGCAGCAGCATCTGCACGCTGTACTGAACGATCGGTTTCATCAGTAGAACCAATTTCAAACGTAGTGTTAACAAAGCCGTTAGAACCAAGAGGTAGGCCAAAGTTAGCTGAAACATACGACATTGAACCGTCGCCTTCGCTATATTCGCCGGCACGAACCTGGATGCTACCGCCTTCGCTTGCATCTTTAAGATTGAAGTTGATTACGCCAGCAAGTGCATCAGAACCATACTGAGATGCAGCGCCGTCGCGTAGTACTTCAATGTTTTTCAGGGCTAGGCCTGGAATAGAAGATGTGTCAGGACCCTGTGCGCCGTCTGAAATACCACCAGCAGCCCAAAGGATTACTGAAGCACGGTGACGACGCTTGCCGTTAACCAGTACTAAAGTGTGGTCAGCTGCCATGCCGCGAAGACCTGCTGGGCGAACCATTGTGCCTGCGTCACTGATCGGCTGATCGTTAACGTAGTAAGAAGGTACTGAGTTACGCAAAAGGTTGGTAACGTCAACATCGCCTTGGTTAGTAAGCTCAGAACCGCTGATAACATCAACAGCAGATACAGAGTCAATTACCGAGCGTGCTTTAGCACGTGCACCAACAGTTACAATTTCTTCTACCATTTCTTCTGCTACGGCAGATGCTACTGGAAGCATAGTGCTACCGGCAATCACTGCGGCTGCAATGGCGTTTAATTTCCAAAAAGTATTATTTTTCATAAATCTCCCCCGAGATAATATCGGACTTAGTTTAATTTTATTGCCTTACTGTGGCGTTTGATTTTTTATTGTTATCAAGCAATCAATTCAGAAGGAATCTGAGCCATAGCGGCCATAATGGAACGAAGGTTCAAACTCAAACTTCTCGCGTAGTCTACTCTTATTCAAATGGAAATCACACGATAAATTTACATGTCGTAATTGCGACATTTCATGTCGGAATTCGCCTATTTATGCAGGCTCTTGACTACTTAAGGGCTTAGAGTGAAATAAGTGTTTTTGACAGTTTGCCAGGGATTTCCCGCACCAGTCTTGGCAATAAAAATCCGGGCAGCATCGTTTGTAATTCACGATAGATTTGGCGAGCTTCTGTTGTATCAATATCAAAGTGGCTGGCGCCCTGAACCGGATCTAAAAGGTGTAAGTAATAGGGTGTGATGGCGCAATCAAAAAGCCGTTCACTCAAATTGTTTAATGACTCGGCGCTGTCATTCACGCCTTTGAGTAAAACCGTCTGGTTGAGCACTTTTATACCTGCACCCTGCAGGCGTCGGACAGCCTCGACAACCTCGGCATCTATTTCGTTACTATGATTGATATGTAAAACCAAAATAGGTGTTAAGCGAGTGCCTGTTGCCCAGCGCAAAAAGGCATCGTTAATCCGCGATGGAATCACCACTGGCAGGCGGGTGTGAATACGCAGACGCTTTATATGAGGTATGGCAGCGATCTGTTCGGCGAGCCAGCCGAGAAACTGGTCATTGGCCGCCAAGGGGTCACCGCCGCTGAAAATCACCTCATTAATGTCAGTGTTACTGCTTATATACGTAAGTGCTTGCAGCCATTGCTCTTTACTCTGGCGATTTTCTTGATAGGGAAAATGACGACGAAAGCAGTAACGGCAGTTAATTGCGCAGGCGGGGCTGACGATGAGCAACAGACGATTGCGGTATTTATGTACAATGCCAGCAATAGGGTTATGGCTAGATTCATCTAGGGGGTCTGTGCTGTATGCCGGGTCTAACTGCATCTCCGCTTTAATGGGTAGCACCTGAGCGAGCAGCGGGTCATTGGAATTACCTTTTTCCATGCGCCGAACGAAGGCGCGTGGCACCCTGAGTGGAAATTGTTGAGCCGCCTGCTGGCAGGTTGAAAGCTGGGTACTGTCGAGCTCAAGTTCCGCGAGCAGTTCATCAACACTGGTAAAAGACTGGCTCAGTTCAGTTTGCCAGTTCGGCTGAATATGCAGAGGTTTGAGCATAAGAGTTCTTGATAGAAAGTAGGCCACTGATTTTACGCTATAGGGCAATGGATAAGTATGAGTACTGACGAATTTTATATGGCTAAAGCATTGCAGTTGGCTGAGCAAGCCGGTGCTGCTGGCGAGGTGCCGGTGGGTGCCATCGTAGTCAAAGACGGCGAAATTGTCGGAGAGGGGTTTAATCAGCCTATTTCTGGCTGCGATCCAACCGCCCATGCCGAAATTGTGGCCATGCGCAATGCCGCTAATAATCTCAGCAATTACCGCCTAAGTGACTGTGATCTGTACGTTACCATTGAGCCCTGCACCATGTGTGTGGGCGCTATGGTTCATGGGCGTATTCGCCGGGTACTGTTTGGTGCGCTGGAGCCCAGAGCTGGTGCCTTACAGAGTCAGCTACAGCTAATGGATCAAAGTCATTACAACCACAGTATTGAATGGCAGGGTGGAGTGTTGGCGCAGGAGTGCGGTGATCTTATTAGTCTTTTCTTTCGGCGCAAGCGGGAATCTAAAAGCCAATAAAACCCGCGCTTAGAAATCGATCCCTATGAAAGAGGGAGGTGCGTCTGGTTCCCATTCCGCTGGGACGGGCGGCGGTTCGAAATCATGCTGGGAGAGAGAATAGAGCTGCAGGTAGGTTCTGTAGTATTGAATATTATCCACATAGAGCACCGGCTCATTGCCCCGGGCATAGCCATATTTAACCGTTGAATAAAATTGTTTCTTACTCAGCAGAGGCAAGTGCGCGCGAATATCCACCCACAGATCTGGGTTCTTGCCGTTGCGTGCAGTTAATACCCGTGCATCCTCTAAATGCCCAAAGCCCACATTGTAAGCAGCCAGGGCCAGTAGAGTGCGATCGGGCTCAGTGATTCTCTGGGGCAGGCGCGACTTTAATTTCACTAGATAGGCGGCGCCGCCTTCCAGACTCTGGGCTGCATCGAGGCGATTGCTCACCTTCATTTCTTTGGCGGTATCCAATGTCAGCATCATCAACCCGCGCACACCGGTGGGGGATCTGGCTTTGGGGTTCCAGTGAGATTCCTGATAGGCCACAGCTGCCAGCAGTGACCAGTCCATGCCATGATGCTGGGCAGTTTGGCGAAACATCTGTTCATACTTGGGCAATCGACGCGCCACCAGCTGCCCTAGCCGCTGTGAATCCCCCACAGAAAAATTCTCTGTCTGGGAAAATAGCTGCTGCTCTAAAAGGGCCAGCTTGCCACTCTTTATATAGCTGTCTAAAAATGCATTGGCGGCGTTTAGCAAAGTACCGTCGTTGTGGGTTGCAAATGCCCAGGCAGTAGACTGAGGTTTGGCGATATCAAATGCTTTGCGCGCTCTGGGATAAATATGGCGGTTCACCAGATAGGCCAGTGAGTCCACGACGGTGTAGGTAACCTGGCCCTCGTGAACCATTCTTATCAGGTCGCTCATCTCTAAATCGTCTTGCTCGCGCCAGCGTAAATCTGGCACTGCATCCTTGAGACTCTGGAGCTGCTCACTATGGGATGAATCAGTAATCACCAGTAACTCGCCCTCGAGTTGGTCCAGTGATTTAGGTCGTTTGCTGCCGCGACGGTACACCAGCTGCTGAGTTACTTCGAAAAATGGTTGAGAGAATGCTAGGGATTCGGCGCGGGCTTCAGTGGCCACTAAGTTGGCTGCGGCGAAATCTCCCTGAGGGCCGCCCACCGAGAGCAGTAGTCTGCGCAAGGTTGACTGGGGTTTGACCACCAATTCGACATTTAGACTGTCTGCAAAGGCCTTGGCGATCAGGTAGTCGAAGCCATTTTTGCCACGACCATCTTCAAAATAGGTAGTTGGCCCAGATACCGTTAGCATCACCAGCTGGCCTCTCGCATGCACGCGCTCGAGGTCTGACATATGGGCACTGCTGGGTATATAAGCCACAAACACAGAAAGCATAACGATCAGCGCAAGCCGATTTGGTATTTTTCTGATGCTGTGGAAAAACTCGCTCATGGCTGTTTGAGTAACCTCTATACGGCTGGGTTATAAGTGCCCTGTCTTGGGTGACTCAGGATTTAAGAATTGTACATGCTTTAGGTAATTCATTCTGCCTAAGCCGGGATTTTTCAGCTAGAATAACGCGCTTCCCAATAGCTATGTTTTTGAGACCAGCATCCATGATAATCCTCAGCGGCGCATCCTCTCTTTCCGCGTTTCGACGTCAAAAATTACTCTCTAATCTGCAGCGTGCAGTGCCCTCAGTTACCTCAGTGGTAGCGGAATTTGTGCACTTTGCTGAGGTTAGGGAAGCCCTGTCAGAGACAGACCTGACAACCCTCGAAGCCCTTATGACCTATGGCCCGAGCGAAGAAAAAGGCTCTACCGAGGGCACGCTGCTACTGGTGGTTCCCCGTTCCGGCACTATTTCTCCCTGGTCGAGCAAGGCCACGGATATTGCCCACAACTGCGGGCTGCACAACGTGCTGCGGGTTGAGCGTGGCACAGCTTATTATGTGCAGGCGCAAAAAGTGCTAACTGACGAGCAGCAGGCATTGCTGGCAGAGTTGCTCAGTGACCGCATGGTTGAAACCGTACTCAAGGATTTACAGCAGGCTGAAATGCTGTTTACTCACCACCAGCCCAAGCCGATGACCCAGGTAGATATTCTTGCTGGTGGCAGTGGAGCGCTAAAGTTGGCCAATGTTGAGCTTGGCTTGGCACTAGCCGACGATGAAATTGACTATCTGGTTGCCAGCTTTGAAGAGTTACAGCGTAACCCTTCAGATGCTGAGTTAATGATGTTTGCTCAGGCCAACTCCGAGCACTGCAGGCACAAAATCTTTAATGCCAGCTGGACGGTGGACGGCGTTGAAGAAAAAAATTCCCTGTTTGGCATGATTCGAAACACCAACAAACTGGGTGGCGAAAATGTGCTGTCGGCTTATTCCGATAATGCCGCAGTGGTTGCTGGTACTGAAGGTGGACGATTCTATCCGGATCCCATCAGTAAAGAATATGGTTACAGCCAAGAGCCAGTGCATCTGCTGATGAAGGTTGAAACCCATAATCACCCAACGGCTATCGCGCCTTACTCTGGTGCTGGTACAGGTTCCGGTGGTGAGATTCGCGACGAAGGTGCTGTGGGTCGAGGTTCTAAACCTAAGGTGGGGCTGGTCGGTTTTACCGTGTCCAATTTACAGATTCCAAATTATATTCAGCCTTGGGAATACGACTACGGCAAGCCGGGTCGCATAGTGTCAGCGCTGGATATCATGACCGAAGGTCCGCTAGGTGGTGCGGCCTTTAATAATGAATTTGGTCGCCCCAATATCTGCGGCTACTTTAGAACCTTCGAGATGGACTTTGCCGGCGAGCGTCGCGGCTATCACAAGCCCATCATGATTGCCGGTGGTTACGGCAATATCCGTGAAGACCATGTTGATAAGCCAGAATTTAAACCTGGCGCACAGCTTGTTGTGCTGGGTGGTCCTGCCATGTTGATCGGCTTGGGTGGCGGCGCAGCCTCATCCATGACCACAGGCAGCAGCTCTGCAGATTTAGACTTTGCCTCGGTGCAGCGTCAGAACCCAGAGATTGAGCGCCGCTGTCAGGAAGTGATCGACCAGTGCTGGCAGCTGGGTGACATTAATCCCATCGCCTTTATTCACGATGTGGGAGCAGGTGGACTATCCAATGCTCTGCCAGAGTTGGTTAAAGACGGCGGCACCGGCGGTCGTTTTGACCTGCGCAAAGTCCCCAACGATGAACCGGGCATGGCCCCAGTAGAAATCTGGTGTAACGAAGCCCAAGAGCGTTATGTGCTGGCTATTTTACCTGTGGATATAGAGCGCTTTACCGCTATCTGTGAACGGGAGCGTTGCCCCTATGCCGTGGTTGGCGAAGCCACAGAGAGCAAGCAGATTACGGTAGTGGACGATCACTTTGATAACAATCCAGTCGATCTGCCGATGTCGGTATTATTTGGCAAGGCGCCAAAGATGCATCGCACCGCCACCAAACTAGATTTACCTGCCACGGCCTTCTCGCCTGAAGCCTTGGATCTCAGCGAGTCGGTCTTCCGCGTATTGCGTCACCCAACAGTGGCCAGTAAAAGTTTCCTTATCACCATTGGCGATCGGTCGGTGACCGGCATGGTTGCCCGTGATCAGATGGTGGGTCCCTGGCAGATTCCCGTTGCCGACTGTGCCGTCACCACAGTGACCTACGACAGCACCGCCGGTGAAGCCATGGCCATGGGCGAGCGCACGCCGCTGGCTCTAATCAATGGTCCAGCCTCTGGCCGTATGGCGATCGGTGAAGCCATTACCAACATCAGCGCTGCGCGCATTGGTGATATTAAAGATATTAAATTGTCCGCTAACTGGATGTGTGCCGCAGGCTCGCCGGGGGAAGATGAAAAACTCTACCGCACCGTCGAAGCTGTGGGCATGGATCTATGTCCCAAGCTGGGCATCACCGTTCCTGTGGGCAAAGACTCCATGTCTATGCGCACCGCTTGGCAAGAGGCCAATGGCGATGACAGGGCTGTTACCTCGCCGCTGTCATTAATTATCACCGGATTTTCACCGGTGCTAGATGTGCGTAAAACACTGACCCCACAGCTGCGCACCGATCAGGGTGATACAGAATTATTACTCCTCGACCTAGGTGCTGGTGCCAACCGTATGGGAGGCTCTATTTTGGCCCAGGTGTTCTCGGAGTTTGGCGATACAGCCCCAGATGTTGACGATGCTCAGGCCCTTAAAGGCTTCTTCGACAGCATGCAGGCCTCCATAGAACAGGGCGAAATTGTTGCCTACCATGATCGCTCCGATGGCGGACTGTTAACCACTCTGGCCGAGATGAGTTTTGCCGGCCATGTGGGAGTTTCGGTCGATCTGACCGACCTCGACGCCAACAGTATGGCCGTCCTATTTAATGAAGAGCTGGGCGGCGTTATTCAGGTTCGTGCCGACAGCGCCGATGTTTTGGCTCAGCGTTTTGCTGACGCAGGTGTTAGCGTCCACAGGCTCGGCACAGTCAACAGTAATGACAGTCTTGAGATCAGTCGCGACGGTGAGATGCTGTTTGCCTGCGATCGCACTGCGCTGCAAGCCTGCTGGAGTGAGACCTCCTATCAGGTTGCCTCACTGCGGGATAATGCAGAATGCGTTGAGCAGGAATTTGAGCGTATTGGTAAAGCCGATACCGGGCTCTCGGTTAACCTGACGTTTGACCCCGCTGAGGATATTAGCGCGCCCTATATTAAGACCGGTGTGAAACCCAGAGTCGCCATTGTTCGCGAGCAGGGTGTAAATAGTCATCTAGAAATGGCAGCCGCTTTTGACCGCGCCGGCTTTACCGCCGTCGATGTTCATATGAGTGACTTGCTGGCTGGCCGTCGTTCTCTGTCCGACTTCTCAGGCCTCGTTGCCTGCGGTGGTTTCTCTTACGGTGATGTTTTAGGGGCTGGGGAAGGCTGGGCTAAAACCGTGCTGTTTAACAGCCAGATTCGCGATCAATTTCAGCAGTTCTTCCATCGCCCAGATACCTTTAGCTTAGGTGTATGTAACGGCTGTCAGATGCTGAGTAATCTCAAAACATTAATCCCCGGTGCCGAACTCTGGCCACGATTTGTACGCAATCTATCCGAACAGTTTGAAGCGCGATTCTCTCTCGTGCGCATTGAAGACTCACCCTCGATATTTCTCCAGGGTATGGCCGGCACCCATATGCCCATTGCCATCTCCCACGGCGAAGGCCGCGCAGAATTTGCCCGCCCAGATGTATTGGCCCAGCTGCAGCAGAGTAATCAGATCGCTATGCGCTTCCTTGAAAATAATCTCGAGGTCGCTAGCCGTTACCCGGCTAACCCCAATGGTTCGCCTGACGGCATTACTGGTGTAACCTCTGTGGATGGTCGAGCCACATTAATGATGCCTCACCCCGAGCGGGTTTATCGCACCCTGCTCAATTCTTGGCATCCAGATGATTGGGGCGAAGACAGCGGCTGGATGCGAATTTTCCGCAATGCACGGACGTTCACTGACTAAAGGTAAAGCATGCAAAAGATTCCCCATGAAGATGAGCTGGTAAAAAAGCCCTGCAAATAGGTGCGGTCTACGCAAAGAAGCGGGCCTACGGGGAGGTTGAGAGCCATGATTCGGTTAAGCTCAAGGTTGAGTTTGTCTACAAGGTACTCGTGGAAGATAAGCTGATTCAGCCTCTGGCCAAAGATCAGATTAGTGATCCCAATATGCGCCATAAATTGGCCCTATGGATTTCTCGGCAACTGCCGCCGGACCACCAGCTACTAAAAGACACCAAATAGCCGCAACAAATAATCGTCATCCTGAGCATAGCGAAGGATCTTAAGTTAGCTGCAGGAGGTCCTTCGCTGCGCTCAGGATGACAGCGCGGAAACTTAAAGCTCGGTACTCAGCATGAAGCCGTGCCTTGAGAGGTCCTTGAGATCAATCAGGGTCCGCTTATCGGTCTATAATTTTCAGATTGAGAGAGCACCCTGTCTGAGAGCAGCGAGTTGTGCGAACGCTGAAAACACCTATACCCATGGGACCGATCTCAAGGGCATATCCAAACACTTCCCCCACCCCACTCACCAATAAACCTCCAGGAAAACCCCCAACCTGTGCTATCCTCGACCACGAGTTGACTAGGCAGTCGCTGTGTTAATTTCTCGATCATTCGCTTGCGTTTGAACGGGTGTGACGCGGAGGAAAGTCCGGGCTCCACAGGGTAGAGTGCCAGGTAACGCCTGGGAGGCGAAAGCCTACGGCCAGTGCAGCAGAGAGTAGACCGCCGATGATTCGTTCGCGAACACAGGTAAGGGTGAAAGGGTGCGGTAAGAGCGCACCGCGCTGCTGGTAACAGCAGTGGCATGGTAAACCCCACTCGGAGCAAGACCAAATAGGTTCCCGCATGGCGCGAC
>Ga0115561_1003117_pt1 | contig 10747 bp, 10 predicted proteins | sample COGITO_mtgs_1105_4_FD_87201 | JGI IMG/M metagenome (GOLD analysis project Ga0115561, IMG submission 87201) | Pelagic marine microbial communities from North Sea - COGITO_mtgs_110512 | ecosystem: Environmental > Aquatic > Marine > Epipelagic | place: Germany:Helgoland, sampling site Kabeltonne...
AGCCAGTTTAACTTTTAAGCCTTCCATTTCTGGATGAATAGGAATTTGGCAACCTAAACGGCTATTATCCTCTACGTAAAAAGCTTCTGCTAGCATGGCCTCTTCTTCATCTTGCATTTCTGGCAATTCAGTATCAGAAAGCACATAACACTGGCAAGAAGCACACATCGCCATTCCGCCACAAACACCAATTGTTCCCTCTGGAGCGAGCTCATATGAACGTACTACTTCCATCAAATTCATCGCCATATCTGTAGGCGCATCTATCGTATGCTCTACATTATCTCTATCAATTATCGTAACTTTTATATCACTCATCGCTAATTAATTGCTTTAACCACGGCCTTTGGCGCTTCTTTTTTAGTACCATCAAACCCCGTAACTCCGCCTACCGTAGTATACTTCATCACATACTTTTTGTCTGGAAAAATTCGCTGGTAAGCACTTTGACACATTAAAGTAGCTTCATGAAATCCGCAAAGTATAAGCTTTAATTTTCCTGGATAAGTATTTACATCGCCAATAGCGTAAATGCCAGGAATATTCGTTTGGTAATCTAAGCTATTATTTACTTTAATGGCATTTTTTTCAATTTCTAATCCCCAATCTGCAATAGGACCTAACTTAGGTGATAGTCCGAATAACGGAATAAAGTGATCTACTTTTAAAAGAATCTCTTCGGAAGCTTCATTATTTTTACGGATTAAAACGGATTCTAATTTCTCATTACCGTTTACCTGATCAATTTCTGCAGGAGTGATTAGGTTAATCTTCCCGATATCCTTTAATTCTTTTACTCTATCAACAGAATCTAAAGCACCTCTAAACTCATTTCTACGATGAACTAGGGTAACTTCTGAAGCGACATCGGCTAGAAAAATACTCCAATCTAATGCAGAATCACCACCTCCCGCAATAACTACTTTTTTATCGCGGTAAAGCTCTGGATCTCTAATAATATATTCTACTCCTTTATCTTCGAAGTTTGCAATGTTAGCAATAGGAGGTTTTCTAGGCTCAAAACTACCTAAGCCTCCTGCTATAGCTACAACTGGGGCGTGGTGTTTTGTTCCTTTATTGGTAGTGACGATAAATGTGCCGTCATCTAATTTATCTATAGTTTGTGCTCGCTCACCTAAAGTAAATCCTGGCTCAAATGCTTTTATTTGTTCCATCAAATTATTCACTAAGTCTCCTGCTAAAACTTCAGGGAAAGCGGGAATATCGTAAATAGGCTTTTTAGGGTAAATCTCTGAGCATTGTCCTCCTGGTTGAGGCAAAGCATCTATAAGGTGACATTTTAATTTTAATAAACCTGCTTCAAACACTGTAAATAAACCAGTGGGGCCGGCTCCAATAATCAGTATATCTGTTTTAATCATAACTTTTTTTCTACTCTTAGGTCTTAAAATCCGCTTGACGGAAATTAAATCACATCATTTAACTAACGTTAATCACTCTTTCAATTTGAGGAGCATATTTTTTAATAGTCATTTCTACGCCAGATTTAAGTGTCATTTGGTTAACACTACAACCTACGCAAGCTCCCTCTAACTGAACTTTCACCACGTTTTCATCTTCATTAATTTCAACCAGTGAAATATCTCCCCCGTCGTTTTTTAAAAACGGTCTAATTTCATCTAATGCCTTTTCTACGTTTGCTCTTAATTCGTGATTTACTGTTGTCATAGGTTTAGTTTTTAACGGCGCTGCAACCTGCCATAGTTGTAATTTTAATTGCCTCCGTTGGTGGTAAATCTTTATTTCTGCTTACGGTTTGTTGAACTACATTCTTAGTAATTTCCTCTAAGGCATTTGCAATTGGAGTATTTTCTTGAAGTGCTGCAGGTCTCCCTATATCTCCAGATTCTCTAATACTTTGTACCAATGGAAGTTCTCCTAAAAATGGAATTTCTAAATCTTCGGCCAAATTTTTAGCTCCTTTCTCTCCGAAAATATAATATTTATTTTCTGGTAATTCGTCTGGAGTAAAATAGGCCATATTTTCAATGATTCCTATAATAGGTACGTTGATACTTTCTTGACGGAACATGGCTACTCCTTTTTTAGCATCTGCTAAAGCTACATTTTGAGGCGTACTAACAATAACAGAACCTGTTATTGGTAAAGATTGCATAATTGATAAATGAATATCTCCTGTTCCTGGAGGAAGATCTACCAATAAAAAATCAAGTTCTCCCCAGTCGGCATCAAAAATCATTTGATTTAACGCTTTTGCTGCCATAGGCCCTCTCCAGATCACCGCTTGGTTTGGCTTTGTAAAGAAACCAATAGAAAGTATTTTTACTCCGTAGTTTTCAACAGGCTTCATCTTAGACTTTCCATCTACAGTAACTGAAAGAGGTCTTTCTCTTTCAACATCAAACATAATCGTAGCTGAAGGTCCATAAATATCTGCATCTAATAAACCTACTTTAAAGCCCATTTTTGCTAAGCTTACCGCTAGATTTGCAGTGACCGTAGACTTCCCTACTCCTCCTTTACCAGAGGCTACCGCTACAATATTTTTTATTCCAGGAATAGCTTTCCCTTTAATTTCGTTCTTTTTTTCTTGAGGAGCTTCCACCTTGATATTCACTTTCACTTTTGCTTTCTCATAAACGTGTTCATGAATAGCTTTCATTACATCTACCTCTGCTCTCTTTTTAATATGCATTGCAGGAGTAGTTAATAGTAAATCTACAATTACCTCATCACCAAAAGTAAGTATGTTTTTAACCACACCACTTTCTACCATATTTTGACCTTCACCAGAAACACTAATGGTTTCTAATGCTTTAAGGATTTCTTTCTTTTGCAACTTCATAAAAAGTCTTCTTTCTGTTAATGCTTACTTAGAATAATTCTAAAGTGCAAATATAAGGGTTAAGTGCGTAACACGGAAAGAGATTGATTGAATTTATTGATGATGATTTTACTTTTAGTAATCACACATAGGATCCCAAAAAGTTGTTTTAAAATTTTGGACTTTATCGTCTTCTACCATCACTCCTTCACTCTCTAATAATTGTTGCATTAAATGAGTACCAGAAAAATGGTGCTTCCCTGTAAGTAAACCATTTCTATTGACCACCCGATGCGCAGGAACATCTTGCATTGCTGCTGCTCCATTCATCGCGTAACCTACCATGCGAGCACTTTTAGCAGCTCCTATGGCTTTAGCAATAGCACCATAACTCGTCACCCTTCCGTAAGGGATTTTTCGAGCTACTTCATATACTTTTTGATAAAAATTATCGCTAGGCATTTAATAGAAAATTCTAATAATTGTTATTAAAATAAGCAAGGCCATTAAACCTGCCATAAAATAATTAGAGTATTTGGAAAAAGCTTGGGTGTTTTTTTCAATTTTTAAAAAGGAAACTACATAGATATATAATGTTGTAAACGTACCTAAAGCAGCAGCAATAGAAAAAGCGATGATAGTAGGCCACCCATAATCATCATTAGGGCTAAATGCCATGCTAATCGCTACAAAATAAGGAATAGGAAACACATTGACCGAAGCGATCATAACTCCTTTTAAAAAACTTTTAGCAGAACTCTTTTTAGAGGTACGTACTTTTTCTTTTGCTTTGTTCTTTCTTGCGGCTACAAAAAAGTGAATCCCCATAATGACAAAAACGACCAAACCTGCACGCAACATCATCTTTTGCACATAAGGATGTGTAAAAATATACTTCGCCATAAGTATGGCGACCAAAGCTTGAGCAAAAACAATAATCGAAGCTCCTAAAGCTACGTACACGCCACTTTTCTTCCCTTTTTCGACGCAACTTTTTGCTACTGTCATATTCACCAATCCTGGTGGTATTACTCCGGCAAAAGCCGCAAAATAGGTAATTAAAAAAAGTTGAGCTGCTTCTATCAAATCTATTTTACCTTAAATTTTATGTAAGTAATAGGTTTATTTTGTTCAAGATACTGCTTTTCGTAGAAAGTTTGTATACCAATTACTTCTTTAGGGCTGTATTCGTTTTTATATACATGATGATTAGCGTGTAAAATCTCATGGCCTTCGCCATGCAGTAAACCTAAAGTATAACCGTGCATAAACTCACTATCGGTTTTTAAGTTTACCACGCCATCCTCTTTAAGGATATGTTTATACTTTTGTAAGAACTCAGTATTCGTTAATCTATGCTTGGTTCTTTTGTATTTAATTTGAGGATCTGGAAAGGTGATCCAAATTTCATCTACTTCACTTTCTGCAAAGATATAATCGAGGAGTTCTATTTGTGTTCTTAGAAAACCTACATTATCCATTCCTTCTTCTAAGGCTGTTTTAGCTCCGCGCCAAAATCTTGCGCCTTTAATATCTATCCCTAAAAAGTTTTTTTCAGGAAACATTTCTGCAAGTCCTAAGCAGTACTCTCCTTTACCACAACCTAACTCTAAGACAATAGGTTTTTCGTTTTTAAAAAAATCTTCCCTCCACTTTCCTTTTAACGGAAATGTTTGATCTACTATTTCTTCTCTAGAGGGTTGAATTACATTTGTAAAGGTTTCGTTTTCTTTAAAACGTTTTAACTTATTTTTACTTCCCACAACTTACATTTAATATTTTGGTAAAATTAACTAAAATAATGCAGAGGTAATTCATGTTATTTTTGTTTATGGCAAAAAAGAAAATTTTAGTAGCTCCTCTTAATTGGGGATTAGGACATGCCACTAGGTGTATTCCTATTATAAATGCGTTGCAGAAGAGCGGATTTGAACCTATTTTAGCTTCAGATGGGGATGCTTTACAGCTTTTAAGAAAGGAATTCCCTACCTTAAAAACCTACGTATTACCTTCTTACAAAATAAGCTATGCTAAAAAGGGGTATTTCTTTAAATTTAAATTCTTACTAAGAAGTTATCATGTTGTAAAAGCTATTTGGGCAGAACAAAAAGCAACGCTACAAATTCATAAAAAAGAGAACCTTAACGGAATTATATCTGACAATCGATTAGGAGTAAGACTTTCTTATATAAAAAGTGCTTTTATCACACATCAACTAAACGTTCTTTCTGGCAGCACTACCTTTATCACTTCTTGGTTACATCAACATTACATAAGAAAATTTGATACGTGCTGGATTCCTGATGTGGAATTTTCTCCTAGTCTTAGCGGAAAACTAGGTCACTTTAAAAAGAAAAGGAAATTTGAAATTACCTATATTGGTCCTTTAAGCAGGTTCTCTAAAAAAGACATTCCTTTAAAATATGAATATCTGTTTATCCTCTCTGGTCCCGAACCTCAACGCGGACTTTTAGAAAAAAGATTGCGAGAAGAAATCCGCGGAAGCGAAAACAAGATACTTTTTATTTGCGGAAAAATGGAAGAAGAGCAAAAACGCTGGCAAGAAGACAATGTTACTTTTTATAATTTTCTTACAGGAAAAGCTTTAGAAAATGCATTTAATGAGAGTAAATTTATCATTGCTAGAGCTGGTTATACTACCATAATGGATGTTGCCAAATTAGAGAAGAAAGCATTTTTTATCCCCACTCCCGGTCAAACCGAACAAGAATACCTGGCTAAACGCCTAACCCGAAAAAATATAGCTCCTAGCTGTAGACAGCACGAATTTAAATTATCTCTTTTAAAGGATTTAAAAGATTATAATGGACTTATGGAATATAAAAGCTTTCTTCCTCTAAGCAGTTTTTTTCACTTTTTCGAGCGTAAATGAAAACTCGCTCCCTACTCCAAAGTCACTTTCTACGTAGATTTTTTCTTTATGTGCTTCTAGGATATGTTTTACAATAGAGAGTCCTAACCCAGAACCCCCCTCTTTTCTAGAACCACTTTTATCTACTCTGTAAAAACGTTCAAAAAGACGAGGAATGTTTTTTTGTTCTATCCCCTCTCCGTTATCTGTTATTCTTACAATAATTTTATTTTTAATTAGGTTTTCGATACTTACTTCGGTGGTTCCTCCATTTTTACCATATTTAATGGAGTTAACGATTAAATTGGTAACTACCTGCTGTATTCTTTCTTTATCGGCGAAAACCATAATCTCTTGCTCATAATCCATATCGAAAGTTAGAGAGATATTTTTTTTGGAAGCTTTCATTTCTAACATATCAAAAAGTCCTTCTACAAGCTCTATGATATTGAACTTTTCTTTGTACAAGTGTAAATCGCCTGTCTCTAACTTAGTGATCATATCTAGATCTCTTACAATATAGATGAGTCTATCTACTCCTTTACTTGCACGCTCTAAATATTTATCTCTAATTTTCTTATCATTTGCAGCTCCATCTAATAGAGTTAAAATATAACCTTGAACTGTAAAAAGAGGAGTTTTTAATTCGTGAGAAACATTTCCCATAAACTCTTTTCTATAGTTTTCTCTCACTTTTAAAGATTCTATTTCTAGCTTCTTTCCTTTGGCAAATTTTTCTATTTCTTTAGTTAGAGTTGCCATATCTGTAGTGATTTGCTTTTCTTCTAGACTAGAAGACTCTAACAACGAAACCTTATCATAAACCGCCTTTACTCTTTTATAGATAAAATGTTCTATTCTAAGTTGGATAATAAGGAAAGAGAAAACATAGCAACCTAACCCGAAAATGATAATAGGCTGCCAGTTAAAAATTTTTAAATAAGCAAATTGGTAAATAATAAGAAGAGTTACCATAAATAAGGTAACAAACAAAGAGGTATAAAAAGCAAATTTATATGATCGTTTAAATTCTTTCGCCATTAAATTACAAATTTATACCCTACCCCTTTTACGGTTTTAAACTTTTTATCTCCTATTTTTTCTCTTAACTTTCTAATGTGTACGTCAATAGTTCGACCTCCTACAATTACTTCATTTCCCCAAACTTTATTAAGAATGTCTTCTCTTTTAAAAACTTTACCGGGTTGTGAAGCTAAGAGAGAAAGAAGTTCGAATTCTTTTCTTGGTAAAATAATTTCTTCTTTTCCGTTTAGGATTTTATACTCATCTCTATTAATAGTAAGGTCTCCTATCTCGACAATATTGGTTTCAATTTCTTCTGAACTTACTCTCCTTAATAAAGCTTTTACTTTACTTACTAATACTTTAGGTCTTATAGGCTTGGTGATGTAATCATCTGCTCCTGCATCAAAACCAGCCATTTGGGAGTAATCTTCTCCTCTAGCAGTTAAAAAGGTAATAATAGTATTCTCTAAAGAAGGTATTTTTCTTATTTGCTCACAAGCCTCAATCCCATCCATTTCTGGCATCATCACATCTAGAATGATTAAATCTGGTTTTTTCTTTTTTGCTTTTTTTAAGGCTTCTATTCCATTTTCGGCAGTAAATACTTGATATCCCTCTGCAGAAAGGTTATAGCTTAAAATCTCTAGAATATCTGGATCATCATCTACAAGCAGTATACTCATGTCATTTTTACTCATAACAAACGTGGTTAAAAATTTAAGAGGTAAAAGTAAATATAATATTAAAACCTCTAAGTTAACAAATATTTCAATCACATAACATTGGTAACGTTTTTCTAACATTACCCCCTTTCAAAGTTAACTCATGGGTAACACCCATTAAGCATCACTTGTTTTTCTTTGCAGCGTAAATAAACATGTAATGAAAAAACTTTTTGCCCAAATCTTATTTTTCTTTTCAGCTTTCGCATTTGCCCAAGAAACTGGAACTATCGCTGGTGCCCTTAGCGATAAAGAAATGAATAACGAACCTTTGCCTTTTGCAAACGTAACCGTTAAAAACACCTCTAAAGGTACAACCTCTGACTTTGACGGATTGTACAAAATTGAAAACATCCCTACCGGGACTTATACCATTGTATTTAGTTTTATTGGATACGAAACCGTAGAGATTCCCAATGTAAAAGTGGAAGCCGATAAGGTTACTGAAATAAATACTGGCTTAGGAGCAAGTGCTGCTGCATTAGATGAAGTAATGATCACTACAGTAAGTAGAAGAGACTCTGAAGTAGCTCTTTTACTTGATCAAAAAGATGCTGTTGACATTAAAGAGAGTATAGGTTCTCAAGAACTTACCAAGCTTGGTGTAAGTGATGCTGCTACAGCCACCACAAAAATTTCTGGAGTTAGTAGTAGTGAAGCATCTGGAGATGTTTACGTAAGAGGTTTAGGAGATCGCTACTTATATACTACTTTAAATGGCTTACCTGTTCCTTCTGATAATATTGATAAAAAGAATATAGACCTTGGCTTATTTCCTACACGTGTTGTACAGAGTGTTTCGGTAAGTAAAAACTTTTCGGCAGAAAATTCGGCAGATCAATCTTCTGGGAGCGTGAACATCAATTCTAAAAGCTTAGTAGGTTTAAGCGAGCTAGGTTTTGGAGCTCAAGTTGGTGTTAATACCAATGCCATTGGAGAAGAGAATTTTAAACAATCTGCCAATTCGAATGATATAAGCTTAGGTTTCTACAATCAAAAAACAGCTTCTGAAGATGCTATCGTGAACCAAAATTGGAATACAGAGAGCCGAAAATTCCCTATGAATTACAAATACACGGTTACGGCTGGTAAAAAATTTGGAGAAAAATTCAAAGTATTATTCACAGGTTCTCAATCAAGTAATTTTGAATATAACGAAGGTGTTTTTCAGCAATTTAACCGTAACATAGATGATTCTAAGTTTAACGATGCTACTTATTACAGGAATACAGTAAACACCACTGGTCTTATTGACTTAAAATATGCTTTTAACAAGAAAAATGAAGTTAGAGCCTTGAGCATGTTCGTCAACAAAATGACAGATGAAGTATACGAGTCTGGTAGAAACCGTGAAGGTTTTGTTTTTGAAGAAGTAAATAACGAAGACCAATACGGTCAGTATGTTAAAGATCAAAATACTAAACAAACAAAATTATGGGTAAACCAAATTTTGGGTGACCATGAAATTGGAGAAAGAAATCACCTTACTTGGGGGTTAGGTTATAACCAGGTAGATGCAGATGAGCCTAATCGTTTACGTAACGAAGTAAATATTAAGAAAGCTACAGACACAGATCCTGAGTTAATTGAACTTGCTAACCAAGGAGGGTTTCAGCAAAGAAGATCTTCTCAAATTATTGATGATTTAGAATACAATGCACGCTTAAAAAACGAATTTAAAGTATTTGAAAACGATACTGTTTCTTCTTTAAAAATATCTGCTGGTGGTAATTTTAGGTACAAAACTAGAGATTTTGAATCTGATAAATTTGGAGTTGATGAAGCAGGAGCACCTGGCCAAGTAACACCTCCATCTATCGATGATTTAAATGCAATTTTTACTCAAGAAAATTTTGACAATGGGAATTTAAATTTAATCACACAATCGAAAAGTGATACTTATGATGGTGAATTAAACTCCGCTTCTGGATTCGTAAGCTTTAATTATGGAATTAAAAAATTCAATTTCAATCTAGGTGCTAGATACCAAAAAGATGAAATTAATGTAGATTACGATGTTGCAGGTGCCCCAGGAGGTAGAGAAGGAAGCACTACTAAAGATTATAGCAATATTTATCCTGCTATAAATATTAAATATGCGCTTAATGATAAGAATAACTTTCGTTTAGCTGCCAGTAAGACCATTACCTTACCAGAATTTAAAGAAATATCACCTTTCCCTTATGTTTCTCCAACCAATCAAATTGTTGTCGGGAACTTAGACTTAGAAGCCAGTAATGTATATAATCTAGATGCTAAATGGGAATTTTTCCCGACCAATAAAGAGTTGATATCTGTTACAGGATTTTATAAAAGTATCCAAGATCCTATTAACAAAACATTCTTAAGGGGATCTTCAGGATATTTCACCTACTACAATACAAGTGATAAAGCAGAAGTATATGGTCTAGAACTAGAGGCTAATTTAGGGCTAATTACGTCTGATAATGAAAAAGGTGTTAATCTAGATATGAGTTTCAACTTTACCAGAATGTGGCATGAGCAAGACTTAAAAACTATCTATGGTGAAGACGGTAACATAGAAAGCACATTTAAATATAACAATAAAAATGAAGTTGGTTTAGAAGGTGCTTCAGATTACATTCTAAATACCGCACTCAACCTTTCTACCAACTGGGAAAGAGAATTTAACGCAAATGTTTCAGCCAATTACGCTTCAGATAAAATATACGCTATAGGAAGTGCTCCCGACAGTCAAACTGTTTCTGATTCTAAATTATACAATAATGAGATAATTGAGAAAGGGTTTGTTATTCTAAACACCACTATAAGTCAAGAAATCACTGATAAGATTAACCTAAGCTTTAAAGCAAATAATTTACTTAATCCAAAGATTGAGAGAACTCAAGATGTATATGATTTTGCATCAGATAGAGAATATTCAGAAACCACAAGATCTTACAAGAACGGAGTAACCGTATCTCTTGGGGTCAACTATAAATTTTAAAAATAACCATTTAACACAACAAATTAATTTAAAACTAAAAAAATGAAAAAAGCAATTAAGAACCTATCAATTTTATGCTCAGTAGCAGTATTAAGCATGACTGCAATTAGCTGTAGTAGTGATGATGATTCAAATTCAGATGACGATGGATCTGGAGAGGCTTCAGAATTAAACGGAATGATTACAGAAGACACCACATTAGACTCGTCAACAACCTACAACTTAACAGGAGTTTTAAGTGTAGAAGAAGGATCTAAACTTACTATTCCTGCAGGAACTACAATTAATACCGGTACTGGAACTGATGTATATGTAGTAGTACAAAAAGGTGCTCAAATAGATATCCAAGGTAC
>Ga0115561_1003125_pt1 | contig 10730 bp, 7 predicted proteins | sample COGITO_mtgs_1105_4_FD_87201 | JGI IMG/M metagenome (GOLD analysis project Ga0115561, IMG submission 87201) | Pelagic marine microbial communities from North Sea - COGITO_mtgs_110512 | ecosystem: Environmental > Aquatic > Marine > Epipelagic | place: Germany:Helgoland, sampling site Kabeltonne...
CAGCGATTCCCATCAGGGACCGTGGCTCGCGCCACAACAAGTCCGGATATACGGGTGCAATCTTTACCTTCTTGGCAGCAGTGAGTGAGGGCTTGGCTTATTCGGGGCGTCCATATACAGTTCGCAGCCCGCGCTCTGTACACCTTCGGTGCTTTCACCGTTGGCGGCTACGTGCAACGTGACGAAGGCGCTTTTGTTGCTAACGGCGGCAAGCGCAACACCTTCCGTCTGGCTGGTGCTTACAACCTGGGCGCTTCTGAGTTCCACGTGAACGTGGGCCGTGCAGGTGAGTACAAGAACATCAACGACAGTGATGCTACCCAGTACACTGTTGGCTACAACTACAACCTGAGCAAGCGCACCAAAGTGTACGGTTACTACACTCGTATCAACAATAGCAGCGAAGGCACTTATGGCCTGGGGCGTAGTCCGGTTGGTCGAGGCGTTGACTCTAACTCCCTCGCAGTTGGTATCCGCCACAATTTCTAATTGGGCTTCAATGCTGGCAGCTGAGGCTGCCGGTCTTGGTCTGATAACAGAGCCTTGCATCCTTTGGGATGTGAGGCTTTTTGCTTTGGTGCCTGGCAACGGATGTAGTAGGCAAGACGGAGCGCAGGAGGTGCTGTTTCGCTCCACTCCACCCACCTGCTGCACTGTTTACCGTGTTCTGCCGAGGTTCTCGGGGGGGGCGTGGATGTGCAGATTGAGCATACGTTTTGGTGAGTTTCGACAAGGCCATCTCCTACCGGAGCATCTACATCTGATTCAGCTGTCTCTGAAGGTGCCCGAGCTGTTAGGAACTGGAGGTGCCTGCAGACTTTTGCCAAAGGCTTTGGCGGTCGCGGCCACCCCCGCAGGGTGCCTGGTGTGCACGCCAAGTCATCGTCGGCAGGCAGGCTTCAGAAGGAATTAGAGAGATGAGGGGGCGTGCTTGGTGGGGATTGTGTGCTATTCCCCTGTAGCCCCCTGCGCGTTGGCAGAGGGCCTGGACGGACTGTTGCCGCCCTTGATGAACGAGTTTTGATGGAGCTACGGCGGCACAGCACTTGCTGCGCCGCCAGGTTGGGTCATCCGTTTAATCGGTCAGTGCCCCGAGGCACCGGCCGCACCCAGACCGGTTTCCGAACGCACTTGCTGCGCCGGGAAGGCTGCACGCTCACGTTGCGCGTTCGCGCTGCGGTCTAGCAAGGAGAAGATCCAGATGCCTGCAAAGCCGATGGCCATGGAGAACAGCGCTGGGGAGGTGTACGGGAACAGTGCGCTGCCTTTGGGGTTGCCCAGAACGGCTTCCCACACCGAGGGAGATACCACCGTGAGGCCCACCGACGACACCAGGCCCATGAAGCCGCCGATCACGGCGCCCTTGGTGGTGCAGTCCTTCCACAAAACGCTCATGAACAGCACCGGGAAGTTGGCAGAAGCCGCAATCGCAAAGGCCAGCGACACCATGAAGGCAATGTTCTGCTTCTCGAACACAATGCCCAACACCACGGCCACCACGCCCAGCGTCAATGTAGTGATGCGCGATACGCGCAGTTCTGCGGCGCTGTCAGCCTTGCCCTTCTTGAACACGGTGGCGTACAGGTCGTGCGACACGGCCGATGCGCCCGACAGCGTCAGGCCTGCCACCACCGCCAGAATGGTGGCGAAAGCCACGGCCGAGATAAAACCGTAGAACACGTCGCCACCCACGGACTTGGCCACCAGCACGGCAGCCATATTGGCTGTGCCTGCACCGCCCTTGATGACACCCGTCACGGTGTCAGAGAACTCGGGGTTTGTGAGCACCAGGGTGATGGCGCCGAAACCGATGATGAAGATCAGCACGTAGAAGTAGCCGATCCAGGTGGTGGCCCAGAACACGCTCTTGCGGGCTTCCTTCGCGTCGGGCACGGTGAAGAAGCGCATCAGGATGTGGGGCAGGCCGGCGGTACCGAACATCAAGGCCATGCCGAAGCTGATGGCGGAGATGGGGTCTTTGATGAAGCCACCGGGGCCCATGATGGCCAAGCCGATCTTGGCGGCTTCTTCAGCGGGCTTGCCAGAGTTGGCAGCAATGGATGTCTTCACAGCCACGCCTTTGGCAAACAATGCTTCGGGGCTGAAGCCGAACTGCGCCATCACCATGAAGGCCATGAAGGTCACGCCCGCCAGCAGCAGGCAGGCTTTGATGATTTGCACCCAGGTGGTGGCGGTCATGCCGCCGAAAAGCACATACACCATCATCAAGCCGCCCACCAGTACCACGGCGATCCAGTAGTCCAGGCCGAACAGCAGTTTGATGAGTTGGCCCGCGCCCACCATCTGGGCGATCAGGTAGAACGCCACCACCACCAGCGTGCCACTGGCGGCAAAGGCGCGGATGGGCGTTTGCTGAAAGCGATAGCCTGCCACGTCGGCAAACGTGAACTTGCCCAGGTTGCGCAGCCGCTCGGCCATCAAAAAGGTGATGACAGGCCAGCCCACCAGGAAGCCGATGGAGTAGATGAGGCCGTCATAGCCGCTGGCCATCACGGCGGCGGAAATGCCCAGGAAGGATGCGGCAGACATGTAGTCGCCTGCAATCGCCAGACCATTTTGAAAACCGGTGATACCACCACCGCCGGTATAGAAGTCAGCGGCAGACCGCGTTTTGGCGGCGGCCCATTTGGTGATCCACAGCGTGCCGGCCACGAACAGGCCAAACATGACAATTGCAGTCCAGTTGGTGGATTGCTTGGCGGCTTCGCCCACGTCGCCGCCCGCAGCGTGCGCCAGCGTACCCAGGCTCAGGGCGGCCAGAACGGCCGCTATAGAAGTGATGTTGCGCGTTTTCATCGGGCGGCGTCCTTGAGAATGGCTTGGGTCAGTGCGTCATAGCGTCCATTGGCGCGGCGCACATAGATGCCTGTGATGACGATCGTGAACACGATGACGCCGAACCCCAGTGGCACGCCCAGGGTGGTCACGCCGTTGCCGATGGGCTGCGCCAGAAACGGCTTATTGAACGCGATCAGCGCGATGTACCCGTAGTAGACGAAGAGCATCAACACGGTGAGCAGCCAGCCAAAACGGTTGCGCTCACGCTTGAGTTCCAGGTACTTTGGGTGGCTTTGAATTCTTTCTGCCACGGGGTCGGTCATGGTTATCTCCAGAGGTTTCAGGATCGTCTGCAGAGCCGTTTGGAAGCCTCTGCATGTTGGAGAGGATTCTGAAAACGGGGACTGACCAGCCACTTACGCACGCATTGGGTTTGACTAGGGGTTTGTCCTTGGCAGGGTTGTCCCGGAGATGTGGAGTCAGGACTTACCCGAATCCTCAGCGTCGCCCATAGTGGTCTGGGACGACATTTGTTGGCACCGTGTGGCGTGTTTCTCGCATCAAGAAAAAAGAGATCAGGGTTGGCACTGATCGGATCGAGGGGTGTCGTCTGTTACTCGCAGCTGCGCTTTCAACGGCGGCGTGACTTTGTCAGTTTTGGGTCAGATGAGACTCTGATATTGCGGCCCACGGAGCGGTGAGGGCATTTCGGTGTAACGCCTTTTTCGCATCCGAAAACACCTACACAGGAGACACACACCATGGCAACAACCCATCCCGCACCGCGGCCGATGTCGCCCGAAGAGAGGAAGGTCATCTTCGCTTCGTCCCTCGGCACCGTTTTCGAGTGGTACGACTTTTATCTATACGGTTCGCTGGCAGCCATCATTGCCAAGCAGTTCTTCAGCGGCCTGGACGCGGGCTCTGCCTTCATCTTTGCGCTGCTGGCTTTTGCCGCAGGCTTCATTGTTCGTCCGTTCGGCGCCATCTTCTTCGGCCGCCTGGGCGACATGATCGGCCGCAAGTACACGTTCCTGGTCACCATCCTGATCATGGGCCTGTCCACGTTCATCGTGGGCATCCTGCCGACGTATGCTTCGATCGGCGTGGCGGCCCCCATCATCCTGATCGTGCTGCGCCTGCTGCAAGGCCTGGCACTGGGCGGTGAATACGGCGGTGCTGCCACCTATGTGGCCGAGCACGCCCCCCACGGCAGGCGCGGTGCCTACACGGCATGGATTCAGACTACCGCCACGCTGGGCCTGTTCCTGTCGCTGATGGTGATTTTGGGCACACGCACCATCACTGGCGAAGAAGCGTTCGCCGACTGGGGCTGGCGCGTTCCGTTCATCGTGTCCATCGCACTGCTGGCCATTTCGGTGTGGATCCGCCTGGCCATGAACGAATCGCCTGCCTTCCAGAAAATGAAGGCCGAGGGCAAGACCTCCAAGGCTCCGCTGAAGGAATCCTTCGGTGAGTGGAAGAACCTCAAGATCGTGATCCTGGCACTGGTGGGTCTGACCGCCGGTCAGGCCGTGGTGTGGTACACGGGCCAGTTCTATGCCCTGTTCTTCCTGACGCAAGCGCTGAAGGTCGATGGCGCCACCGCCAACATCCTTGTGGCCGTTTCGCTGCTGATCGGCACGCCGTTCTTCATCGTGTTCGGTGCCCTGTCCGACAAGATCGGCCGCAAGCCCATCATCCTGGCAGGCTGCCTGCTGGCGGCCCTCACGTACTTCCCCGTGTTCGGTGCACTGACCAAGGCGGCCAACCCCGCCCTGGCGGAAGCCCAGGCCAAGAACAAGGTGGTGGTGGTGGCCGACCCCAACGAGTGCTCGTTCCAGTTCAACCCCACCGGCACCGTCAAGTTCACCAGCTCGTGCGACATCGCCAAGCAGGTGCTGGCCGGCGCTTCGGTGAGCTATGAGAACTCGCCCGGCGCCGCAGGCACCCCCGCCGTGATCAAGATCGGTGAAACCGCCATCACCGGCTACAGCAGCAAGGGCCTGCCCGCTGACGAAGCCAAGAAGAAGGACGCCGAGTTCAAGAAGGCCGTGGCCGATGCGCTCAAGGCCGCCGGCTACCCCACGAAGGCCGACCCGGCCCGCATCGACAAGGTCATGGTTACGGCCATCCTGGTGTACCTGGTGCTGCTGGTGACCATGGTGTACGGCCCCATCGCCGCCATGCTGGTCGAAATGTTCCCCACCCGCATCCGTTACACGTCCATGTCCCTGCCGTACCACATCGGTAACGGCTGGTTCGGCGGCCTGCTGCCTACCACGGCGTTTGCCATCGTGGCCCAGACCGGCAACATGTACAACGGCCTGTGGTACCCCATCATCATTGCCGGTGCCACGGTGGTGATCGGTGGCCTGTTCATCAAGGAAACCAAGGACGTGGACATCTACGCCAACGACTGATCGTTACTGAGCGGTGTACAGGGCCTGCCCGGGAACGGGCGGGTCCTGTGTTCCATCAAGGGGCTTGTGTCGTGCACCAGTACAACCCACAACCCTGCGCCTCAGGCAGGCCCTTTGATTGAACAAACCCAACCCAGAAGGAATTGCTATGTGGAAAATTATTGTTGGCTTCGTCTTGTTTGCCGCCGTGTCGATGTACGTGATCATCATGGCGGGCGACAAGGCTGATATGGGCGGTGAAAAGCACGGCGCAGACGCTGTGCATGCTCCTGAACCTGCTGCATCCGCCGCGCCTGCAGCCCCAGCCGCGCCTGCCAGCGCTCAGTGACATTCTGGGCCGCGTAGTCTGCTGCGCAGCATTCGCCAAGTAAAAAGGCCCGCTCTTTCATCAGAGCGGGCCTTTTTTTATGGGGGCTTGCTGCTTTAGCGTCGGAACTTGCCGTCGGTGCCAATGATGGAGAGGTCCGCAAAGTCCAGCCCGGTGTGGTCTTCGGGGCTGTAGGAAACCTCCAGGCCGCCCAGGTCAAACTTGCGCAAACCTTCAAGCGCCGCCTGGATTTTTTCGCGGGATGGCTTGGGCCCTGCGCGTTTGAGTCCTTCCACCAGCACCTTGGCAGCGGCGAAACCTTCCAGCATGGCGGGGCTGATATCGCCCAGGCCCTGGGCGCGCGCCAGGTCCTGGGCTTCCTTCACCATGGGTTACGTTACTGCGCGTTCATTGGGGTAGACCTGGGTCACGATGACGCAGCTTGCGTTGGCGCCCAGGCTTTTGATGAAGCCGGTAGAGGCGTTGTTCGACAAGGTCACGATCTGTGCAGCAGAGCCTGCCCCGCGAATGGCGTTATTGGCTTCCACCACGGACGAGCCCGAGGCAATGATCAGCACCGCCTGTGCATCGGCCTTGCTCAGCTTGGCGGCAATGGGCGCAAAGTCGGGCTTGGCGCGGTCAAACTTCTCTTGCAGCACCGGCGTGAGCTTGGCGGCCACCAAGCCCTTTTGTGCGCCCGCCAGGCCATCGGCACCGAAGCTGTCATCGGCATAGACCACGCCAATGCGCGTGATGCCCATGGATGCCAAGTGGGTCATGGCCTTTTCGGCTTCACGCTGGTAGGTGGCGCGCACGTTGAACACATGCTTGCGCACTGGCTGGTGCAGCACCATGGCCCCGGTGGATGGGCCCACCAGCGGCACGCCATGCTTGTCCAGCAGCGGGATGATGGCTTCGGTGTGGGGGGTGCCCCGGTTCAGGAACAGCGCCAGCACGTTGTTTTCTTCGATCAGCTTGCGCGCGTTTTCGGCAGCGAGCTTGGGGTCGAACTTGTCGTCCAGCGCGATGAGCTCGATCTTCTGGCCGTTGACGCCGCCCTTGGCGTTGACCATGTCAATGTAGAGCTTCGCCCCATCAGAGGCTTCTTTCACCCCTGCAGCCACCTGCCCGGTGAAACCTGCGGTCTGCCCCACCAGCAATTGGGCCTGGGCGGCCCCCAGCGTGGCGCAGAGGGCTGCGGCGATCCAGCATTTCTTCAAGGCGTGCATGGCTTGTCTCTCCTGGTGAATTTTTGTTGTCGCTGCTGTAGCGGAGTCCTGTTTCTCCTCCGTAACTCCCCAGGGCCGCACGTTATTCAGGGCGGATTGGGCAGGGATGCCGTCTTGGTGTTGGGCTGCGCACTGACGCGGGCCGAGCTAACACCGCAGTACCGTCAAGGGTTGCAACCTGCTGCCACTGCGTTGTCAGCAGGCGCTGCCTAGAATGTTCGGCCTTATTCCTGAAAGACTGCCTCCATGACCCAGGGAACCATTCGCATCCGTGGCGCACGCCAGCACAACCTTCGCAACCTGGACCTGGACATCCGCACCGGCGAGCTGACGGTGGTGACGGGCCCCAGCGGCTCGGGCAAATCCAGTCTGGTGTTTGACACGCTGTACGCCGAGGGGCAGCGCCGCTACGTGGAAACCTTCAGCGCCTACGCGCGCCAGTTTCTGGACCGCATGGACAAGCCCGCGGTGGACCGCGTGGAGGGCGTTCCACCCGCCATCGCCATCGACCAGACCAACCCCGTGCGCTCCAGCCGTTCCACCGTGGGCACGATGACGGAGCTGAACGACCACCTCAAGCTGCTGTTTGCGCGCGCGGGCCAGCTGTTTGACAAGCAGACTGCGCAACCCGTGCGGCACGATTCGCCAGAGACCATTTACGCCGAGCTGCAGCAGCGCTCCGCCGCAGCGGGTGACCCACGCATTGTGTTGACCTTCCCGGTCGAGTTGCCTGCCAACACCAGCGCCGAACAGGTCGAGCAATGGCTGTCGGCCAGTGGTTTCACCAAGGTGCAGGCTGAGCGCGAAGTAGCCACACCTACCGGCCCGCGCAAGCTGCTGGATGTGGTGGCAGACCGCTTCAGGCTGGGCAATGCCGAGAAGGCGCGTGTGATCGAGGCGATTGAAGTAGCGCTCAAGCGCGGCAGCGGGCGGCTGAATGTGTACCGGTTGGTGGATGAAGGCGAGCCCGAGCTGTGGCGCTTCTCCACCGGCCTGCATTGCCCCGACAGCGACCTGCGCTACAGCGAGCCCATTCCCTCCGCCTTCTCGTTCAACTCCGCCGTAGGCGCGTGTGACACCTGCCGGGGCTTTGGCCGGGTGATCGGGGTGGACTGGGGCCTGGTCATCCCCAACGACAAACTCACGCTGCGCTCGGGCGCGATCAAGCCCATCCAGACGCCCGCCTGGCAAGAGGCGCAAGACGACCTCATGCGCCATGCTGAGGCCGCAGGCATTCCGCGTGACACGCCCTGGTACCAGCTCACGGCCGAGCAGAAGAAGTGGGTGATTGAAGGATCGCCGAACTGGAACGGCAAATGGAACCAGCAGTGGTACGGCATCCAGCGCTTTTTTGATTACCTGGAGAGCAAGGCCTACAAGATGCACATCCGTGTGCTGCTGTCCAAGTACCGCAGCTACACGCCGTGCCCGGTGTGCGCCGGTGCGCGGCTCAAGACGGAAAGCCTGCTCTGGCGCATCGGCCGCAAGGAAGACGCCGATGCGGTGATGGACCCGCCGCAGCGCCGGGCCGCCCCAAGCAATGGCAGCCCCCTTGGGGGGCAGCGAGGACACGAAAGTGCCGAGCGTGGGGGCGCAGAGTTCCAACGCTTCATGCCCCAAGGTGTGCAGTGGTCGCGTGCGCAGCTCGAAGCCTTGCCCGGCCTGTGCCTGCACGACCTGATGCTGCTGCCCATCGACCGCCTGCGCCAGTTCTTTGCGCGCATGCAGTTGCCGGTGGGCGACGATGCCAAGGGCGGCGACGCCCAGGCGCTGAAACTGCTGCACGAAGAAATTACCACACGCCTCAAGTACCTGTGTGATGTGGGCATTGGCTACCTCACGCTCGACCGGCAAAGCCGTACATTGAGCGGCGGGGAGGTGCAGCGTATCAACCTCACCACCGCCCTGGGCACCAGCCTGGTCAACACCTTGTTTGTACTGGACGAGCCCAGCATTGGCCTACACCCGCGCGACATGCACCGCATCACTGAGGCCATGCTGCGCCTGCGCGATGCGGGCAACACCCTGGTGGTGGTGGAGCACGACCCCGCCGTGATGCTGGCGGCCGACCGCATGATCGACATGGGCCCCGGCCCCGGCCGCAAGGGCGGCAGCATTGTGTTTGACGGCACCACGGCCGATTTGCGCCAGGCGGACACCCTCACCGGCAACTACCTGGGCGGGCGCAAGCAGGTGGGCTTTGGCTTCAAGCGCATGGTCACCGATTCGACCCCGCGCCTCATCCTGGAAGGCGCGCGCGAGCACAACCTGCGCGATGTGTCGGTCGAGTTTCCGCTGCAGCGGCTGGTGACTGTGACGGGCGTGAGCGGCTCGGGCAAATCCAGCCTGATCCAGGACGTGCTCGCCCCCGCGTTGATGCGCCACTTCGGCAAGGCCACCGAAGCCCCCGGCGCGCACGACCGCCTGCTGGGCGCGGACCACCTGGCCGATGTGGTGTTTGTGGACCAGTCGCCCATCGGCAAGACGGCGCGCTCCAACCCCGTGAGCTACGTGGGCGCGTGGGACAGCATTCGCGAGCTGTTTGCCACCGCACCGCTGTCCAGGGAGCGCAGCTACACGGCGGCGAAGTTCAGCTTCAACAGTGGCGATGGGCGCTGCCCTACCTGCGGGGGCTCGGGCTTTGAGCATGTGGAGATGCAGTTCCTGAGTGACGTGTACCTGCGCTGCCCCGATTGCGATGGCAAGCGCTACCGCCCCGAGATTCTGGAAATCACCATCGAACGTGGCGGCAAAACACTGAACGTGGCCGACGTCCTCGAACTCACCGTGGCCGAGGCCGTGGCCCTGTTCGCAGGCGACAAGGACGTGGTGCGCGCCCTGCAGCCCATTGTGGATGTGGGGCTCGACTACGTGGCCCTGGGCCAGCCCGTGCCCACGCTCAGCGGTGGCGAGGCGCAGCGCCTCAAGCTGGCGGGCTTTCTGGCCGAGGCGGCCAAGACCGCTGCCAAGTCGCGCCAGAACGTGGCCCGCAAAGGCACGCTGTTCTTGTTTGACGAGCCCACCACCGGCCTGCACTTCGACGACATTGCCAAGCTCATGCGCGCGCTGCGCAAGCTGCTGGAGGCGGGGCACTCGCTCATCGTCATCGAGCACAACCTCGACGTGATCCGCGCCAGCGACTGGCTCATCGACCTGGGGCCCGAAGGCGGCGAGGGCGGCGGCCTCGTCGTGGCCGAAGGCACGCCCGAAGACGTGCGCGAGCACGCCACATCGCACACCGGCCAGGCGCTGCGCGACTACGAACTGGCGCTGGGCGTGGGCGGCCATTCGGTGCACGAAAAAGCCGCCGTGCTACGAAAAAAGGAGCTGCTTGCGCAAGAAGGACAAGCGCTACAGGGCAATTTGGCTAAGAACGCCATTGAAATCGTCAACGCCAAAGAGCACAACCTCAAGAGCCTGAGCGTGGACATCCCGCGTGGCAAGTTCAACGTCATCACCGGCGTCAGCGGCTCGGGCAAATCCACGCTGGCGTTCGACATCCTGTTCAACGAAGGCCAGCGCCGCTACCTCGAAAGCCTCAACGCCTACGCCCGCAGCATCGTGCAGCCCGCAGGCAGGCCCGAGGTGGATGCGGTGTACGGCATCCCGCCCACCGTGGCGATTGAGCAGCGCCTGTCGCGCGGCGGGCGCAAGTCCACCGTGGGCACCACGACCGAGGTGTGGCACTTCCTGCGCCTGTTGTATGTGAAGCTCGGCACGCAGCACTGCGTGCACGACGGCGCAGCCGTGCAGCCGCAAACGCCCGAGAGCATTGCCGCGCAATTGCTCACGCAGTTCCGCGGCCAGCACATCGGCCTGCTTGCGCCGCTGGTGGTTAATCGCAAGGGCGTGTACACCGAGCTGGCCGATTGGGCCCGCCCACGCGGCTACACGCACCTGCGCGTAGACGGCAACTTCCTGCCCACCACCAACTTCCCGCGCATCGACCGCTTCAAGGAACACACCATCGAA
>Ga0115561_1003135_pt1 | contig 10712 bp, 9 predicted proteins | sample COGITO_mtgs_1105_4_FD_87201 | JGI IMG/M metagenome (GOLD analysis project Ga0115561, IMG submission 87201) | Pelagic marine microbial communities from North Sea - COGITO_mtgs_110512 | ecosystem: Environmental > Aquatic > Marine > Epipelagic | place: Germany:Helgoland, sampling site Kabeltonne...
AACTTTGTGTTCAAGCTAAAAATTGAATTAAATACTCGCATGTCAGTATTTATAAATACTGACATGCGAGTATTTAATTCAATTTTTAGCTTGAACACAAAGTTACCTAACTTATGCACTGCCCGTAGGATATCAACTAATTCTGGGGGTTATTCCTTATTTTATGTCTTTTAAGCATCCATTCGCAGCTGTCATTTTGTTGCTCTGCCTGACTGTCCGCAGTGAGGCGGTGATAGCTTTAGATGCGCTTACTGCCGGCAATTTCACTGAGGTGGGGCTTGGTGGAGCGTCCGATAATGTGGTGGACAATCAAGCAAATCGTCCAGATTTAGAGCTTGTAGGAGATGGGGTCGGCTTAGGTGCGTTTTATGTCGCATTTGATGGGTATGATACGCCGAACGATACTCAGGATGGCTCGATGTATTTTCGTATCCGTGTCGCAGGTGAGAATGGCAATTCGGATGGAGTGTTGGGTGGCAATGTTTACATCGGTATTGATATTACCGGAAATGGGGCACTGGATTATATGATCGAGCATGGTGGCTCCGGTTCGACACAGGCGATTTCGTTGTTACGCATGGGAGCTGGTGTGGATAGTCCTGATGCTGTGGTGCAGGGCACGGTTGCCACTTATGACGTCGGTGGGACTGCAACGATCGCCAGTGTGAATGTGGGTGCACAGAATTCTTCCTTTGCGACGGTGAAGTCGGTGGATGATCCGAATTCCGCCTTTAATGACGGAAACTACGCTGATTATGATTTAGATAATGGACTGAAAGGCAAAGCGCCAAAGAGTGCAGATGATTCGGCACTTGATCGGTTTTTAACTTTTACATTTGATTTTGGCGTCTTTGGAGAGGTCATTCGTCAGGATTTCAATGCCGGTGAGATTAATGGCGAGGGAAAGGATTTAGGGCTATTTGATGATACTTACACCTACTCAATGCTGGTCGTGACTTCGCAAAATGCGAATAATATTAATTCAGATTTCGGTGGCATTAATGATAATGCAGATGGCTATGATCCAGCAACGACCTTTGCAGAGCAACCTTTACGAGATACTGATGGAAATGTTATTCTTGGATCCAGCGGAGAACCTCTCGCAGGCGGCGGATTAAGTGCGCCAGTTACGACCGCAGGTGAGCCAGGGTCGACTGGTGAGCCTGTTCCTGAGCCTGCGACGTATGCATTACTCTTTGGCTTTTTGACATTGGGCTACGTGGTCTCTCGCCGTCGTCGTTAGTTTCAGTTACATTTGGATACAAAAAAGGCGGTGCCTCTTCGAGAGTCACCGCCTTTTTGTTGAATGATAGGGGGGGGAGACTATTCTGCGCTGGCACCAACCTTTTCGAGGACGGATTCGACGTCGAGGAAGTCGTTGCTCTGGGTGGAGACGGTGATCTCTCCGAGTTGGAGTTGTTGCACGATCTCGAAGGCGACGAAGTTCTGGCCGCCTGGGGTGTTGAGGGCAGTGGCTTTGAGGCTTTCACCTTCGGCCGCGGCTTCTTTTTCGAGGAGTGTGCCCTTGGCTTGTAGCTCGGCTCTGTAGAGATCGGCGTCGGCCTTGAGTTTTGCTGCTGTGAGGCGAGCGTCGGCGTTGATTTGCGCGATCTGCTTGTCAGTTTCGGCTTTGACAGTGCGCTGCTTGGCTTTGAGCTCTTCTTCGATGACGCGCACTTTGGCTTCTGTTTCGGCGGCGATACGGTTGGTTTCGCCCTTTTTCTCTTCGGCGAGAGCGCGTGATTTATTGAGTTCTACATCTTGGTCGGCGAGTTTCTTGTCGAGAATCTTACGCTCATAGGCGGGGTCGAAGTTGATGTCGCGAATGAGGATTTCGATCAGTTCAATGCTGTTGGAGGTGAGCTCAGTGTCGAGGAGAGTGGTGGCTTCGCCGACTTTCTTTCTGCGAACTTCGGGATCGTAGAATTGTTCGGTCCGCATGGTGCCGAAGGTGCCGCGGATGACTTGCTGCACTTGGTCGCGAACGATGCCTTTGTAGCGAGCTTGTGAGCCGAGTTCTTGGTAGAGCTTGTAGACTTCGCCGGGCTTGATACGGTATTTCACGGTCACGTCGAGGCGCACGGTGTAGCCATCCTTAGACTTTAGCTCGACTTGGCCCGGGCCGCCGACGGGCGCGGTGTCTAAGTAGCTGCGCGATGCGGACGAGAGGAAGCTGTAGATCTTACGTGTTTCCTGGCGCTCTTGTTCGGTGGTAAACTCGGTGGTTTGCACGGTGGCGTCGAATACATTCCAAGTGTCGAGTAAGGGGAGATTGCGGTGCCAACCTGGGCCGAAGTCTTCCGGCACGACACCCTTATTGCCGAGGAGGGCGTATTGCTGAGTGCGGACGCCGGTTTTGCCGAGGTCGATTTTGATGAAGAGAAATTGCGCGGCGAAAAATACGCCACCGACTGCAACTAAGATGAGAGTAGATAAAATTTTAATGAATTTCATAATGAAAAGTGAGTGGTTGGATGTGTTCCGTTGGATTGGGTTTCGCTGAACGGACTAGTTCGATAGCACTTTCTTTTTCTTGGCGACTGCGGCCTCGTCTTGGTAGGTTAGGCGCTCTGTCTTATTTTCAATGGTAAAGGGCTGGCCTGTGATTTTCATGTCGACGAGTCTACCTGCGTAGGCGCGTTTGACTAGATTGAGTCCGCCGATGCCTTCGTAGGCTTTGGCCATTGCGGTGAGGGCTTCGCCTTCGGCTTGGGCGGTGACGAGGATCGCTTTGGCGTTTTTATCGCGTTGGTAGAAGTTTGCGTCGGCTCCGAGTTGAGTGTCGATCACGTAGGCTTCCGCGTTGCGAATGTCGCGTTCGGCGTTGGCGGTGGCTTCGACGAGCAGCTTTTGCATTTCACCATCGTAGGAGGCGAGCACGACTTCCTTTTTCTTGGTGGCTTCGACTTCGCGGAAGATTTGATTTTGGCGAGCGGCTTTGGCCTTAGAGACTTGCTCTTCGACTTCCTGGTCGGCGAGCTTTTTGGCACGAATGCGCTCTTCGTATTCTTTATGGAAGCTGAATTTTTCGGCAATGACACTCGAGACTTCAATGCCGTAAGGTTTTAGCAAGTCATTGAGTTCAACCATCGCGAGTTGTGCTTTTTGGTCGCGGACGCTGGCGTCGTAGAATTCCTCGGTGGTCATTTCACCAAAGACGGAGCGACAGACGGAGCGTGAATAATCGCGCACCCACTTATATTTATAAGCGTCATCAAGGCCGGAGGTGGTGACCACCGCTTCGACCATGTCGCGGCGGAGTTGATAGTTGATGGTGAGGTCGAGGAAGACATCGCTACCATCGACGGTTTTAATGCGTAGGTCGTCGCGTCCGCTGCGTTGGCCGCGGCCTGATTCCGAGACCATTTCGAGGCGTTGAACCGTCATGTCGAGTAGGTGGAAGGTGCTGAGCAGTCCGTTGTAGATGTTGGTGCCAGATTCTGCGATGACGGTGACGTCGCCGGTGACGTTATTGACCTTGATGCCGACTTCGGTGCCTGAGACACGTTGCACGCGGAAGGTGACTAGGAAAAAAATGGTGAGCGCGACTAGGGCGATGAGGGGCAGGACGAGCTTGCCTTTTACAGTATTGAGCATGTTGAGCATCGGGTTTCTAGGCCGTTGGAATTTGTGGAGGTTGTCTTGCATGGTTTGAAGTGGAGTGGTTTATAGCTCGGGCAGTGTTTTTGCTGGAGCTTTTAGAATTTTGATAAAAATAAAGAATGCGATGATGAGCGCGCCGAAGAAGACCAACGGGAAGGGGATGCGCGCTGTGACTGTTAAGAGCATTGCGGCGAGTAAGATCCCCAGTGAGATCGAGAGTCCTTTGACTAGGCGCAGCTCGAATTCTTCTTTGATGGCACCAGGAAACTGGCGGATGTAGTTATCATTGCGAGTATAAACGGCGCGAGGATAACGCAGTGGCGGCAAGGTCCACGCATTTGTCATGCCGTCGAAATGGATCGCACCTTGTTTTTGGAGAGTCTGCAGGCGCTCCTCGGTGCGGTTGAAGGAGAGGCGAGCGTGTCCTGCAATGGCGCTGGTGCTGACTGGAGCAGGTAGGTTTGCTGCTAGGTAGATGAGCTCGTGTTGCCAATTGGCTTGTGCGGGCCAAGGGTCGTTGGTCGCGAGTAAGGCGAGTTCCGATTCGATTGTTGCTCGCACATCGGGCGCTATGACGTTGAAGGTATCGTCCGTTAGTGGTTCGTTGGAGTAGATGCACTGCTTGGGGGCGAAGCGTTGCGGTTTCTTGTCGATAGACTCCGTAAATACGTAGACTTGCAGTCTGTTTTCATACTCTTTACGGACGCGATTACTGCTGAGCATTCCATCTAGAGTGCGCTCAATGCACTCTAGACTTAGAGGGAGATAGGGGAGCAGTTGTGCGGGATGCACGATGCCGCTTTGCGTAGCGGATAGTTGCTCGGCGAGGTTTTCGGTGACGACTGGCCAGATAGGATGACTCATGGCTCAATAGGTTTTAGGAGAAACCGCATGGCTGTCACTGTAAAACATACAAAGATCGTGAGGCTTGATGGAGGCTCGACTCTTCGCGTTGGGCAGGCCATAGGTGATTGATGGGTGAATCTGGAGCAGGTATACGAGAGCGAATAGAGACTGAGGCGAAGGCTTTGGGCTTTCATTCGTTTGGTGTGGCTGCGGTGCCGCTAGAGCTGCGACGGGACTATTACAACCAGTGGATATCGGACGGTAAACATGGCACAATGTCGTGGATGGAGCGAAATAATGATCGTCGCCTGCACCCCGATCAACTCTTGCCAGAGGCGCGCAGTATCATCGTTCTGGCGCTTAATTATTATCAGCCGAACCCCGAGCGCCCGTATCGAATCGCAAAATACGCGTTAGGCGACGATTATCATAATTTCATGCTACGCCGGTTGAAGCGACTGTGCCGAATCTTGCGCGAGGAATACGGAGGCAACCAGCGACCCTATGTGGATACGGGCCCTTTGCTCGAAAAGCCAATCGCTGCGGCGGCTGGTATTGGTTGGCAGGGGAAGAGCACGATTCTAATCGAGCCAAAGCAGGGGACGTGGTCGTTTTTGGCTAATATAGTAACAGATCTCCAACTGCCAGCGGATGAGCCGGTGAAGGATCGTTGTGGAAGTTGCTCGCGCTGTCTCGATGTGTGCCCGACACGCGCCATCACCGCGCCGTATCAACTCGATGCGACCAAGTGTATCTCGTATCTAACCATTGAGCACGATGGTGCGATTCCGCTGGAACTGCGTGGAGCGATCGGGGATCGACTTTACGGGTGTGATGAGTGTTTGGATGTGTGCCCGTGGAATAAATGGGCGACGCCAACGGATGAGGCAAAGTTTCAAGTGCGTGAACTGCCAGAGTTGCGTGCGCTATTGGCATGGGATGAGGCGACATTTAGTGAGCGTATGATAGGTTCGCCGATTCGTCGCGTAAAGTTGCATCGTTTTCGGCGTAATATCTGTGTGGTGCTCGGTAATGTTGGCACTGTGGAGGATTTGCCGGCGTTGCACGAGGTGGCAACTGCTGAGGATACGATGGTAGCAGAGCACGCGCATTGGGCGATTGCTCAAATTCAGGGTCGTTTATAGCGGGTGCCTGCGTCAACAGGTTCGTGCTTTAGTAATACTACGTGTTAAACGCAGTGAAATAGCTTCGTGATTTGATTAATATGGGATTGTCACTTGCTCCTAGCGGATTCAGCTTGGCGCTGTATTTCTAACCCAACTAACCCAATTAACAACCACAGAGAATTCATACGAAATGGATAACATCATCAACAAAATCACTAACCTCGGCATGAGCTTGATCGCTGCCATCATCATTCTGGTCGTTGGCATGTGGCTGGCAAAAAAAATTAAAGCATTGTTTTCCGATGTGCTTACAAAGAAGGAAGTCGACGCGACGCTCTTCGGTTTCTTCTCTAGTATGCTCTATAGTGCGATCGTGGTATTCGTCGTGATCGCTGCGATTGGTAAGCTCGGTGTGGAGACGACTTCGTTTGCTGCAGTGATTGCTGCGGCTGGTTTGGCGATTGGCTTGGCGCTTCAGGGGTCACTTTCGAATTTTGCTTCAGGTGTGCTTTTGATTCTCTTTAAACCCTTCAAGGCTGGCAATGTCATCAAAGCGGGTGGTGAAATGGGCGTCGTCATCGAAGTCGGTCTCTTGACGACTGAGTTGAAGACTCCGGACAACATCAAAATTATCATGCCAAACTCATCCATTATGGGTGGCTCGATTACGAATCTTTCCGCTCACCCTACTCGCCGTGTGGACATGGTTGTTGGGGTTGGCTATGGTGATGACTTAAATAAGGCCAAGCAGATCATGCTCGACTTGTTGGAGCAAGATGAGCGCGTGCTCAAAGACCCTGCACCGCAGATTGCGGTGGCCAATTTAGGGGATAGTAGTGTTGATTTTGTTGTGCGCCCATGGGTGAACTCTGCTGATTATTGGGCTGTGAAGTTTGACTTCACTCAAGCTGTTAAAGAGGCGTTTGATGCGCAAGGCGTCAGCATCCCATTCCCACAACGCGACGTGCACTTGTTCCAAGAAACTGCGTCGTAAGTTTTTTGCTTTTCGAATTTTAAAAACCGCCGGAGCGATCCGGCGGTTTTTTTATGAAGTGTTTGCTGTCGGCGACTTACATAAGCTCGTTGTCGATCTTGACGCCTTCGTCTACTCCTTAGTGTTGCAGATTCCTTTGATATACTTACAACTCGTGGTATGAAAAGTTTTGAAGCGTTTAAGGTCTCTCGCGAGAAGATGGATCCGAGCACTCGTAAGATGTCGGATCATCAGTGGCAGCAGGCGTATGCCGCGTATTGCAATGCACGAGAGAATGCGCGTGGTGGACGCTCTACGGGTTCGACCGGCAGTGGTGGTTCGCGCAGACGCAGTTCTACGACGTCGAGCGCCCAAGGCATGCATGCGCCTTCGACCCTGTCGGCTCCAGGAGCATTACGTGCACGTGTTCGTGCTGAGTCCGCGTATGCAGATCAGCGATTGCTGGTCAATGTCCTCTCTTGGGTGATCTTGGGGGCGATTGTGATTGTTGCGGTTTTGCAAGCGATGATGCTTTCTGTGCCCTCGGCGGCTGGAGCTGTTTTGCTGTTTGGTGGGGTTCAAGCGTTAGTCGTTATTATTCTACGGATGATGGTGCATGTGATTATCGATATTCCGGATGTGGCGCTGTATTGTGCATGTCATGCACAGAAGTCGGGTGTTGAGGCACCGGCGGAGTAGTCTCAGAGGGCTTGGCGCTTTACTGTGACTTCAACGGCTTACTAATAATTGAACAGGAGCGGGATTTGCTCGCTTGTCTACGTTCGGGCTTTGGTTCATTGGTTTTGGGCTATGGATAAATTGCCTGCGTATCTCCGAGTGTTTTGGGGCATCTTGTTTGGGGTGTTCTGTGGATGTTCCGCTGCGGAGCGTGAGTTCACAGTGGTCGCCTATAACGTCGAGAATCTATTCGATCTTGATGGCATTGCGATTTACGAGGACTACAAGCAAGACGAGCCTGATGATCCATTCACCTACGGCCGACTCAAGTTGCTTACGAAGCTTCAAAATACGGCTGCGGTGCTACAAACGGTCAACACGGGAGCTGGCCCCGAGGTGATTCTATTTCAAGAATTGGAAGCAGACTTCACGCCCGAGAGCTGCGTGGAGGATCTTAATCTATTCCTCGATCAACACAGCCAAACACGTGTTGAGCAAATGCTGACGACTGATTGGCGTGCCGAGTATGCCGGACTGCCTGCGCAGGCGTGGTTATTGAAGGCCTTGAGCGATGCGGGGCTGGTTGGTTATTCGGTGGTCGTCGCTCCCGCGAAGGGGGAAGATTCCGGTATCGCACATACGAATGCGGTCTTTACGCGTTTTCCGATTCAAGAGGTGCTGCGTCATGAGCTGGAGCAGGCGCGGGATCTTTTGGAGGTGACGCTCGATGTCGAGGGGCACCCACTCATTGTGTATGTCAATCACTGGAAGTCCGGGGCTTCGAGTCCGTCACGCGAGCCGATCCGTGTGCAAAATGCAACGGTGCTGCGTGGCTTGATCGACAAGCGCCTCGCCGCAGATCCGATGGCAGACATCATTATCGGCGGCGACCTTAACTCGCATTATAATCACTCGATTTTATATCCAGATGTGACGACTGGCATCAATGATGTGCTGGGTTCCCAAGGTGATGAGTTGGCGATTCGCGAACTCGGCGGTGTGGATCTCTATAATCTCTGGTTTGAATTGCCCTCGGAGCAGCGCTATTCTGAAGTCTGGAAAGGGAGCCGTGGGACGCTGATGCATCTGCTGATCACACGTGGGCTCTATGATCAATCAGGCGTTGGCTATGTCGATGGTAGCTTTCAAGTGCTGATGGTTCGAGGTCTGAATGCGGATCCTTTGGGGCGTCCTTTAAGGTGGAACTTCGCAGGCGAGACTGGCGGTGGTGCTTCGGATCATTTTCCTGTAGCAGCACGGTTTACCGTGGGGGCAGGCGTGGCAGGTGATATTTTTGAATTGGAAAACCCCAGTTCCGGTGACGATGCTTTAGATTTTGAGATGCCGCTCGGCTATTTGCCAATGACGGATCTCCAGTTGCAGGACGGTGCTTTTCTGGTCGATGTCGCAGATGCGGATCTCGGGCGGTATGTCGGGCACCTGTATTACGTGAATGCGAAGGTGCTGAAGCTGCGACCGTTGACGCTCGGCGTCGGTGGCCTGGAATGGGCTGCCTACGCGCCGGACAAAACGGTGTTTGCACAGTTGAAGGCGATCAAAGGGGCTGAGGTGCCGTTAAAGATGGTGGTCAAGTTAGGCATTTGGAAGGGGAAACGGCAATTCGTCGTCGAAGGTCTGAAATAAAGTCTCCTCGCGATCTCCTTGCCTACGGACTTGCGCCCCTGCGGGAAATCAACCAACTTGCTCGGTTTCCATGAGCAAGAACTTCTACATCACCACCGCAATCGACTACGCAAACGGCGCGCCGCACCTTGGGCACGCCTACGAAAAAGTGCTGACGGATATCGTCGCGCGCTTTCGTCGTCTAATGGGAGACCCAGTGAAATTTGTCACAGGTCTCGACGAGCACGGCCAGAAGGTGCAGATGTCGGCTGAAAAACAGAACATTGCGCCACAGGAATTTTGTGACGGGCATGCAGCTAATTTCCAAGGTCTCTGCGAGCGCCTGCATATTACCAACGATGACTATATTCGCACCACTGAGGCGCGTCATAAAAAAGTCGTCGGCGAGATTTTACAGAAACTCTTCGACGAAGGTCTGATTTATAAAGCGGACTACAACGGTTACTACAGCCAACGCCAGGAGCAGTTCGTGACGGAGAAGGAGAAGGTCGACGGAAAATGGCCGGAGATTTTCGGCGAAGTCGAAGAGGTAGTCGAAACCAACTATTTCTTCAAGCTCGCGCAGTATCAGGACTGGTTGATCGAAACAATTGAGACCAATGAAAGCATGATCTATCCGCGCTTTCGTAGCGCCGACGTGCTTCAATTCCTAAAGAAGGAGCCGCTTAACGACCTCTGTATCTCACGCCCCAAGTCCCGCCTGGAGTGGGGCATCGAGCTGCCATTCGACCCAGAGTATGTGACTTACGTTTGGTTCGATGCGTTGACGAACTATATTACGGCAGCCGGCTACGGCACCGACGAATTTGAAAAGAACTGGCCTGCGGATTACCACGTGATCGGTAAGGATATCTTGGTTCCACCGCATGCGGTCTACTGGCCGATCATGCTCAAGGCGCTCAATATCGAGTTGCCCAAGCACTTCCTCGTCCACGGTTGGTGGCTGAGCTCGGGTGCCAAGATGTCGAAGAGCACTGGCGAGGTGGTCAACCCGCTTGATTTGATCGAGCAGTTTGGCACCGATGCGTTCCGCTACTTCGTGACGCGTGAAATGAATGTCGGTCAAGACAGTGAGTTTTCGATCGAGCTATTCATGAGCCGCTACAACAGTGACCTTGCGAACGATCTCGGTAACCTCGTCAGCCGCCTGCTCAACATGGGCAGTCGCTATTCTGAAGGCAAAGTGCCGGTGGCTTTGGTTGATGAGCAACCCGAGCAAGATTTGAAAGCACTGTGGGAAACGACTCAGAGCGAGCTCATTCCACTCTACGAAGGTTTTCAATTCCACAAGGCATTGGATCGTATCTTTACGTTCATTTCCGGCATCAACAAATACGCCGAAACCCGTGCACCTTGGCAGTTGGCGAAGTCGGAAGCACCGGAGGATAAGGCGCGTCTCGCTACCTCGCTCGCATTTATGGCTGAAGCCTTGCGCCTCGGAGTCGTAATGCTCACGCCCGTCATGCCGGAAATTTCCGATAAGGTGCGCACGCTCGTTGGTGCAGACCACTTCGAGAACCTCGAAGGTCAGCTGGAGTGGGGTAATACGCTTGAAGGTAAGGCACTTGGCGAAAAGACGATTCTCTTCCCACGTCCAGAGAAGAAATAGCGCACGTGCCCATTATTAACGTAGGCGACTCGCTGTAGCTGGTCACCGCATTGGAGGCGCGATGGCGTCGTTTGCAATCGGTCCGCTGGCTACATTCGACAAGCTCATTTTAGTCAGTATGCGCTAGAGCGCTTCGATTGGTCGGGTTGGCTGGTTGTTTTAGTGAAGCGCGAGCAAGCTCGCACGCTACGATTTAGTAGTGATGGTGGTCGTGCGATTCATGATGATCGTG
>Ga0115561_1003143_pt1 | contig 10698 bp, 12 predicted proteins | sample COGITO_mtgs_1105_4_FD_87201 | JGI IMG/M metagenome (GOLD analysis project Ga0115561, IMG submission 87201) | Pelagic marine microbial communities from North Sea - COGITO_mtgs_110512 | ecosystem: Environmental > Aquatic > Marine > Epipelagic | place: Germany:Helgoland, sampling site Kabeltonne...
CCCCCTCATGGAGATTTTTGAATGACCCCCGTGCTGCAATGGGCCCTGCCGCTGGCCCTCATCATGCTGGCGCTGGCCATGGGTTGCGCGCTGCTGCGCATGCTCAAAGGCCCCTCGGCCCAAGACCGCGTACTGGCGCTGGACTGCATGGCGCTGAACGGCATGTTGCTGATGCTGGTGCTGGGCCTGCACTACAGCAGCAAGAACTACTTTGAAGCCGCCCTGCTGCTGGCGCTGCTGAGTTTTGTGAGCACCATGGCCATGGCCAAATTTCTGCTGCGTGGCGAGGTGATCGAATGAGCCCCGCTGCCGTGGCTGCCCTGCCCCTGTGGGCCGAATGGCTGGTGGCGGCGCTGGTGCTGCTGGGCGCCGGGTTGGCGCTGCTGGGCACCATCGGCCTGCTGCGCCTGCCCACCTTCTTCGAGCGGGTGCACGCACCGGCCATCATCTCGACGCTGGCCTGCTGGTGCATTGTGTGGGGTTCGGTGCTGTACTTTTCGATGGAAAGCGGCGAGCTGGCGCTGCACGCCCTGCTGATTGCCGCCTTTGTGTCCATCACCGTGCCGGTGAGCACGATTTTTCTGATGCGCGCGGCGCTGTTTCGTGCGCGGCAGGCCAATGACAACGTGCCCCCCAACCTCAGCGCCCCGGCCGGTAGCCCGCGCAAAAGCTCCTGATTTGATAGCGCCTTGCGCTTGATGGACGAGCTTGCGGCACGAAATTGTGCTGAATCCACCCCCGCTTGAGCACTAGAATCGCGCCATGATCGCTCCCCTTGCCATTTGCATCGGTGCCAGCCTGGGTGCACTGGCCCGCTGGCGCCTGGGGTTGTGGCTCAGCCCCGGCGGGTTGATCCCCTGGGGCACCTTGGTGGCCAACCTCATCGGGGGTTACCTCATTGGTGTGTGTGTGGCCGTGTTCCAGGCCCTGCCCCAGCTGGACCCGGCCTGGCGCCTGGCGCTGGTCACCGGCTTTCTGGGCGCGCTCACCACCTTCTCCAGCTTTTCTGCCGAAGTGGTGGGCATGCTGCAACAGCAGCGCTACCTGCTGGCCCTGGGCACCGCCGCCGCTCACTTGCTGGGCTCACTGCTGCTCACCATCGTGGGGCTGCACAACGCTACATTCTTGATAGCTGATCGCGCTTGATACACCTGCCTTGACGCCACTTTTCACTATCAAAACAGGCCGCGCGCCAAAGCACTCGCCATTCCTTTTGTGACCCTATCCGACGCCAAGACCATGGAAGCCAACACCCAACTCAACGAACGCCGCCTGGCCGATGCCTGGGCCGAGCTGCACGCACACACCACCAACGGAAACCCGCTGCAAGCCGACGCCTATCGCATTGCTTTTGCTGACCCTGAATTCCTCTTCCGCCGGGAAACGCGCGGCATCCGTTTCCAGCTCGAAATGCTCAAGCCCGACCTGGGGCAGGCCGAAGCAGGCATTGAAAGCACCGTGGTGGTGTTCGGCAGCGCCCGGTTTGTAGACCCGGAGACAGCCCAGCAGCGCTTGGCCGAAGCCGAGGCCAGCGGCGACGCAGCCCGCATCGCACTGGCCAAGCGCGACGTGCGCAACGCCCGCCATTACGACCTGGCCCGCCAGTTCTCACGCCTGGTGGCGCAATACAGCAATGGCAAGCCTGAAGCCGAACGCCTGTACATCTGCACCGGCGGCGGCCCCGGCATCATGGAAGCGGCCAACCGTGGCGCACACGACGTGGGCGCCATGAACGTGGGCCTGAACATCGCCCTGCCCCATGAGCAAAACGGCAACCCGTACATTACGCCGTCGCTAAGCTTCAAGTTCCACTACTTCGCGCTGCGCAAGATGCACTTCATGATGCGCGCCAAAGCGCTGGTGGCCTTCCCCGGCGGTTTTGGCACGCTAGACGAGTTGTTTGAAGTGCTCACGCTGGTGCAAACCGGCAAAGCCAAACCGGTGCCCATCGTGCTGTTTGGCACGGCCTTCTGGAAGAAGCTCATCAATTTCGAAGCCATGGTCGAAGAAGGCACGATCTCGCCCCAAGACCTGGGCCTCTTCCTCTATACCGATGACCCGCAAGAAGCCTGGGATTTCATCAAGGGGTTCTACGGGCTGTAAAAAAGCCTGTTGACGGTCACTGGCCCGCACCGGCACCGCACCAGGCTGCCGGGTGCGAAGCCGAAACCTCAGCTCAGTCCTCAATGCCGCGCTGTGCAGGCACGCCCGCCTTGAAGGCGTGCTTGATGAGCTTCATCTCGGTCACCGTGTCGGCCAGCTCGATGATCTCTTCGGGGCAACGGCGGCCGGTGAGCACCACGTGCACGTCCTTGGGCCGGTCGCGCAGGGTTTGCAGCACGCCTTCCAGCGGCAGCCAGCCGTAAATCAGCGGGTAGGTGATCTCATCGAGCACCACCATGAAATGCTCGCCCCCCATGATGGTGGCGCGGGCCTTTTCCCAGCCATCGCGGGCCAGTTGGGCGGAATGCTCCAGGTCCTGGCTCTTCCAGCTGAAGCCGTCGCCCAGCCCTTCGATGGGGATGCCGATCTGCTCGAACATGCGGTGCTCGCCAAAGCGGGCGGTGGGCACTTTCATGAACTGGTAAATCTTGACGGCCTTGCCCCGGCCATGGGCGCGCAGGGCCAGGCCAAACGCTGCGGTGCTTTTGCCCTTGCCATCGCCGGTGTTGACGATGATGAGGCCACGGCGTTCGCCCTCGGGTTTTTCGTAGCGCTTTTCGGTGGGGGCGGCTTCAATTTGCATGGGATGGGTTCTCGTTCAAATCAGGGAAAGGCGGCGCAGCCGTGGGATGCAGTCGCGGCAGCGCCATCCACTGCCCGGCCACGCTGTGGATGGCAATGCGGTGGTCAAACACGCGCTCTACCGCACGGTGTGTGTCGGGGTCTGCCGCGGCGCCGTGGTGCACGATGCGCCCGCGTGCCAGCACGGCCACATGGTCGGCCTGCAGCGCCATCGATACCTCGTGCAGCACGCTCACCACGGTCTTGCCCTCGGCCACCAGCGCGCGCACCAGCAGCAGCCAGTCGGCCTGGTGGGGGGGGTCGAGGTTGGCCAGGGGTTCGTCCATCAGCAGCACCTGCGCCTGCACCGCCAAGGCGCGGGCCAGCAGCACGCGCTGGCGCTCACCACCCGAGAGGCCGCCCAGCGTGCGCTGGCGCCAGTCCCACGCGTGGGTGGCGCGCAGGGCTTGCTCCACGGCGGCATGGTCGGCTGCGCTGGGTGGGGCCAGCCAGGGCTGGTGCGGCAGGCGGCCCAGCATGGCCACGTCGTACACGGTGAGGTCGTCCGCCGCCGCTTCGTTCTGCCCCAACCACGACAGCGCCCGCGCCTTGTCGCGCCGGGGCCAGTCGGCCAGCTCGCGGCCCAGCAGGTGCACCGTACCGGTGTGCGGCATCAGCCCTGCCAGTGCGCGCAGCAGGGTGGATTTGCCGGCGCCGTTGGGGCCGACGATGCTCGTCCAGCACCCCGCCAGCACGGGCAGATGAATGTCTTGCAGTACAGGGCATGGGCCCACGCTAGCGCCCATCTGGTGGGCGTGGATAGCTATCAATTGAGGAGCATGCAACGTGATCACAACACGCTCCCTTGGCCGGTGCGCCGGTGCATCAGCCACAGCAGGTAGCCGCCGCCCAGCACGGCGGTGAGCACGCCCACCGGCAGCTCTTGCGGGGCGATGACCCAGCGCGCCAGCACGTCGGCGCCCATCAGCAACACGCCGCCCATCAGGCTGGCCAGCAGCACCAGCCAGGCGTGGGTGACTTTGGCCATGGAGCGCACCAGGTGCGGCGCGGCCAGCCCCACAAACGCGATCAGCCCCGTCTGCGCCACGGCCGTGCCGGTGGCCAGGGCCAGCACAGCCACCAGCGCCAGACGCATGGGGGCCAGCGGCAGGCCCAGGCTGGCGGCCGTGGCCTCTCCCAGGCTCAGGCCATCCAGCGCACGGCTGAACACCCAGGCCGCCAAAGCGCACACGCACCAGGCCGCAGCCATCAGCACGCATGAGGCCCAGCCGATGAAGCCCGCACTGCCCAGATTGAAGCCCTGCATGGACGGGATGATGTCCGGCGCGGCCAAAGTAATGAGGTCTTTGACGGCGCCCAGCACCACGCCCACGATCACCCCGGCCAGCAGCAGCCGCAGGGTGTGCTGCACGCCGCGCGCCAGTTGCAGCGTGAGCAGCACGGCCAGCACAGCGCCTGCAAAGGCAGCCCCCGTGAGCCCCAGCTTCACCAGCCATACGGTGGCCGGGGCCACGCCAAACAACGCCAGGGCCAATGCCACGCCCAGCGATGCACCCGAGGCACTGCCCAGCAAAAACGGATCGGCCAATGGGTTGCGAAACAGCCCCTGCGCTACGGCGCCCGCCAGGCCCAGCAGTGCACCTGCCAGCCACGCGCCCAGGCTGCGCGGCAGGCGAATGTCCCACACGATACGGGCGGCCAAGGGGTCGTCGGCCAGGCGCAGCACGCTGTCAAAACCCGTGCTGCCCACGCTGGCGCCCAGCCCCGCCAGCAGCACAGAGAGCACGATCAAGCCCAGCAACAGCAAGGCTGCGCGCTGGCGCGCCGTGGCAATGCCGGCGTGGGCTGCGGCGCGGCGCGCGGCTGAGGGCATGGCAGATTCGCTCATGGCCGGGCCGCCACGGGCCTGGGCTGGCGGGCCATCTTGTCGTTGATGCACTGGGCCATCAGCCGGGCGGCCTCGGCCATGCGGGGGCCGGGGCGCACCACGGTGTCCGAATCGTCCGGCCCAAACACGCACACGCGCTGCTCACGCACAGCCTTGATGGTGTCCCACCCCGGGTACGGCACCATGCTTTGCATGCTGCGGTTGCCCATCATGATGAGGTCGGGGTTGGCGCGCACCACAAACTCGGGGTTCAGGCGCGGAAAGGGCCCGAGCGATGCCGGCACGATGTTCTTCACGCCCAGGCGCGTGAGCGTCTCGCCAATGAACGACGACTCGCCCGCGCCGTAGGGGCCACGGCTCACTTCAAAGTACACGCGGGTGTTGCGGGCCTCGGGCGCCAGGCTCTGGGCGGCGGCAGACACAGCGGCATCGATCACGCGCCACACCTTGCGCGCGGCATCGTCGGGCTGGCCCAGCAGGCGGGCCATGGTGGCCAGCACACGCTGCACGTCGGCATGGGTCTTGGGCTCCAGCGTGACGACTTTCACACCCAGCGCCTCCAGCCTCTCGCCTGCGCGGGATGAGACGGACATCACCACCACGTCGGGCCGCAGGGCCACGATGGCCTCGATGTTGGGGTCCAGCCCGCCGCCCACCTTGGGCAGCTTTTGCACGCTGGCGGGGTAATTGGAATAACGGTCCACACCCACCAGGCGGTGACACTGGTCCAGCGCACAGACGGTTTCGGTCAGCGATGGCAGCAGGCTGACGATGCGCTGCGGCACCTGGGGCAAAGCCACCGTGCGGCCCCGGTCGTCTGTGACGCGCACGCCCGTGGTAGCGGGCGATGCATTCGCCGCAGCGCCCTGCGCGCGCGCCAGTGACACCATCAGCACCAGCAACAACAGCACGATGGCCAACACCATCAGAATGCGGCGCACGGGGGTGGGTTTCATCGCAAGGGTTCTTTCAAGGTCAGGGGCAAGCCAGCCGCCATCAGCGTGACGCGTTCGCACGCCTGCGCCACTTGCTGGTTGAGCACGCCCAGCGCATCGACAAAGGCGCGCACTTCGCGGCCCATGGGGATGACGCCCAGGCCAATCTCGTTGCCCACCAGCACCACAGGGCCTGGGGCTTGCTCAATCGCTATTAAAAAGTGAGCTGCTTGCGCTTTCCAGTCAAGCGCCAGAGCCTGTTTTTGCTTTAAATCCAGAGCCTCATCGCCTGCAGGCATGAGCCAGTGGGTCAGCCACAGCGTGAGGCAGTCCACCACCACCATAGTGTGCGCCGTGCTGTGCTGCTCCAGTGCGGTGGCCAGGTCGCGGGGTTCTTCCAGCGTTTGCAGGCCGGGCACGCGCTCGGCCCGGTCGCGCTGGTGGCGGGCAATGCGCTCGCGCATCTCGCCGTCCCACGGCTGGGCGGTGGCGATGAGCAGGGCGTGGTGCGCGGGCGATTGGGCCAGCCAGTCACGCGCCAGCAACTCGGCACGGCGGGACTTGCCGCTTTTTTGGCCGCCGAGGATCAGCTCAGAGCGGCTGACTTGCATGGCGTGGCTCACGCAGCCACCCCACCCAGCAGCCGCGCCACCGCCACCGGATTGGAGGGGAACCAGGCGTGGAAATAGCTGGCGTGGATGCTGCCCAGGCGGTACAGCGCCTCGCCCGCATCGGCCGCCACAGGCTCATCGGGCCGCGAGGTGCGCGACACCACGGGGGCATCGCTTTGCGCGGTGGAGTAGTGGAAGGTGTGCCCACGCAGCGTGTGCCCATCCACCACCAGTTGCTGCGGGCCCAGTGCGGCCAGGCGCTTGTGCACCGTGACATGGCCGGGCAGCAGGCCCCATACGGGGTGCTGGGTGCCGTCGGTCAACGTGATGGATTCGAACAGCGCCATCATGCCGCCGCACTCGGCCCACAGGGGTTTGCGCTGCAGCACATGGGCCATCAGGCTGGCCTTCATGCCGGTGTTGGCTGCGATGCGATCGGTGTGCAGCTCGGGGTAGCCGCCGGGCAGCCACACGGCGTCGCATTCGGGCAAGGCGGCGTCATCCAAGGGCGAGAAGAACACCACGCGCGCGCCCAGTTGCTCCAGCGTTTGCAGATTCGCCGCGTAGGTAAAGCAAAACGCGGCGTCACGCCCCACGGCCACGGTGCGGCCCGCAAGCAAGGCGGGCACGGGCGTGGTGTTGTCAGGCGCCGAAAAGTCCACCGCCCAGCGCTGCAGGTCTTGCGCGGTCATCTGGCCCAGCGGGGTGGCGGCCAAGGCATCGGCCGCAGCGTCCAGGCGCTGGGCGCTGTCGGCCAGCTCGTGTGCCGCCACCAGGCCCAGGTGGCGCTCGGGCAGCAAGGCTGCGCCCTGTTTGCTGGCGGCGGGGGCATCGCCATGGCTCACGCGCATCAGCGCGCCCATCCAGTCGGCGCTGTCGCGCAGGCCATCGCGCAGCATTTGCGCATGCCGCTCGCTGCCCACGCGGTTGGCCAGCACACCCGCCCAGGGCATGCCGGGGCGGTAGTGCTGCAGGCCAAAGGCCAGCGCGCCAAAAGTGCCCGCCATGGCCGATGCATCGACCACCGCCAGCACCGGCACGCCAAAGTGCTGTGCCAGGTCTGCTGCGCTGGGGGTGCCGTCGAACAGGCCCATCACGCCTTCGATGAGGATGAGGTCGTTGCTTTGCGCCGCCGCATGCAAGCGCTGGCGGCAGTCGGCCTCGCCGTTCATCCACAGGTCCAGCTGGTGCACCGGCTGGCCGCTGGCGAGCTGGTGCCAGTGCGGGTCCAGAAAGTCTGGCCCGCACTTGAACACCTGCACGCGAAGACCCCGGCGCGCATGCAGCCGCGCCAGCGCCGCCGTCACCGTGGTCTTGCCCTGCCCCGAGGCCGGGGCGGCAATCAGCAAAGCGGGGCAGCGGGCGGCGGGCTGTGTCATGGCATTCCAGGGCGATGGTGTGGTCACTGGGGAGCCCACTTCAGGCCCACAAACAGCGTGCGGCCGGGCGTGGCATAGGTGCGGGCCAACTGGTAGTCCTTGTCGGCCAGATTGTCCACGCGGGCCAGCAGGGTGTAGTCGCGCGCAATGCGGGTGCTGGCGTACAGGTTGACCAGGGTGTAGCCGCCCAGCACGTAGGTGTTGCCAACGGTGTCATAGTCATAGCGGCGGCCCGAGGCCTGCACTTCTGCCCCCAGCGTCCACCCAGCCACCACGGTATCGGCCCCGAAGGTGCCGTGGTGCTTGGCGCGGCGGGCCAGTTGCTTGCCAGTGTCCAGATCACGCGGGCGCTGCAGGTCGAGCGAGCCGCGCAATTGCACGGGGCCCAGGCGGTGCGATGCGGCCAGCGTCACGCCCTTGTATTCGGCACGGGTGTTGGCGTAGCAGCCCTGAGTTTGCAGCGGCGAGCATGCCGATGCGTCCACAAAGCTGATCAGGTTGGTGACGCGGTTGCGATAGGCCACGGCCGAGAAGCTGCTGTCCCCCTGCGCGTAACGCAAGCCCAGTTCCGCATTGCGCGCAGACTCTGGCCGCAGCGAGGCAACGCCGTACTGGCTGAAACGCTGGTACAGCGTGGGCGCACGGAAGGCCGTGCCCACCGCCCACCTTGGGCAGCTTTTGCACGCTGGCGGGGTAATTGGAATAACGGTCCACACCCACCAGGCGGTGACACTGGTCCAGCGCACAGACGGTTTCGGTCAGCGACGGCAGCAGGCTGACGATGCGCTGTGGCGGACGGGGCAGATTGACAACGCGGCCCCGGTCGTCGGTGATCTGCACCGCTTGTGCTTGCGCCAGCCCGGCCATGAGCAGGCCCAGCGCGACAAGAATGGCGATCACCCACAGGATGTGGCGAACGGGGGTGGGTTTCATCAGGCAGAGTCTTTCAAAGTGAGGGGCAGGCCCGCCGCCATCAGCGTGACGCGCGGGCACACCTGGGCCACTTGCTGGTTCAGCATGCCGAGGGCATCCACAAAGGCGCGCACCTCGCGCCCCAGCGGGATGACGCCCAGGCCAATTTCGTTGCCCACCAGAACCACAGGCCCGGGGGATTGCCGAAGCGCTTCCAAAAACATAGCTGCTTGCGCTTGCCAGTCAAGCGCCAGGGCCTGTTTTTGTTCAAATTCCATGGTTTCTACACCCAGCGGCATCGCCCAGTGCGTGAGCCACAGCGTGAGGCAGTCCACCACCACCAGGGTCTGCGGCGTGCTGTGCCGCTTGATGGCAGCGGCCACGTCGTGCGGCTCCTCCACCGTTTGCAGGCCCGGCACGCGCTCGGCGCGGTCGCGCTGGTGGCGCGCGATGCGCTCGCGCATTTCATCATCCCAGGCCTGGCCCGTGGCGATGAGCACGGCGCGGTGGTCCGGCGATTGCGCGAGCCAGTCGCGCGCCAGCAGCTCGGCGCGACGCGATTTGCCGCTTTTCTGGCCGCCGAGGATGAACTCGCTACGGGCGACGCCCGGGTCCGCTCTGGCGCTGCCCGTGTTCATCGTCAGAACGTGTAGCGCAGCGCCGCCGTGACCGCGCGACCGGCTTCAGGGTAAATGGACGTGGTGATCCCGCCCACGCAACCAAAAGCCTGGGTGTAGAACTTACGGTCAGACAGGTTGCTCACCCCCAGCGAGAGTTCGGTGTTGCGCCATTGGTAGGCATAGCGCACATCCGCCGTCGTGTAGCCAGGCATACGACACTGGTTGGCAAAATCCGGCCGCTGCGAAGACACCAGGTTGATACCGCCCGTCAGGCGCTGCGATGGCGAAACCTGCCAACCAGCGCGCAGCGAAAGCGTGCGATTGGGTGACAACGGCACCTGGCGACCGGCGTACGGCCCCGAGCGGAAGGTGGAACGGCGCAGCGCGGCGTTGGCAGTCAGGTCCACCGTGCGGCTCACGGCATGGCTGGCGTTGATCTCGATGCCCTGGCGGCGGGTCGGGTCGAAGTTGATGTTGGAGCCAAAGGGGCCGAAGGGGCCAATGCCATTGGGGTCGAAGCCGATTTCGTTGTCGATCGCACTGCGGTACAGGCGGGCATCGACCTTGGTGCCCACAGCCACCCAACGCACGCCCAGCTCGGTGTCGCGCGAGGTCTGTGGCCGCAGCGCCACTGCGGGGTTGGTGAAACCAAACTCGTCCACATTGGCCAGGCGAAAACTGCGGCCCAGCCGGGCATATACCGTCCAGGCAGCGCCCAGCGGCTGGCTCACGCCCAGCTCCCAGGCGTTCTGGCGGTCGTCCACGCCGTTCGTCGTATTGGCCGAGGTCTTTTCGATGCGCTCGGTGCGCAGGCCCGCACTCAAACGGGTGCGGCTGCCCGGCAGCGTCAGGTCGTCCTTCAGATAGAAGGCGCGCGAAGTCGCCTTGGACACCGAGCCGATAGCACCCTGCACGTCGCGCGTCCAGCGGCCATGGTCGGTGCCGACAACGAACACGTTGTCGAAGCCCGCCAGACGGGTGGCATGGCGAGCGCGCAGCGCGGCGTTGTCGGCCTCGATGTCGTAGTCATAAGGGCCGAAGGCGCTGATGGAACGCAACTGCTTCTCGCGGTGGCCGACATCGGCCGCCAGCTGCCAATCGCCCAGAGTGGCGGCGGCAAACACGGTGGTGCGCTGGTTGTCGATGTTGGCGTGGTCGCCCGGCGTGGTGGTCTGGCGCGGGTTGGCTGCATACTCGGCCGCGGTCAGCGAGCCCGGCAGGCCCGTATCGAGCCTGTCTTCAGCGTAGCGCACGCCCGCGCGCAACCAATCGTTGGCCCACTGGCCAGTAACAGACACCCCATCCAGGTCCGACTGGAAGTTATCGCGGTGGTTGTCGGCCTTGCGCTTGACACCGGACATGTCCACCGAAAACCCGCCGCCCGCCACCGTGGCATTAGCGCGGCCTTCACGCAGACCATTGCTGCCCGCACCCGCATAGACCGAGGCGCTGTTTTTGCGCTCCTTGCCTGCACCGGCCTTGGTGGTGATGATGATGGCGCCCGCCGTGGCGCCCTCGCCGTAGAGCACCGCGCCGCTGCCGCGCAGCACTTCGATGCGCTCCACACTCTCGATCGGGATGCCGGCCAGGCGCGTACCGCCCAGGTCG
>Ga0115561_1003152_pt1 | contig 10683 bp, 8 predicted proteins | sample COGITO_mtgs_1105_4_FD_87201 | JGI IMG/M metagenome (GOLD analysis project Ga0115561, IMG submission 87201) | Pelagic marine microbial communities from North Sea - COGITO_mtgs_110512 | ecosystem: Environmental > Aquatic > Marine > Epipelagic | place: Germany:Helgoland, sampling site Kabeltonne...
CACCACCGGCACCGCACACGAAGCGATTGCCCCCCTGTGGAAAGACGCGCAGTTTTTGCGCATTGTGGGTCTGTACCACCAGAACACGGGCAACCTCACCCGCGCAGCCCAGCTGTTTGATGCGGCCTTGCGTCTGGCGCCTGATTCGGCAGAGATGCGTCAGGCCATCGTGTGGCTGTTCATCGACAGCAACGACAACATCTCACTGCGCAAACTGCTGGCCACCCATGAAGCCGAGTGGAGCCGCGACAAGGAGATGCACGATGCCCTGGGCTCTGCGTACCAGGCCCTGTCCCTGCCCTCCGTCGCACTGGCTCGGTATTTCACCCCCCAGCTGGCAGAACGGCAGAGCGATTTCCTGTGGATGATGAACTATGCCGATGCGCTGGACCAGAACCAGGAGCCCGACAAGTCATGGCGCCTGCGCCGGCATCTGCTGTCCTCGGAATGGGCTCAGGCACAACAGGGCCGCCCCATGACCCGCACACAAGCGCGCGCGCACTGGCTCACCGAAGAGGGGCTGGACACCACCCGCCGCCTGGCCCGCGCACGCCTGCTGCTGACACACAAGCCCGGCGACCCGGCGTTCGAGACACTGCGTGAACTCATGCGCCTGGATCGGGACGCGGCTGGCAACCTGTCCAACGCTGCGGCAGAGACTGCCATTGGCTGGCTGCAGGATGCAGGCCAGTATTCCGCAGAGCGCGGCCTGCTGTGGCAGCAGTACGCACGCAGCCAAAGCCTGCGCGCCAACCGGCCGCTCTGGGCCGACATCACCGTGGCCCTGGCGGAGCAGGACAACGCCTCCACCGGAGCCCTGCTGGAAACTTTTGGCGAGCGCCTGCCCCGTTACGACCGCATCAACGCCGCTGCTGCCGTGCAGGATGTGCGCTTGGCGCAGACCACCGCGTTTGAATCGCAGACCGACCAGCCCGACGACGCACCGTTGCATCTGCAGCTCACCGAAAACCTTCTGGCGTTCAGTGACCACGCAGGCCCTCAAGTAGAGGCGAGAAAGCTCGGCGACCTTGAAGAAACCGAAGCCACCGCGCAATGGCACATGGCGTTGAGCCCGCGCCTGTCGATGGACCTGGGCCTGACCCGCATTCACCGCGCTGCGGGGCTGTCCACCCAGCTGAGCAACCCCTCGCAGGAACAAGGTGTCAAGGTGGATCTGCGCTGGCAGGAACGGGACACCACCACCACCCTGCACTTGGCCCGGCGCGAGAGCCTGGCGAGCTACACCCCCGTTCAGCTCGAACACGAATGGCGCCTGGACAACCGCCTGACGCTGCGCATGGACATCGGCATGCAACTGCCGACCCAGGAGAGCACCGTGCTGCGCATGGCAGGCATGAAAGACCGTGCCGGCATCAGCATGCGTTATCAGATCTCGCGGCTTGACCAGATCACCATGGAGCACTGGCGCGACAACTACAAGCTGCAGACCGGTGGTGCACTGGGCACGGGTCGCCATTCCTCGTTGACCTACACGCACACTTACCGCGTGGAGGCCCCTAGCCTGGAGTTTGGCGCCTTCTGGTCGCAGCACGCGTACAACCGGCGTGACCCCGGAGAGCTTTCGGGCAGCGACCTGGCTTTCACCCAGTACCTGCCCCCCAGCGTGGACCGTGTCGGCGACACTTACTTCCTGCCCGAGAACTTCAGTTTCTACGGTCTGCAGATCTCGACCAATACCCGCTTTGAGCGCGACTACACGCGCACGCTGCAACCCTTTGGCAGCATTGCCCGCACCTGGCACAGCCGCCAGGGCCCGGGCTACAGTCTGCGACTGGGCCTGGCTGGCAGCGTGCTGGGCGGTGACCACCTGAACCTGGGCTGGAGCCTGGGCAAGGGCGGCACCCTCACCCAGGGGCTCACCCGCGAGATACAGCTGCGCTACCGCAAGCACTTTTGAACCCACCCGATGTTGATGGAAAGACAAGCCCGATGATGAGCAATACCAAAATCCTGCACACCTTGAAAGTTGCTGCCAGCGCCTTGGTGCTTTGCGCACTGACAGCCTGCTCTACGGTAGACCGTGGCCGAGCCCCCGCCCTGCAGGCCAATGCCGAATGGACCGTGCTGCCTTTTGCCAACCACACCGAGACCCCCATGGCTGGCAACCGCGCCGAAAGCGTCGCAGAGGCTCTGCTGCATGCGCGGGGCGTGGGCAAGGTCAAGCGCTATACGAGCACGGCGCAGCAAGAGGCACTATTCGACGCAGGCGATACCAAACGCCAGGAACAGGCGCTGGCATGGGCCCGTGAACAAGGCGTGCGCTATGCGCTGGCAGGTACCGTGGACGAGTGGCGCTACAAGGTGGGCGTGGACGGGGAACCGGCCGCTGGCATCACGCTGCAAATCATTGACGTGCAAAGCGGCGACATTCTCTGGAGTGGCGCAGGCGGCAAGTCCGGCTGGAGCCGTGAAGCGCTGTCGGCCGTGGCCCAGAAGCTGATCCGCGAACTACTCCAAGCCGGTCTGTCCGGTGCACGTTAAGCCTTCGCATTCGCATGCAAGCTGACGACCAGGCAACGACCGCCCGATCCGACGACGCAGCAGCGCCTGCTGCGCAGCGCAAGCCCGGCTTTTCCGGTGCACCGCTGGGCAAGCTGGGCGCAGCCGGCGACCGCCCATGGCTGGTGACGCTGGAATCCCTGCTCGTGCCTGGCATCGCCGTGGCCGTGGGCGTGGCATTCAATCCCGAGGATCCGCTCGGGGTGCACGCGGAGTTCCACTGGGCCTGGCTGGCGCCCGTCATCGTGGCCTTGCGCTATGGCCCGCTGGCCGGGCTGGGCGCTGGCGCCGTGCTGCTGTTGGCATGGGTCGCCTTGCATGTGGGCCACATGGACCAATTCCCGCAGATCTTCTTTCTGGGCGGGCTGATTACCGTGATGCTGGTGGGCGAGTTCTCCAGCTTGTGGAGAGCGCGCACCCGCCGCGCCGAAGCCGTGCAGTACTACCTGGACCAGCGCCTGGAGCACCTGATACGCCAGTACTACCTGCTGCGCCTGTCGCATGACCGGCTGGAACAGGAACTGATAGGCCGCCCCATGTCGATGCGCGACGCGCTCAAAACGCTGCGCGGACTCAGCGGCAGCGATGATGAGGCACAGATTCTGCTGCGACTGCTGGCGCAGTATTGCCAGATCAGCTCTGCGGCCCTGCACCCTGTGCACGATCACAAGCTGGAGAAAACCGCGATAGCCACCATTGGCTCACCCGTGGCGGTAGACCCCAAAGACCCGTTGCTCACCCAAGCCCTGGAAACACGCACCCTGTGCCATGTGGTTCAAGCCACGGTGCGCCAGGAAGCCACCCGCTACCTGGTGGCAGCCCCTCTGCTGGATATTGGGGGAGATGTGTACGCCATGCTGCTCATCGACGAGATGCCATTTTTTGCGCTGCAGGACGAGAACCTGCAAACCATCAATTTGCTGCTGGGTTACTACACCGATGGTCTGTCAACCCAAGCGCTGTCAGCGCCGCTGGTGGAGCAGGTTCCTGACTGCCCGCCTGAGTTTGCCTTTGAGTTGCAACGCCTGTGGCGCATGTATGAAAGCACGCAGGTCCCCAGCATCGTCGTGGCGCTGGAATTCAACCAGGACGCCGTGGATCGGGATCTGCCGCAACAATTCTTGCGGCTCAAACGGATGATGGATGAGAGCTGGGCCATTGCTGGACCGAACCGGCATGTCCTCGCCATCTTGATGCCGCTGGGCGAAGCATCTACTGCCGAAGGCTTCATTGCCCGGCTGGAGGAGTGGATCCGGCGCAAGCAAAACACTGGCCTCGCCCAAGCGGGCATCTTCCCACACCCGCTGCCGCTCGCAGATTCGGGCGGGCCACTGCCCATGCTGCAAAAACTTCTGCAACTCGCCCATGCTTAGTACCAAGTGGGGGCTGTGGGCCATTGTGATGGAGCTCACGGCGTGGGCGGGCCCGGTGCTGCTGGACGGCTATTCGGACGCCGCACTGCTGAGCTATCTGCTGGCCCATGCGGCGGCCTGCGTACTGCTGGCGGTGTTTACCTTGCCACTGCTGTCAGCCGAGCAATCGCGCCCCAGGATGCCCATGCTGGCCCTGATGGCGGTGTGCAGCTATGCCGTACCGCTGGCAGGCTTCATCGGCGTCTTTCTGGGCACGCTGGTGCTGCGGCTGTACCGTGCCGCCCGCCCCATCGAAGACTTCCAGTCTGTGCACCTGCCAGAGTTCGACCTGCACCAGCGCATCCAGAGCGGCTTCCGGCAAACCGGCCTGCGCGCTGTGCTGGGCAACAGCGAAGTCCCTGCCCGTTCCCGCATGCGGGCCATGGTGGCACTGCAGCACATGTCTGGGCGTATCTCGTCCCCGCTGCTGCGCAATGTGCTCAACGACTCGAGCGAAGACCTGCGTCTGCTCGCCTACGGCATGCTGGATGCGCTGGAGCGCAACATCAGCCGTTCCATCGACAAAGAGCTGGACACTTTGCGCGAGGCCGAAGAAAAAGAGGGGGCCGACCCCCTGGGTCCCACCGGCTTGCAGGCCGCAGAAAAACTGTCGGCGCTGTACTGGGAACTGGTGTACCAGAACCTGGCGCAGGGCGACATGCGCAACTACGCCATCAGTGAATCCCTGCGCTACTGCGAGCGGGTGCTGGCGCAGCAACCGCAGCACCCCCAGCACAACCTGCGCCGCGGTTTGCTGCTGCACGCGCTGGGCCGCATGGACGAAGCCGAGCAGGCCTACGCCCGCGCCCAGCAGCTTGGCTTGCCCGCGACACGGGTGTTACCTTACCTTGCCGAGCTGAGCTTTGAGCAACGCGACTTCGCCAAAACGCGGCAGCTGATGCAGCAACTCGACGAATGGAGCGCCTTGCCCCGCCTGCGCCCCGTCATCGACTACTGGAGCGCGCGATGATGCACCCCAAAGCCGCCGAGGCTGACATTGCCCTGCTGCTGGAAGGCACCTTTCCCTATGTGAGCGGGGGCGTTTCCAGCTGGATCAACCAGATCATCCAGGCCTTCCCAGAGTACCGCTTTGCGCTGGTGTTTCTGGGCAGCCAGCGTTCGGACTACAGCCAGTTCAAATACAAGCTGCCAGCCAACGTGGTGCACTTTGAAGAGCACTTTTTGTACGACGGTTTGGCAGCACAAAACCTGCCGCACGCCCGCCCGGGTAATGAAGCCACGTTCGAGGTGCTGCGCGGCATCGTGAACACCCTGCGCGAAGGCAGCGCGGGCACCGAGCAAACCTTGCAGATGCTGCGCGCTGTGACCCGCGAGATGGCGCCCGGCGGCAACTTTCCGCTGGAAGATTTTCTGTACAGCGAGCGCTCCTGGGAACTGATCCGCGACACCTACCGCGAGTACTGCACCGACCCCTCGTTCGTGGATTATTTCTGGACGGTGCGCATCATGTTCAAGCCCCTGTGGACGCTGGCCAGCGTGGCGCAAAACCTGATCCCGGTGCGGATGCTGCACAGCGCGTCCACAGGCTATGCAGGCTTTCTGGGGGCCGTTCTGCACGACACCCGCAACATACCGTTTGCCCTGTCGGAGCACGGCATCTACACCAAGGAACGGCAGATCGATCTGCTCAAGAGCGAGTGGATTCGTGACAACCGCAACGTCTTCCAGCGCGACCCGACCGAGCTGTCGTACTTCCGGCAAATGTGGATCCGGCTGTTTGAATGGATGGGGCGCTACTGCTATGCAGCGGCCGACCCGATCATCGCGCTGTATGAAACCAACCGCCTGCGCCAGGTGCAAGACGGCGCCGACCCGGCGCGCACGTTCAACATACCCAACGGCATCCAGCTCGCCCGCTTTGCGCCCATGCGCGACAAGCGCCCGGCGCAGGTGCCGCCGGTGCTCTGCCTCATTGGCCGCGTGGTACCCATCAAGGACGTGAAGACCTTCATCCGCGCCATGCGCCGAGTGGTGAACCAGATGCCGCAGGCCGAAGGATGGATTGCCGGCCCTACAGACGAAGACCCCTCGTACGCACGGGAGTGCGAGAACCTGGTGCGCAGCCTGGGGCTCGAAAATCACGTGAAGTTCCTGGGCTTTCAGAAGGTGGAAGACCTCATGCCCAAGATCGGGCTGATCGTGCTGTCCTCCATCAGCGAAGCCCTGCCGCTGGTGATTCTGGAAGGCTATGCAGCGGGCGTGCCCACCGTGTCCACCGATGTGGGCTCGTGCCGCCAATTGATCGAAGGCCTGGGCGAAGAAGACCGCGCCTTGGGCAGCAGCGGCAGCGTGGTGGGCATTGCCGACCCGCAGGCGCTGGCAGACGCAGCCATCGCCTTGCTGAACGACCCGGCCGAGTGGAATCGCGCCAGCCAGGCCGCCATTGCCCGCGTGGAGCGTTACTACACCGACAGCATGATGTTTGGCAGCTACCGCAAGGTGTACCAGAAGGCCCTGGGCGGGCCCGCAACCGACGAGGCGCGCTGACATGGCAGGCATTGGATTTGAACTGCGCCGCATGCTGCGCAAGAACACCCTGACTGGCCTGCTGCAGGCCTATGCCTACGCGGGTGTCATTGGCTCCGGGCCCTGGGTGTTCTCCATCATCGGCATCTTGCTGGTAGGTATCTTCAGCGCCAGCGTGGTGGTGCCCAATTTTCTGGTTACCCAGTTCCAGACCTCCGTCACCTACCTGGTGGCCTGCAGCCTGATCCTGACGGGGTTTGTGCAACTGGCATTCACCCGCTTTGTGTCCGACCGGCTGTTTGAAAAGAAGCGGGATCTGATCTTGCCCAACCTGCACGGGCTGCTGCTGGGCGTGATTGCGGTGGCGGCGTTGCTGGGCTCGCTGGCGCTGTTCGTCGTCTTCCCGGGTGAGCGGCTTTTGTACCGGCTGCTCATGCTGGCCGGTTTTTGCGTCATGTGCGGCGTGTGGGTGCTGGCCATCTTGCTGTCGGGCATGAAGCGCTACCAGGCCATCACGGTCTTGTTCGGCGGTGCCTATGCACTGATCGTGGTGGCTTCCCTGTTGATGCGCCCTTGGGGACTGGAGGGGCTGCTGGGCGGCTTCGTGCTCGGCAATTTCGTGCTGCTGGCCGGCATGTGGGTGATGGTGGTGCGCGACTTCAGCCCCAAGGGCCGACTGATCGCCTTTGACTTTGCCGAACGCAAGCTGCTGTACCCGTCGCTTGTGCTGGTGGGCCTGCTCTACAACGTGGCCATCTGGGCAGACAAGTTCATGTTCTGGTACTTCCCGCCCACGTCAGAGCCCATCATCGGCGGCCTGCGTGCCTCGCTGATCTATGACCTGCCGGTGTTTCTCTCGTACCTGTCCATCATCCCCGGCATGGCGGTGTTCCTGGTGCGCATCGAGACCGACTTCGTGGAGTATTACGACAAGTTCTACGACGCGGTCCGCAGCGGCGGCTCGCTCGAATACATCGAATCAATGCGCGACGAAATGGTCTATGCCATCCAGCAAGGGCTGGGCGAAATCGCCAAAATCCAGACCCTGGCCGTGCTGGTGACCTTCGTGGCGGGCCCGGCGTTGCTGGATGCCTTGGGCATCTCCAGCCTGTACCTGCCTTTGCTGCATGTGCAGGTGGTGGGGGCGGGCCTGCAGGTGGGGTTGATGGCGATTCTCAACGTGTTCTTCTATCTGGACCAGCGCCGCATCGTGCTGGTGCTTTGCGTAGAAATGGTGGTGCTCAACATCGTTTTCACCGCGCTGACGCTGCACCTGGGGGCCGCCTTCTACGGATATGGCTTTGCAGGCTCGATGCTGGTCACACTGTGCACAGGCATGGTGCTGCTGACGCGCCAGCTCAACCGGCTGGAGTACGAAACCTTCATGCTGCAGTAAGGCAGCGCTGCGGGGGTGCGTTCCCCCAGCAGCGTCTTTACAAAAGTCCGTGGAACGCGGCGACCCGGGTCGTGTAACTTTTTTTTACCCCCCTGCGTTTCAACCATGCCATGTCCCTTCTTTTGAATTCCTTGCGGCGCCCAGCCAGCCTGCTTCCCATCGCCGCGCTCGTCGCCTCCTGCGGTGGTGGTAGCGGAGGCGCAGATACGCTTACCCCCCCCAGCACCGTACAAGTCACGATCACAGCGCCAGCCGCAGGCAGTGTGCTGACTGCGCAGACGCCGGTCACCGTGCAGGCACAGGTGTCTGTGAGCGGCAGCGCTGCTGCAGACGGAACAGCTGTGTCGTTCTCGTTGCCTGGCGGCAGCTTCTCACCCGTGGCACCCCAAACCCGCTCGGGGCTGGCGTCCACGTCACTCACCGGCACCACCGCGGGGGCCCAAACCCTCACGGCACGCAGCACGGTGAACGGAGCCACCGGTACCGGCACGCAAACCATCTACCTGCGGCCACAGCCAGCGGCACTGGAGATTTTGGTGCCCGCCTATTTCCACCCCACCACCAACACCGGCTGGTCCCAGATGGCGGCATCGGCCAGTGCCAACCCCGCCGTCGGCATCACCGCCATCCTCAACCCTTCCAACGGCATCGTCACCACCGCCGACGCCGCAACGCTGCAGGCAGCCCGCAACCTCGTCGCAGCAGGGGGCAAGGTCATCGGCTACGTGTACACCCGGTACGGTACGGGCTCGCGCAGCCTGGCGGACATCAAGACCAACATCGACCGCTATCTGGACTTGTATCGCAGCTCGGTAATCAGCGGCATCTTCCTGGACGAGATGTCTGCCAACGAAACGCACATTCCGTTCTACCGCGAGATTTACGACCACATCAAGGCCCGGGGCACCACGCTGCGCGTGGTGGGCAACCCAGGGCTGGTGCCTGCCGCCGCGTATGCCGGAGTGACAGACGCCATCGTCAGCTTTGAAGGCGGAGCCACCACGTTCCAGAACTTTGACCCACGCACCAGCACGCCGTGGCTTTACACGCTGACCAACAGCCGACATGCCATGCTGGTGCACAACGCCGACAACTGCGCTGCCATGCAAACCGCCGTTCAAGCTGCCGCGTCAGCGCGCTACAACCACGGCCTGGTGTACGCCACCAACCTGCAATACAACCCCACCACACAGGTCGGCAACCCCTGGGCCAGCCTGCCCAGCTACTGGAGTTCGCTGGTGGGTACAGTGCGCGCCCTCAACACCGCCACCGCCCTTCCCGCCTGCTGACCAGCCAACAAAAAGCCCTGCCCGGAGAGCAACTCCGGGCAGGGCTTTTTGTGGGTTTCAACGGCTGCGCTCACCGCAGCCCGCACAATCTCAGGCTTCGCCGAGTTCGTCGGCGCGCGCTTGCGCAGCAGCGAAGTCCAGGTCGCCACTGTAAATGGCGCGGCCGCAGATGACGCCTTCCACGCCTTCAGACTCCACCGCGCACAGTGGCTCGATGTCGGCCATGTTCGACAGGCCACCCGAAGCGATCACGGGGATGCTCAAAGCCTGGGCCAGTTTCACGGTCGCGTCGATGTTGATGCCCGAGAGCATGCCGTCGCGGCCGATGTCGGTGTAAATGATGGACTCGACGCCCCAGTCTTCAAACTTCTTGGCCAGGTCCACCACCTCGTGGCCGGTGAGCTTGCTCCAGCCATCGGTGGCCACCTTGCCGTCTTTGGCGTCCAGGCCCACGATGATGTGGCCGCCGAAGGCGCTGCAGGCGTCTTTGAGGAACCCGGGGTTCTTCACCGCAGCGGTGCCGATGATGACGTAGCGCAGGCCGCCGTCGATGTACTTTTCAATGGTGTCCAGGTCGCGGATGCCGCCGCCCAGCTGCACGGGAATGTCGTCACCCACCTCTTTGAGGATGGACTTGATGGCGCTGTAATTCTTGGGCGTACCCGCAAAAGCACCGTTCAAATCGACCAGGTGCAGGCGACGTGCCCCGGCATCCACCCACTTGCGGGCCATGGCCGCGGGGTCTTCACCAAAGGTGGTGGATTGGTCCATATCGCCTTGCTTGAGGCGAACGCAGTGGCCGTCTTTGAGATCGATGGCGGGGATGAGCAGCATGATGGGTTCGGGAGGAAAAGGGCGAGGTGAAACTCGGCCCGAACGGGTTGAAAGATTCAGGGGTTCCAGTGCAGAAAGTTGCGGTACAGGGCCAGGCCGTGTTCCGCGCTCTTCTCGGGGTGAAATTGCGCGGCAAAAATATTATCGCGCGCAATGGCTGCGGCGAATACTCCGCCGTAGTCTGCCTCTCCGGCACAGTGCGCGGCGCTTTGCGGGCGGGCGTAAAAGCTGTGCACGAAGTAAAAGTAACTGTTGTCAGGAATTCCTGCCCACACTGGGTGGACAGCACCACCGTGGGGCACCTGGCGCACCTGGTTCCAGCCCATCTGCGGCACCTTGAAGCGGCTGCCATCGGCCTGGGTGCGGCCTGCCAGATCAAACTTGATGACCTCCCCAGGGATCAAGCCCAGGCCCGGTGTGTCGCCCTCGGCGCTTTGGTCCAGCAGCATCTGCATGCCCACGCACACGCCAAACAGCGGCTTGGACGCTGCGGCTTCCAGCACGGATTCCTGCAGGCCCGACTCGCGCAGTTCGCGCATGCAGTCGGGCATGGCGCCCTGCCCTGGCAGCACTACGCGCTGGGCAGCGCGCACTTCATCGGGGCGCGAGGTGACGATCACCGTCCAGCCCGAACCTTGCGCTGCCGCCTGCACGGCCTGCGAGACCGACCGCAGATTGCCCATGCCGTAGTCCACCACGGCGACTGTTTTTGCTTCTGTATTCATAGCTGTTAGCGCTTACTGGA
>Ga0115561_1003158_pt1 | contig 10669 bp, 4 predicted proteins | sample COGITO_mtgs_1105_4_FD_87201 | JGI IMG/M metagenome (GOLD analysis project Ga0115561, IMG submission 87201) | Pelagic marine microbial communities from North Sea - COGITO_mtgs_110512 | ecosystem: Environmental > Aquatic > Marine > Epipelagic | place: Germany:Helgoland, sampling site Kabeltonne...
AATGCTCGTCTGTTTTTTGTCGCACGCCGTAGAGGCCCCAGAATTCTCCGTTGAGGTAGAGGATGGCTGGGCGCCAATTGCTCGCTAAGATGTTCGTGCGTCGTGCCATGCGCGAATACATCGCATCCTGCAATTTGGTTGCCCAGCTATGCTGACCGCCATTGCGCAAATTCAGATTGTTGTAGGAGGTGATTTCCGGTGTGTCGTCAAAAATGGGGTAATCGAAATCGCCGGTATACTCCCCTCGAAAATCGAGGCGAAACGATCGCTGCGGTTCAGCCCTTGACCAGCCCCCGTGGATTTCCAGGTCCAGGTTCTCCTTGAGTTGGGAAGTTCCGCTTGCGTCGAAGTACTCCAGCCGGGCAAACCGTGACCAAGGCTCCCAAAAGTTCGCGCCGAAGTAAGGGTAATCCGGACCTGCATTTGGACCGTCAACATAGATGCCCGTGTTCCAATCCCACAAGTGATCTTCATCGGTGATGATGGAAAAGGTCGGCACTTCGGGCGTGAATTCGTCAATGATGTAAGTGAAGTCATTGACTTCGCTTGGAATGGAATTGCCCTGGGAATCCCACGCCCGAACACTCAGCACGGTGGTGGCATCAAACTCCAATCCTCCTTCAGGGAAAACAGGATCCGCATTGGTCGGGTAATCCCCATTTGTGGTGTAGCGCACCGTTTGCTCTGCACTCGGATTGTCAATTTGTACGGCGAGCGGTGAGTCGTACCAGCCAGATGGGTAGGTGGCTGAGACTTCCGCTTCGAACCCGTCGAAGCAGACGCCATTGTTGGCCTCGCCGGGCGATGGGTTTTCGAAAATGCACCATTCGGAGAGGCTGCCTTCCGGTCGCCCCACGGACAGTCCATAGACGAGGTCAGGATGCAAGGGTAAGGCATCCATTACTTCACCGTCAGCATCATACCAAACCACCGATTCACCCGGGCTTAGCTGAAAGGAGGTGTGCAGCAGAGCGTCATACTCTGCCCACCAGGCGGGCGGGCTGGGCCAAGAAGTGTCAAGGCCATCCTTGCGCGTCAATCCCAAAAAAGGTCGAATCGAGAGGTCACTGGATTCAGCTCCGCTGTTGTGCACTTGGACGGCAAACACGTTATCACCTTCTACCAACCAGGAGTTGAATTCTGTTGCATCGAACAAGGATTGTTCAGGTGCGTTGCCTTGGTAAAGATTGGCTTCGACCCACGTATTGGCGAAATCGTTGTAATTGCCCATTACTCCAGACATACTCGCTGAACGCGCTATTTCAATGCCATTGATGTAAGCGATGTATCCATCGTCAAAATCGATTGCGGTGGAGAGATAACCCCAGTCGAGCGGATCGTCGATTGAAAAGGTGCGCCGTAGGAAAATGACATCTGCGTCAACGACCGTAGCGTCGTCTCCATCGCCATAACCAAAGCCTCCAGGTGCGGTATCCCAATCGCTGTCATCGAAACTCGGCAACCGCCAATTGGTGGGGAGATTGGACGTCGGAAGCAAATAGTGCCATTCGTCGGAATCCAATGCAGGGCATTGCCAGTTTTGAGGAACGTACGACTTGTCCTCGCCAGAAGCTAGTATGAGCAACCGCTCACCCGCTTGCAATTCCAATGCGGGCAATTCCCAAGCTTCTTCGAAGTCAAACGAATCGTTGATGCGATGCCCCTGGAGATTTACAGATGCTGCCCCATCGTTTCGCAATTCAATCCAATCGTGCGTCGACCCATCTTGAAGTGTCCACCCATCGTTTGCAGAAGCTTCAGAAACTGCGAGTTGCGCGTTCAGCACATTCCAATGGGATGCGCTGAGCAAGATCAAGCTGAGTAATATCAAGAAGAACAGGCCCGCGGATAATCTCATATTCAAAATTAATCCAAAATCAAGTTGAAAGTTGGATTCATCCCTTTATGATAAATAAAAACGCAAACCTCGATTGAAAATTAAATTAAACGTTGCATATTTCGAATGCTAAATCGAAATGAAATGAAAAACTGGAGAAGGCTTACGTTTGCTTGCATTGCAGTAGCTATGGTTAGTGTAGCGGCAACGGCACAGCGCAATTGCGGCTCAATGGATGTATTGGAATTGCAATTGGAAGAAGATCCCAAACGGGCCTTCATGATGGATCAAATTGAAACGCATCTGCTCAATATTGAAAACACGGGAGTCCGTGAGGTCAATGGAGTCGTGAATATTCCTGTTGTGGTCCACGTGATTTACAATAATTCTACGGAAAACATTTCGGATGCGCAGGTTCTTTCTCAAATCAACGTACTGAATGAGGACTTTCGAAGGACCAATCCCGATGCGGATGATACCTGGTCGCAAGCCACGGACTCGGAAATTGAATTTTGCATGGCAACTTCGGATCCATTGGGCAATGCCACTTCGGGCATCGTACGCACCTCGACTTCGGTGAGTGCGTTCGGCACGAACGATCAGATGAAATTCGCGAGTTCAGGTGGGGCAGATGCTTGGCCCGCCTCGGACTACTTGAACATTTGGGTCTGTGATATAAGCGGTGGAATTTTGGGCTATGCGCAATTTCCAGGAGGTTCGGCCACAACGGATGGCATTGTCATTGACTACCAATACTTCGGAACCATTGGAACGGCTTCTGCTCCCTTTGATTTGGGAAGAACCGCTACGCACGAAGTGGGCCACTGGCTGAATTTGCGCCATATCTGGGGCGATGGCGGCTGCAACGTGGACGATTTTGTGTCAGACACACCAGCTTCCAACTCGGCCAATTACGGTTGTGCATTAGGGAACTCCGCTTGTGGCAGCGTGGATATGGTTCAGAATTACATGGATTACTCCGATGACGCATGCATGAATTTGTTCACACTTGGACAGCGGAATCGCATGCGAGCGTTGTTCGAGAGTGGTGGTTACCGGTCGAGTTTGCTGAATTCATCGGCTTGTGGTGATGTGGTTGCTCCGACGTGTGATGATGGTCTGCAAAATGGAGATGAGGAAGGGATTGATTGTGGAGGCTCCAATTGCGAGCCTTGCATCTGCGAGGGTGTCGAGGTTACAATGACTTTGAATTTTGACAATTATCCTTCCGAAACGTCATGGCAAATTACCGGTGGAGGTACCGTATTCGCTTCGGGTGGAACGTATGGTTCCCAGCCGCAGATGTCGACATTAAACATCACGGAATGTCTGCCCGAAGGTTGTTACACCGTGACTGTTTTTGATAGCTATGGAGACGGACTTTGCTGTTCTTATGGTGAGGGTTCTTATTTCGTAACGGATGAATATGGCAACGAACTGGCATCAGGAGCATCGTTCAGTAGCTCTTCCTCTGGTAATTTCTGTGTGACAATTGACAACGGTCCGAATCCGACGTGCGACGACGGCATCTTGAACGGCGACGAGACGGGCATTGATTGCGGCGGCTCCTGCGCTGCATGCGCCACGTGCGATGACGGCATCTTGAACGGCGACGAGACAGGTGTTGATTGCGGCGGCTCTTGCGCTGCATGCGCGACGTGCGATGACGGCATCTTGAACGGCGACGAGACGGGCATTGATTGCGGCGGCTCCTGCGCTGCATGCGCGACGTGCGACGACGGCATCTTGAACGGCGACGAGACGGGCATTGATTGCGGCGGCTCCTGCGTTGCATGCGCCACGTGCGATGACGGCATCTTGAACGGCGACGAGACGGGTGTTGATTGCGGCGGCTCCTGCGCTGCATGCGCCACGTGCGATGACGGCATCTTGAACGGCGACGAGACGGGTGTTGATTGCGGCGGTCCTGACTGCGAGCCGTGTCAGACTGGACCATGTTCATATGGCGACATCGATGTGGAGAATTTTGAGAGCGGCTGGGGCATCTGGAATAGCGGAGGTTCCGATTGCAGACGAAACCGTCGAGATCGGAATTTTGCGAACGGAACGTATTGTGTCCGTCTGCGGGACAATTCTTCTACCTCGGTGACCTACACGGATGACTTGGATCTTTCGGGTTACGAAGAATTGACCGTAGGATTTGGATTCATTGCGAATAGCATGGAGAATGGTGAGGACTTCGTCCTGGAATATTCAACCAATGGCGGCAACCAGTTTACGACGGTGGCGACGTACATCCGCGGCGTGAACTTCTCAAACGGACCGAGCTATTCGGATGAGGTAGTTATTCCAGGTCCTTTCTCAAGCAGCACGGTCATTCAATTCCGATGCGACGCTTCTGCCAATAATGACAAGATTTACTTGGATGACATAGCGATTTCAGGCTGTACTTCCGGCGGAAGATGGAGCGCTCCTGTTACACCATTGACAGAGGCTGATCTATTGGCTACTCCTTCTCCATTTGGAATGCTCAATCTTTATCCGAACCCGGCAAGCGATGCGATCCAGTTGGATTTCGTTCTGTATGAAGACACTCAATTCGAGTGGATGATTACGGATATGCAGGGACGTGTTTTGACCAATGCATTGGGAGAAGGACTTCGCGGTGAGCAACAACTTCATATTGAAGTTAGTGGCTGGCCAGAAGGAACGTATTTGCTGTTCTTGCGATCAACAAATGGAGCGCACACGAAACGCTTCATGATTCAACGTTAACTCTCCGAAGAGAAAATAGACGGGCCATGTGAAAGCATGGCCCGTTTTTTTTGCGACCTTTCTCGGTATGGCATCCAAGATTCGCAACGTCGCACCTTTCTTTTGCATTCTGTTGCTTTTGGCTTGCGCTGGAAGGGAGGAAGCGAACGTTGAAGGAGAGGCGGACCGCCAACGGCCGATCGTTGACTCCTTGAACAATGAGTCGTCAGCCAGTCAAGGTTGGAAGGAACCCATGCTTTATGTCTTAGGCACGCTTCAAGACGGGGGTGCGCCGCACATGGGCTGTGATCGCCCGTGTTGCCGTAATTTATTTTTACGTCCCGCTACCGATCGAAAGGTCGTTTCGTTGGGAATTGCAGATTTCAAATCGGGTTCGGGTCAGTTGGCGATGTTTGAGGCCACGCCAGATGTGGCGAGCCAATGGCACGCATTGCAGTCGCTTTCCGGACTGGCCGACGTGTTGCCATCCATCTTTTTGACCCATGCTCATATTGGTCACTACTCGGGCTTGATGTTTCTAGGTCGTGAAGTGCTCGGTGCAACCGGCATTCAGGTGCATGCCATGCCGCGGTTTCGGCAGTTTTTGCAAACCAATGGACCTTGGGATCAATTGATTTCGCTCGGTAATATTGTGGTCAATTCACTTGCTGAGGATTCGATCGTCCAAGTAACGGAGCGGGTTCAAACCCTCCCCATCCGGGTTCCGCACCGCGACGAATACTCGGAAACGGTAGGCTATCGGATCATGGGACCCAACCACACTGTCTTATTCATTCCAGACATTGATAAATGGGAGCGATGGGAGCATGATTTGAAACACGAACTGTCTTTGGTGGATCGTGCTTACCTGGACGCCACTTTTTTTGATGCATCTGAAGTCGGATACCGCGACATGTCTGAAATTCCGCACCCTTTCATGGTGGAGACAATGGATTTCCTTGGTGCATTGAGTGCGGCCGAAAAATCCAAGGTCCATTTCATCCACATGAATCACACCAATCCGTGTTTAAGTGATACGTCATTCGCATACCGTCATGTAGTTGCTTCTGGTTTTCACATCGCTCGGATGGATGACGCTTACCCTTTGTGATTCATTGCGTTAATCCGTACCTTTTTCAAGATGGACCATTCCAATGCACTAATCAGCAGTGTGGCTTCTTGCAGAGACATGCGGTTTTCTGCGATCGCACTCTTGATTGCATTTAGCTTGATCAGCTGTGAAAAGGAGAACCCACCCCTGCAGGAGGAGGAAGAGGTGCAACAAGCCTTGGAACCCGAGTTGCCAGCGACGCCATTCCCATACAGTACACAGGCTTTTCCGGAGGAATGGTTGACCGATCCCGCTTTGCAGTTATTTGGGAATATCGGCTCTGGTATCGAGGTCACCGATGCGGGGGCGACGCTCGGTCGCGTGCTATTTTACGATCCTTCTATGTCTGCAGATGGCACGGTGAGTTGTTCTTCTTGTCACGCCCAAGCCAATGCCTTTGCGGATAGCGAAGCAAAGTCGGTAGGAGTATCGGGTGTGCCCACCGTGCGAAATGCCATGGGGCTTTTCAATTTTCGATACCAACGACGGTTTTTCTGGGACATGCGTACCGTTGGATTGGCGCAACAGGTTCTAGAACCCATTGCTCATCCGGATGAAATGGCGCTGAGCCTGGCAGAATTGCCTGTGCGACTCATGGAGCAACCTTATTATGCGGCGTTATTTGAAGCGGCATTCGGTTCTGAGGAGATCAATTCGGATCGCGTGGCCTCTGCACTGGCTCAATTCCTCATGTGCATGCGGTCCTATTCGTCGCGGTATGATGCCGGTCGCTCGAATGGATTTGTAAATTTTTCGGAATCGGAAACCATGGGGAAGGACTTGTTTTTCAACGGTGATACCCGATGCAATCAATGCCATAGCGGATTGAATTTGTTCTCGACACAACCCTTTGTAAATGGCCTCGAGTTGGATTATGCGGCAGCTGGAGACGGGGGCATCGGTTCGTTGAGTGATGATCCTTATGATGATGGACGGTTCAAAACGGTTTCCCTGCGGAACATCGGATTAACGGCACCTTACATGCACGATGGTCGGTTTGCAACGCTGCATGAAGTGATTGACTTTTATGCGGATGGCATTCAGCATCATCCTTATCTAGACGAACGTTTGAGCGTCAATGGCTTTGGTGTTCCTGGACAAGAGCCTTACCAGTTGAGCCTTTCGGCAGAGGAACGGTCAGCGCTGGTCGATTTCCTGATTACTTTCAATGATACTTTGATGACCACCAGCGAATGGTTGAGCAACCCTTTTTAGCGCGTTGATTTTTTGTTTACATTGAGCACCAATGCATTGCGAAGCAATGAAACGCCCACATCACCAACAATCCCGAAGTTTTCTGGCTTCTATTGTCTTTCTGTTTTTTTTGGGTATCCAAACGATTGCAGCACAGACCATCAGTGACTGTTCGGGAGCTGTTTTTCTCTGCGGGGATTTGTACACGGAAACAGAGGCCACATTGAATACAGGCGATATTTATGAGTACACGGGTGCTTGCAATGCGAGCTTGGAGCAAAGCAGCTTGTGGTACACGTTCACGGTTCAGGAGGATGGCTTATTAAGCTTCATCATCGATCCGTTGAATCCGATGGACGACTATGATTGGGGTATGTTTGACATTACCACCGGCGGATGTGAGGGAATTGGGACGCCCATTCTGTCTCCAGAGGTCGGTTGCAATTCCTTTGGCCTGGCCCCTCCCGAGCCCAATGGTGCGACCGGTATTTCCACTGCCAATGGAGGAACAGGTTCGAGCAATGGCCCGGGCAATTTCAATGGTCCCGCGTTCAACGCTGACTTGCCCGTTCAAGCGGGCGAAACCTACGCTTTAGTCGTGATGAATTGGACCAACAGCCTCGAAGGGTATACCATCGATTTTAGCCAGTCTACGGCGAGTTTGTACGATGAAGTTCCACCCGCTCCGGACGCTTGCGTGACCGATTGTGGATTGCAGCTTTATACGGTTACGCTCGACGAATCGGTGTTGCTTTCCACTGTGGAGTCGGAGGATTTTGAGTTGGAAGGCCCAGCCGGGGAATTGTACACATTTAGCAGCGCGACGGCTTTGGATCTCGCGGGTGATTTGGCTTCGGTGTTTGAGCTCGAATTGGATGGAACAATCGTCACCAGCGGGGCCTATCTGCTGCGTTTGACGGATCAGGCCAATGGCATAGAAGATCCATGCGGAAACATCGGTGAAGGATTTGCCGCTTTGGATTTGACCGTCCTGGAACCGCCATTGGGCTGGGACGCCCAAGAGGTCATACTCTGTCCTGATGACAATGCCTCCCTGTCGGTGAATTCGGTCGTGACGCAACCTACGAATACAGCCTACACCTACTTGTGGTCATATGATATGGCCGGCGCCCCCATTGTAGCCGAAGGTGCGGGAATGGAAACAATGGGCGATGGAACGTACAGCGTGGTCATATCGACAGTCCCCGCATGCTACTTGGGGGAAGGCTCATTCGTCGTTCAAACGGAAGAATGCAGTCTGACCCTTCCAAATGTGATTACCCCCAGCAATGGAGACGCACTGAACCAGGCATTTTATGTGGAGGGATTGGATGCTTATCCCGGCAGCTCTATTCGCATCTTCAACCGCTGGGGTGAATTACTATACTCATCCCAAAACTTTGGTGCTTCAGCCGGTTGGGCGCCAAATGCCGATGAGGCATCAGAAGGCACTTATTACTACGAACTGCGCATCCTCCAAGGCAATGATGATTTGATCATCAATACCGTTGAAGGGGAACAATCGTATGCTCCGAGCGACAATCCTGTGCGGGTGATCACAGGGTCATTCTCATTGCTGCGTTAACGCAGTCGAGCATTAGCGAACGACCAAACGTGTGGGCATGCTTGATCCGAATTGCACGAGGTACACACCGGAAGTCAGATGACCAATGAGAATGTCTTGCGTCATGGAAGCAATGGATTCCCGCAAGACGATGCGACCGCTCGCATCCCGCAGTACCAATTCTTGTCCAATGGATCGGATGTCCTTGACCTGGATTGCAATGCGTGAGTCTGCCGGATTAGGGAAGATGTGGCACAAGGTTTCGGCTGTTGCCAATTCTGTGATGCCTACGCCCATTGCATTCAATAGTCCTGTAAATTCTTGGAAGTAGAGGTTGGCAAGGCGCTCATCGTGAATGACCAATGTGTTTTCATCGTTGGTCGTTTCAGCGGTGGTTGACCAGTTGTGTGAACCGGTCACCACTGTGGGATCAGAGAGGGGTTCACTTTGATCAACAATGCAATATTTGTGGTGCAACTGTCCAGAAATGCCAACGTGCGAATAGACTTCGATTCCTGCATCCACCAAGGTCTCAAATTCAGACCCCGTCGACCCCGCGTCTTCCATTGCTCCTCGTGGATTCACGAACAAGCTTGAACCGGCTTCGATCACCGCAGCCCCGAGATCATTTCGCGTAAAGGCGAGGGTAGCAAATGAGAAGTCGTAATCTGTGGATTCGATGGCGTCGAGAATAGCGGAAGTGGTTCCGTCAGTGGGAGAAAAGTACAGTTCTACGGGGCTTCCTCCAATGATGAATTTCTTCGGTGTATTGATGGTCTTTGAAGGACCGAATTTCGCATTGGACGGGTCGGGCTCCATGCCATTGGATCCCCACATCTCCTCAAATTCGAGCCGGTACGCACGCGCCAAACTTTGATCGCCCAAAATGATCACGTTGTTGGGGTCTGTATTGAGGTTGCCCGTGGTGAAGTTGGTGGAGCCGGTCAATACAAAGGCGCGCTCGGTGTTGTCGGCATCGCCAACAATAAATTTATTGTGCATTCCGCTGCCTTCGCCGTCCGTTCGGAAGTGGACAGGCATGCTTTCATCGATGGCACTCAGGCCCAAGTTCGCGTTCTGCCCTTCTGCGATGTAACGGACTTCAACGCCATTGGAGATCGCCAAATTGATGGCCGCTTCAATCGCGGAATTGTTCAAATTGTATGCTGCAATTTCCAACGTGTTTTGAGCCGTTCCGATGTACGCCGCAATGGTGTCATTGGTATTGGTCCCTAAGGTCTGCGCTTCCTCTATGGTCGCAACGCTGTTGTCGACTTCCCTCGTGAAATAGGCTCGCATGTAGCCTGGAGACTCAGAGACGGTGGCATAGGGACGGATCGTTGAGGCGGTGGAGTCCTCGCCTGCAATGGACAAAACACGAGCGTAGTAAATGGTTCCCGCTTCGAGGGATTCCAAGCCGATGGTGTGATTGAGCACCTGCTCGTCCACTACAATTTCCATCCCAAGGTCTGGGGTCAGTCCGTATTCCACATGGGAATCGCCCAAAACATCCGTGGACCAGTTCAAATCAAAGCTGCTCGTTGTGATGTTGGTCTGGTCGACCTGTGTGCTCAGATTGATTGCAGAGGTGGGGACGAGGTCCTCACTTCCACGGGGAAGGAGCTGATAGCCTCCAAACCCATCGAACGTAAATTGAGAAATGATGCCGTAGAGGTCCACTTCGCCTGCGGGCAAAACCTGACCCACCAATTCGTTGTCATTCCGCACATAAATGATTCCGTCTTCACCGCTTGCGTTGAAGCTAAACGTGCTGTTGCCCGTGATGACTGTTCCTCCATTGGTGAACACTGCTCCTTGGATGTAGGCGATTTCGCCTTCCAGGTTTTCGCCCATCTCAGCTGGCGTGATGACCTGCGGTTCGGGAAGAGGGTTGCCTGTTGAGATGACTTCGACTTGCGAGATGCCATCGGGACCCACTTCAAGCAAACCATTGTACTCGCTCAATTCAGCGGTCATGGTCAATTCGTCGCCCGGTTGTGGGTCAGCAAAGCCATTTTGGGACCAGTCGCCGCCGGGATAGAGGGCGATGCCGGCAGTTTCATCCTGTAAATAACGTACGATGCCCAAGTTGCCGTCGGAGGTCACAATGCCCGTGACGGTGACAGTTTGCCCAACGCCGTAATTGGTGCGAGCGTCCAAGATATCTGTTTGGCTCCACAAAGTGGAAGCGATTAAAATCAAGCAGAAGGAGAGGAGTGATGTTTTCATGTCAATCGAAATGGTTGGG
>Ga0115561_1003159_pt1 | contig 10666 bp, 10 predicted proteins | sample COGITO_mtgs_1105_4_FD_87201 | JGI IMG/M metagenome (GOLD analysis project Ga0115561, IMG submission 87201) | Pelagic marine microbial communities from North Sea - COGITO_mtgs_110512 | ecosystem: Environmental > Aquatic > Marine > Epipelagic | place: Germany:Helgoland, sampling site Kabeltonne...
TATCACGCAAGCAAATCGACGCGGTGATTGCCCGCATGGAGACGCCAACCCCTCGTATCGAACTGGGGCTGGCTTTGCGCCGACTCGCCAGCGCGGCAATGGACGTGAGCGATGGCTTGGCAGGCGACTTGGTGCACTTGTTACGTGCAAGTGGTTGTGGCGCGCAGATTGACCTGGATAGCCTCCCGTGTAGCGAGGTGTTGGCCCTTATGGCACCGGACACGCGGCGACGCATCGCGTTTGCCGGTGGTGATGACTACGAATTGCTGTTTACGGCACCCCCCACGCAACGCGCCGCAATGGCCGATCTGTCGTTGGCCCTGGGGCTGCCCCTCACGCGTATCGGGCAGACCACCGAAACGACCGAGTTGGTGCTGCGAGACCATGCCGGTGCGGTTTTGCCCAACGCCTACCGAGGCTATGATCACTTTATGCCCACGGCTTCAGACCCTACAAACAACGCAACGCCGTCGCCGACAGACACCTCCGCCGTGCGTCCCACATGGCGATTTATGTTTGGTCATCCTGCACGCTTGCTGGCTTTGGGATTTGGCTCCGGTTTGACGCGGTTTGCACCCGGCACGGTCGGTACGTTGTGGGCGTGGGTTGCCTTTTTGGCCCTGAGCCCCTTGCTGTCCTCAACCCACTGGCTGTGGCTGATTACGGGTGGATTTTTCTTGGGCTGTTGGGCCTGTAAGCAATGCGCGAAAGACATGGGCATCGCCGACTCCGGTCACATGGTGTGGGATGAGGTCATCGCGTTCTGGCTGGTGTTGTGGCTGATCATGCCCGCTGGCCTACTGGCCCAATTGCTCGCGTTTGGCTTGTTCCGATTTTTTGATGCGGTGAAGTTCGGTCCGACCAAATGGGCAGACCAGCGCTTTAAAGGTTTTGGGTGGGTCGGTGGATTTGGCGTCATGTTCGATGACCTCATCGCCGCTGGTCTAACCTTGTTTGTCTGGGCGCTAGGCTTGCATTGGTTGCCCACCCTCTGGCCGCGCTAACCTCGGACCCGTCATGACCACCCCACCCGCTTCCTCACCCGCTTCCCCACTCGACTGGTCTGCTGACCTAAGCGCCATCGCTAACCATCTGGTCGCACGCGGCTGGTTACTCGCCACGGCTGAAAGTTGTACCGGTGGCGGTATCGCGGCGGCCTGCACCGATGTATCCGGTTCAAGTGCCTGGTTTGACCGTGGCTGGGTCACGTACTCCAACGCAGCCAAGTCCGCCCAAATCGGTGTTGACGCAGCACTTATCGACCAGTTCGGCGCCGTCAGCGAGCCCGTTGCCCGGGCCATGGCGATAGGCGCCCAGCGCCACGCCCATACACACATCGCCATCGCCACCACAGGCATTGCAGGCCCCACTGGCGGCTCGCCTGAGAAGCCCGTTGGTCTGGTTTGGTTTGCGTGGTCTGTCGGCACAGAAGTCTGGACAGAGCGGCGCGACTTTAGCGGAGACCGGGCGGCTGTACGGACCCAAGCCGTTGCTTACGCCATTGGGCAATTGCGGCAACACTTAGACAACAGACAGGAGGGTGCATCATGAGCTGGTTTAACGGTTTTGAGACGAAGACACTGGCCATCGACGGCCAGCAAGTACATGTGTGCACGTCCGCAACACCCCAAGGCAACAAACCCGCCTTGGTGTTATTGCACGGGTTTCCACAATCCCATGTCATGTGGCACCCCGTTGCACAGGCGCTGCGCGATGATTTCCACCTCATCATCCCTGACCTGCGCGGCTACGGCCGCAGCACGGCACCGCCGCCCAGCGACGACCACCAGCAGATGAGCAAACGCGTGATGGCTAAGGCCGTGGTTCAGCTGGCTGACGCCCTAGGGGTTGATCGGTTTTATCTCTGCGGCCACGACCGCGGCGGCCGAGTGGCGCACCGCTTAGCCCTTGATCACCCGTCACGGGTCACTGCCTTGTGTGTCATGGACATTGCACCCACGCTCGACATGTACGCCGCGACCGACATGGCGTTTGCACGCGCCTACTACCATTGGTTTCACTTGATACAACCCGCGCCCGTTCCTGAGCAAATGATCGGAGGCAACCCCATCCCGTACTTGCACGCCAAGCTGGGCGGTTGGGGTACCGGCGGCATCAGCCACATAGAGCCCGAGGCCTTGGCCGTTTACGAAGAGGCGTTCACGCCGACCGTTATTGCCAATATGTGCGAAGACTACCGGGCCAGCGCGGGAGTGGACTTAGACCACGACCGTGAAAGCCGGGCCAAAGGGGAGAAAATACGTTGCGACACCCTCGTGTTATGGGGTGCCAACGGCATCGTGCAACGGCTCTTTGACCCCATGACCTTGTGGCAAGCGCAATGCGCCGGCACGGTCGAGGGTGCGGCCTTGGCGTGCGGCCACTTCTTGCCAGAGGAGCAACCGCAAGCCTGCGCCGATGCCTTACGCGCCTTCATGCGCGGCAAGGACTAGCTAAGGGCTAGGCAAGGGGCCGCGCCCATAGCCTGTTGGCTGCAGCGGCTTACGCGCCGTGGCACTTTTTAAACTTCTTGCCACTGCCGCAATGGCAGGGGTCATTGCGACCGACCGTTACGCCACTGCGAACGGGCGCCACCTTAGGCCCAAGCGCCTGCCACGCCTGAAACAAGTCGTACACCGCCCACAGCGCCTCACCATAGGCATTGGCGCGCTCTTGGCTCACGCTCGGTTCACCTTCGTCGTCGAGCATGGAGATGACGGGTTCATCCGTGTCGTCTTCTGTCAACGCCACAATGCGCTCTAACGCCTCATCAATGAAGCTGGCAGCCTCTTTATCACGCGGCAACTCCCAGTCATCTGGCCACGCCTCCACGGCGAACATAAAACCCAGCGCCCACACTTGGCCGAACGACGGGATGTCACTCGCGGGGATGGCGGCACGCTCCGCCTCGGGCAGGCTGGCAATGGCGCCGCGCACATCCATCACCTCAGGCGACAACGCACCCTCCTCGTCCAACGCCTGCACAGAAGTCATCAGCTGTGAGCGCAATTCCGTTGCACGCTTGTTCCATAGCGTCTCAAAGGCGCTGCGTTGGGCGGCATCACGGAAGGCGATGGTGGCCGCATCATCCCCGCTGCTCAGCAGGACCTCTAACACCTCATCAAGCGCAAGGGTACGACGGGTACATAAGACCGCGGTCATAAAGCCCTCGCAAAACTCCCATTGCGGCACCTCGTCATCACGCGTGCGCATGTCGTCCAACACCTGATCGAACACATCGAACTCCTCCGAAGTCAGCGCGTCAGAGTCTATTGGGTCAGGTGGCTGTTTTGTTTCGCTCAAAGTAGGCTCCGAATAGGGGGTAGGTAGGTGGTAGACAAGGGTCAGAAGGAAGCGGTGTGTGCCATGAATACGCCGCACGGCAATGACTTGCACAACGCAGCCGGTTGAAGAATGACACTTTACCGTGTATTGTGCATGGCACAGAGGGCCTTCGCCTCAGCCGTGCTTCAGGAGATCACCACATGCTCGACCGTTTAAACCGTTACTACCCTGTTCGCTACAGCGTGGTCTTGCTATGCGCCTTCCTAAGCATTGTTTTCTTGGCCGCTTGGTTGATCGCAGGGGTCGGTGGATGGGCCTTCCTTTTCTTTGGCAGTGCCTTGGCCCTCGGTATTCATGACATGCGTCAAAACGCACACGCGGTCCTGCGCAACTACCCGCTTATTGGCCGCGTCCGCTACATGCTCGAGGCCATACGCCCAGAGTTACGCCAGTACTTCTTAGAAAGCGACACGGAGGCAACCCCCTTCTCACGCGCGCAACGCTCGCTGGTTTACGCGCGCGCCAAAGGCGAGCCTGACAAGCGGCCATTTGGTACCCAGTTCAACGTGAATGGACCGGGCTACGAGTGGCTGCACCACGCCATGGTGCCCAAACATCTGGCGTCATCAGACTTTCGGGTCAACGTCGGCAGCGCCGCGTGCAAACAACCCTATGCACTGAGTCTCTTCAATATCTCGGCCATGAGCTTTGGCGCGCTGAGTGCGAACGCCATTCAAGCACTGAACCAAGGTGCGGCGATTGGGGGCTTTGCACACGACACCGGCGAAGGGTCCATATCGATACACCACAAAAAACACGGCGGCGATCTCATTTGGGAAATTGGCTCCGGCTACTTCGGCTGCCGCGATGATGCGGGCAATTTCAACGCGGAGCGCTTTCAGGAAAACGCACAGAACCCGCAAGTCAAGATGATCGAAGTGAAGCTGAGCCAAGGCGCCAAACCAGGCCATGGTGGCATGCTACCCGGGGAGAAGGTCAGCCCAGAGATCGCGCTCGCGCGGGGCGTACCGGTTGGGGTCGATTGCATCTCACCCGCTAGCCACAGCGCGTTTTCCACGCCCATAGAGTTACTGACATTCATCGCACAACTGCGTGAGTTGAGCGATGGCAAACCCGTCGGTTTCAAGCTCTGTGTTGGCCATGCCTGGGAATGGTTTGCACTCGCCAAGGCCATGCAAACCACGGGTATTTATCCCGACTTTATCGTAGTGGATGGATCAGAAGGCGGCACCGGTGCGGCACCGCTGGAGTTTTCTGACCACGTCGGTATGCCCCTGCAAGACGGGTTGCGATTAGTACACAACACCCTGGTCGGGCTGAATTTACGAGAGCATATTCGACTCGGTGCGAGCGGAAAAATTGTGAGCGCATTCGATATGGCCCGCGTGATCGCCATGGGTGCCGATTGGTGTAACAGCGCACGTGGCTTCATGTTCTCCCTCGGGTGCATTCAAGCCCAGGCATGCCACACGGGCCATTGCCCCACTGGCGTGACCACGCAAGACCCCATTCGTCAGCAAGCCTTGGTAGTGCCTAGCAAGGCCCAACGGGTCGCCAGTTTCCACCGAGAGACCATGCGCTCACTGGCTGATCTTGTGGGGGCTGCCGGCTTAGAAGACCCGGCACAGATTTCAGCCGATCATGTCCTGAGGCGCATCAACGCCAGCCAAATCGCACCGCTGTCGTCCCTGCTACCGTCTGTGCCCAGCGGCGCGCTCATCAGCAACAAAGCGTACAAGGCCAACCTTGCGGATTTACCGCCGGTCTTCCTGAACTTTTGGGAACGTGCACAACCAGAGACCTTTGCGCTGCAAAGCTAGCGGGGCGCGGGTTTAATCACCGCAATACCTAAGCGTGCGAGCCGCCCCTTCAGGGCTAAGACCGCGTGGTCTTTGCTGTAAAGAGCGGCGGCGTGGGCAACGGCTAAGTCAATAAAAACTTGGTCATCTGGGTCTTTACAGGTGAAGACGGCTTTGGGGGCGACCGCGACCGATGTGGTGAGCGTATCAAAGCGTTGCATCACATCAGACACCGACCGTGTTCGGGCCTCACGCCGCTTGGCCACCAGCGGGTAATCGAGCACACGCGCCAACTCCACGCGCATGGGTGGGCAGACCAACCATTGCGTGGCACCACGGGTTACCGCCTCGTAAAGGGCCTGTACGCCCGGATCTTCAAAAACCAAAAAGTCCAACGCCGTATTGGTGTCGATAACGACCTTCTCAGCAATCACTCTGCGGCGGTACCGTGGCGTTGACCCAAGGCCGTCAAATCAAATCGGAACAGCCGGCACTCGATCGGTCCGTTCCACATCGGCACACGCCGTGCCGCCTTCATCCGCAGCTTACCCGGCAACTTCATGTCCGGGGTTAGCAGCCATGCGCGCCACCCTGCAAAGTGGTGCTTCCAATGCGTTCCCAAGCGGTCAAAGAAGGCGTCGCCCTCACCACTATCGGCTTCGCCGTCGACATCGGCGGCTTCGCGCCACACACGGTCACGGTCGCGCTCGCGATCGCGCACACCGCGATTCGCTGCACCGTCTTGTGCTCGGTGACCGGCAACGCCGGCGGCGGCGATGCGCTCGCCATACGGCGGGTTGAGCAACAAAATGCCCGGCCTATCGGTTGGGGCGCTACGCTGTAAGGCGTCGCCACCGCGCAACTCCAACGCATGGCTGACCCCCGCCCGCTCGGCATTGCGCGTGGCAAAGTCGACCATACGAAAGGACACATCGCTGCCATAAACCCGGACCTCTTGGCGCGTTAATGCCTGTTCGGCAACGCTGGCCTGGGCCTCGCCCAGCACACTCTGCCACGCAGGAGCCTCGTGGGGCAGCAGGTTGACAAAGGCAAAGCGGCGTAGCAAACCCGCTGGAATGCCACACGCAATCTGCGCGGCCTCAATGGCGATCGTACCGCTGCCGCAACACGGGTCATACAAGGGTGTCTCGGCAGCGTCCCACTCGGTCGCGGCAATCATGGCGGCAGCCAGCGTTTCTTTGAGCGGGGCGTCGCCCTTGTCTTCACGCCAACCACGCTTAAACAGCGGCTCACCGCTGGTGTCCATGTACAGCGTGATGTGGCTCGCGTCTAGGTGGGCGTGGACACGCACATGGGGCTGGTGGGTATCCACATCAGGGCGTGTTCCGAAGTGCTGGCGCAGACGATCGACCAAGCCATCTTTCACACGCAGTGCCGCAAAGTTCAAGCTTTGCAAAGGACAGTGTTGGGCGGTGATGTCAACGCGAAAACGTTGCTTGGGCGTAAACCATGACTCCCACACCACCTCATTGGCGGCGGCGTAGACGTCATCCTCAGTCTTGTAGGGCACATCAGCTAACTGCACCAACACACGCTGTGCCAAGCGCACGTGCAAGTTGAGCAGCATCATCTCTCGCCACGACGCCTCCACACGCACGCCACCGCGAACGGTGCCGACAGCCTCGGGCACTTCGCCCAAAATCCGCGCAACCTCGGTTGCCAAATACGGCTCGACACCGGCGGGACAAGGCAAAAATAACTGATAAAGATTCAAAGGGATTTTCTCAAGTTAGCAGGCGCAATACGCATCGCTTCACGGTATTTGGCGACAGTACGGCGGGCGCATTCGATACCGTTTTCTCGTAGCAACTCAGAGAGTTGGTTGTCCGACAGTGGCTTCTTAGGGGCCTCTGCCGTGATGAACTGTTTAATGAGCGCGCGCACCGCCGTGCTCGATGCGTTGCTCCCGGATTCCGTACCTAAGCCAGAGCCAAAGAAGTATTTGAGCTCGAAGGTACCGTGTGGCGTCGCCATGTATTTGGCCGTTGTGACGCGACTGATCGTGGACTCGTGTAAGCCAAGCTCTTCCGCAATTTCCCGAAGCACCATGGGCTTCATCGCCAACTCACCGTGGCTAAAAAACTGGCTTTGGCGATCCACAATGGCGCTCGATACACGCAAGATGGTGTCGAAGCGCTGCTGTATATTTTTGATAAACCAACGCGCCTCTTGCAAGCGCTGTTGCAGGCCAGCACCGCTATCACCTTTAGCTCCCTTGATAGCACCCGCATAGAGCTCATGAACGTGCAAACGCGGCATCACGGCCGGGTTGAGCGCCACTTTGAACCCCTGGCTCGCTTTGGTCACGATGACGTCGGGGATGACCACATTGCGGTCGGTTTCAATAAAGCGCCGTCCGGGCTTCGGCTCCAACCCTTGGATCAAGCCAATGGCTTCGCGCACCAATGCCTCGTCAACCTCCACCTGTTGAGACAGGCGTTTGACGTCTCGTTTGGCCAGCAACTCCAGCGGTTGGGCGCAAATTTTCAACGCAGCTTGGGCGACAGGCGTGTTGCGCATTTCACCAATTTGCAGGGTCAAACACTCACTCAGGTCTGCCGCACCAACGCCCACCGGCTCCATCGCTTGAAGATGCTCCAAGGCATCTTGGAATACGACCATCAAGTCATCGTAGGCGACCCAGTCATCACCGGCCAAGCCACGTGCCAAATCAGCCAAACTGTCCGCCAAGTAACCGTCCTCATCTAAGGACTCAATCAGCATTTCTAAGGCCGCTTTTTCCACCTCGCTCAAGCGCAGGGTGAGCGCTTGCTGGTGGAGATGGTCGGTTAAGCTGACATGGGCACTGGCTAAATCTTGCGCGGAGGTCTCACCGTCACCCGAGCCGGACGACGGCTTACTCGGCGGTGCATCGCTACCCCACTCTGAGTCGTTAGGGGCGATTTCGACCGTGCCATCGCCGTCCCAGTCGGCGTCTGGCGAGCCGTCCGCCGCATCAGCGGGCGCATCGCCCGCATCAGACGGGGCGCTGCTGTCTAGGGGTGAGCCAACAGCCTCTTGGCCGACGACCGGCTCGGCCGAGTTATCGCCTGTCGTGGGCGCATCTAAGGCATCCGCCTGCTCCGCAACGGTGTCGCCGGCACTAACCTGCGCATCGGCTTGCTCTACGCCAAAGGCCTCGCGCTCGGCGGTCTCATCCGCACGCTCAAGAAAAGGGTTTTCATCGAGCATTTGCTCGACCTCTGCCGACAACTCAAGCGTCGACAACTGTAATAGCCGAATAGACTGCTGAAGCGCTGGCGTCAGCGTAAGGTGCTGCGAAACTCTAAGAGATAGTCCTTGCTTCATGCGCCTTACATTCTGAAGTTTTCGCCCAGATACACCCGGCGAACGTCAGCATTTTGAATAATGACGTCAGGCGAGCCCTCGGCAAGCACCGCACCATCGCTGATGATGAAGGCATGGTCGCAAATACCCAAGGTCTCGCGTACGTTGTGGTCCGTGATGAGCACCCCAATACCGCGCGCCTTTAAAAACTGAATGATTCGCTGAATCTCGATCACAGCAATCGGATCGACGCCAGCGAAAGGCTCATCCAACAAAATAAAACGGGGATCTGTCGCTAGCGCACGCGCGATTTCAACACGCCGGCGCTCGCCACCAGATAGCGCCGTAGCAGACGATGCCTTGAGGTGGTCAACCCGTAGCTCCTTGAGCAAGCTGTTGAGCCGCGCATCCATACGCTCCTTGCTGAATGGCTTGCCATCGGCGTCTCGCTGCAACTCCAGCACAGCACGGACGTTGTCTTCAACGTTTAGCCGCCTGAAAATGGACGCTTCCTGCGGCAGATAACCCAAGCCACGCTCAGCGCGCTTGTGCATCGGCAGCTTGTGTATGGTCTCGCCGTCCAAGGTGATGGTGCCACCGTCGGCACGCACCAGCCCAACAATCATGTAAAAGGAAGTCGTTTTGCCCGCGCCGTTTGGGCCAAGCAATCCGACCACTTGACCTTCTTCCACAGAAAGGGTCACGTCTTTCACGACTTGGCGCCCGCCATAGACTTTGCGAAGACCCGTTGCCAGTAACTTCTTTTTTTCAGTCGGCGGCACGGGGTTGTTCACGCTTACTTCTCCGCAGCGGCTGGAGGAGGGGGCGGGTTGGCTGCTGTACCTGCGGTGCCCGCATTCGGCGCTGCCGTCGCTGCGCGCGGCGCAATGACGGCAGTCACACGACCCGTACGACCGGTTTTCTTGTCGTCTTGACCCACCACAAAAAACTTACCATCGTCACCAAAATAGCGGATCTTATGGCCCATCGTTTCATCGGCGATCTGGCCATTGCGTAAACGGCGCATTTCAGCGCGGCCAGTCAATTCAAGTAATTGTGTGGCGCTGTTGTAATCGATGCGCGTGGCCTCGCCATTCACCGTCTCACCCACGACGTCCCGTTCCTGAGAGAAGGTCGCTCGGCGGTCGCCTGTGACCGTGGCGATACCAATTTGGTTGCCCTCGGCATCTTCGTGGACTTCAAAACGGTCCGCTTTAATTTCTATGGTGCCCTTGGTGATGATCACATTGCCAACAAACACGCTCACGCGCGTGCGGTCATCGGTTGTGAGCTTATCTGCCTCCGCGTACAACGGTTGATCGCGGTCGGACGCCTTTGCAAAAACGGCGTTGCTAAACAAGGTGGCGCTGGCTAGCGCCACACTCATCAGGCATCTGGACAAAAAGGGCATGGTCAGTAGCGGCATAAATATTGCTTGTCATTGTAGCCGCTACGGCGGAAGCGTTGCAACGGCCTGCTCCGAAAAAAGCACGTCGTCCGCCGTGCAACATGGCCAGCCCCTCCCCCGGAGGCTAGGCGGGGCTCTTAGGTGCGAATAGAGGCCAACAGGTCATCGGCAATTTCTAGGGTTTTGGGGCCTTGGCCGGGGATATAGAACTGACCATTGATGCCCAAGGCAGGCGTACCCTCCAAGCCATACGCATCGGCCAACTGCGACGCACGCCGCGCGCGACCGCCAGCGGAGAAGCCTTTAAACGCGGCGTTGAAGGCCGTCATGTCAACACCTTGCTTGGCCACCCACGCCGTGATACTGGCGTCATCCAGCAGACGCAACCGGTCCTTATGGAAGGCGGCAAACACCTTGGTATGCAGGCGCTCGACCTCACCCATGGTTTCCAACGCGTAATACAAACGCTGCAACGGTTCCATGGCTGGATTAAAAGCGACCGGTACCCGCTTGACCACGACCTGCTTGGGCTGTGCCTTGGCCCAGCGGTCAAAGTCGGACTCAAAACGATAGCAATGGATGCAGGTGTAGGCGAAGAACTCCAACACCTCAACCTGACCGGTCGCAGCGTCAATGGCAACTGGCTTACTCAAGCGCATGTAATGCGTGCCCTCTTTAAAGGAAGTTGCCGCCTGAGCCGACAGTGGCAGGAGGCTGAGCGCACCTAGGGACGTCGCACCCAAGGTGGTCGCAATGGTGAAGTGACGGCGGTTAATCATCGGTTGCATAGGGGGTTCCTCACACGCTAATTTGGTTTTGAATAACACGGCAGGGACAACGAACA
>Ga0115561_1003160_pt1 | contig 10666 bp, 9 predicted proteins | sample COGITO_mtgs_1105_4_FD_87201 | JGI IMG/M metagenome (GOLD analysis project Ga0115561, IMG submission 87201) | Pelagic marine microbial communities from North Sea - COGITO_mtgs_110512 | ecosystem: Environmental > Aquatic > Marine > Epipelagic | place: Germany:Helgoland, sampling site Kabeltonne...
TGTGGGAGTAGACCTGAGCGCCATAAGTCCATCGGTTATTGATTTAACGAATTTCTGTTCTATGATCAATGATAGGAGTTAAAACTAGGGACAAGTGACGCAATCAGCTGGTCATGACTTAAACGAATGGGACGTCAGATGATCAAATACGCGAACTATGAAAATTTCACCTTAACGATAGACGCTCACCGAGTTGCCAATACTTTAGCCACAGATGTTGGCGTTATCATTCGTGCTTTTGATGAAAGTTCGGATGTGACATTGAGCGCCGGTCTTGATTTTTCGGAGTCTGCCGGCGAGATACGCTATCTGAGTATGCAGCTTGGTAAGCCCCTATATAGCCTCGGCGAGCGTCTTAGGCGATTTATTAATCCTCGCTAGATAGTAACGCTTGACGATAAAATGCTTACCCAGATCGAAACCAAACCACGTATTCGTACTTGTTGATCTTCGCTAGTCATACGTTTTACAAACGAATGGTGGTACGCCGCGATAGGCAATCCATTCATCATTGAGCAAATGTTGCATAGGCGATGGATTCGCATAGAACATACCCAAAATTGCATTTCGCAAGAAATAACCTGACCTTTGACAAAGATCAAAGATAGAAAAGAGCATGGTGCGTAGAGTACAGTTTTACACTATCAACCCTGCAAGGATGCCATTCGATGTCGTTAATTGATCCTATCCAACACCTTTCTCTCGAAGTACCGCAGTGGTCTTTGGAAGAATTAATGCTGTTTCTGTCAAAGCTACCTGAGCATATGCAGTCATTAGATTACCAAATGAATGAAAATACCCCTGATTCAGAACAAGATCTTATAAATGCCGCCATTGCATCGGTGATCATGAAGGCGAAAGGCTAGAGACAGAATAATCCTTTCGAAATGCCCCAAGAGGGGTCAATGAGCAGTGGCTGCTGCCGCCGAAAACGGCAATCGACCAAAGCTGGTTGGGCAGTCTTAGTGACTGTTGGGATGCGGCTCAACCCATTTTTCTACGTTGCGAAGAATCATAATCAGGGCCTGCAACTGCTCAATCTGAGTATGTCTCTTCTCGCCCTATAACCAGTACTTGAGGCTTTTTTGTTGATCTATCATAGTGATAGGTTACTGCTAATTCGTTAGTGGCGGTATAGCTGAATATCACCATAGAGCGTCTACCGTTATCATGGTTTTTTAATAATAAAGCTCACAGATCAATCATTCGGGTGTAAAGCCCATATGCGCTAAATTATCGCGTATCTGAATACTTAGTTGTGCCGGTTCCTTGGTAATCGTTGTGATAAAAGTAACGGCCCCGCAACTTAGCGATTTTTTCCCCGCATGGGAATATTTTTAAGGTTTGATTTCAGCGAAATTAAAGAACTTTAAATAGGGTCAAATTGACTCAGCAATATCATGGGTAAATGCAATTCATGAAATTTAGACCACCATCGTCCAGAAAACCCAGCGTAGCAACTTCAGCTGTCGGCTATCTTATTACTAGTCAATAATATGAATATTTCAGCGACTCTACAGCCTGACTATGTTTTTCTACTAACCATTGGTAGCGTTCTGATCAGTGGAATATTAATATCAGCGCTTGGCCGAAATACCTTCCTGCCGCGGGTATCGCTTTTATTGCTATTTGGCGTGATTATCGGTCGGGGTGGGCTTGATCTTATCCCCGTCATATTTTCAAATCAATTTGAAATTATTAGTGAAATAGCTTTGCTGATGGTTGGTTTTTTGTTGGGTGGTAAATTAACGGTAAGTTCATTGGAGCATTACTGGAGAGACACGTTATGGATTTCAATAGCTGCAGCAGTTTTTACCGCGCTCATCGTTACCTCAGCTCTTATGGTTTTTGGCATACCCTTTGAACTATCAATAATTCTCGGCTGCCTTTCATCAGCTACTGACCCTGCAGCCATTTTAGATGTGACACAAGAATCTAACTATACGAAGTCGTTTAAAAATTTACTACTATCTATTGTCTCGTTCGATGATGCTTGGGCATTACTGTTATTTGGACTCGGAGTCGCCGTTGTATCATCTCTGAGTAGTGTAGGCGCAGAGTATTCAGCACTGCTAATAGTTGCTAAAGATATCGGCGGGGCAATATTGATTGGTTTAATTATTGGGTTTCCTGCTGCTTTTCTAACGGGTCGAGTGAAGCCTGGTCAACCCATTTTATCAGAAGCGTTGGGTGCTGTTTTTGTCTGCGGAGGATTAGCTCTATGGCTAGGCGTTTCTTTTTTAATTGCAGCTATGGTGCTGGGAGCTGTTGTTGGGAATTTTGCTAAGCATCACGAACAGCCCCTACATGCGGTTGAGGGTATTGAATGGCCATTTATGGTAATATTTTTTGTGTTGGCAGGTGCAAACCTTGAACTAAATACGATGGGCTCGGTCGGTCTCATCTGTGCCGTATATATCCCATTTCGAATAATTGGAAAAATTGTTGGCGCTAGTATTGGTAGTCGGTTTAGTCATGCTGACAGGCAAACCAGGCAGTGGATGGGGGTTGCTTTATTACCACAAGCAGGAGTGGCTATCGGGATGGCGCTGGTAGCATCAAGCTTCATTCCTGAATATCACCAAATGCTACTGTCAGTGGCCGTTGTTTCAACGGTTTTTTTTGAAATAATTGGACCTATTTTTACGCGTTTTGCGCTGCAGCATGTGGAACATGTTTAATAATCGGAAGCATTTGATCTTGTTAATAGCATTAATACGCTGAGGTTCTATAAAAGCGCCCTCGAGTTGTCGAGTTTCCTTAGGAACTGGGCGGATGGGAGCAATGAAATTTCTTCATAGCCTCATAGAGAGATTTGCTCATCATGGGGGGTAAGGGGCGACCTTAATCGATAACGGGATATCTCTAGGACTAAATTAGCGCGGTAGTGCCACCATCCATCGATCGTTTGTTTATCGACGCCGGCTTTTCTCGCAATTTTCTCAATAGAAAAATCTACAGAGCCTGATTAACTGAATAATCTGATGGCCGCGTCCAAAATAGCCGTGTTACCAGACCTATTTTTACTGCAAAAAGTAATTCGTCGCGCAGCTCGGCCATAATTACTAACTATAAAATAGTTAGGGTCTGCTCATCTCTTGCCGATGTAAGTATACTGTCTTTGGCAGGCAGATAACGAGCGGAACCTAAGGACGATTGACGTTGAGCAGTTTGAAGGATTGCAGCCCTATGACAGTGACTTCAGTATTACAGGTAATCGATAGGTTTCCCGGTGCCGTGTCAAAGTCAGGTCGCATTATCTCTGAGGCTCAGATGAAACTATTGATCTGTCTGTTAACGGCGACAAACAATCATGAGGCTTCACGATGGATATGAATTCAATACGCAACTTCACTGAGGTTTTTCTCGAGATAACGGGTGTAATTTTCACGGTAGGTGTATTTTTACTGGTGTTCGTTATTATCTATATGTACATCGTGGACGTGACCCAAACGAGTCAAACTATCCGACGAAATTATCCTGTCGTTGGGCGTTTTCGCTATTTTTTCGAACATATGGGCGAGTTTTTCCGACAGTATTTTTTTGCTCAGGACAGAGAGGAGTTGCCGTTCAACAGAGCGCAGCGATCTTGGGCGTATCGAGCGGCAAAGAATGTTGACTCCACCGTTGCCTTTGGCTCAACTCATGCTCTGAATCTCCCGGGAGACTATCTCTTTCTCAATGGTTTTATTCCGCCACTCGATGAAGAGTTTCAGGCTCCGAGTGCTATTGTTTTTGGTGAGGGCTTTGCAAAATCTCCCTACACTACAACTTCTTTTTTCAATATTTCAGCGATGAGTTACGGTGCTTTGTCCGGCCCCGCTGTGCGAGCGTTATCCCTTGGCGCGAAGCAGGCAGGCATCTGGCTGAATACGGGGGAGGGCGGAATATCCCCATTCCATCTCGAAGGTGGTTGCGACATTGTTTTTCAGATGGGTACGGCAAAATATGGTGTGCGTGATGAGCAGGGTAAACTGTGCGATCAAAAGCTGCGGGCAATTGCCAGCCATGAACAGGTACGGATGATCGAAATAAAGTTATCCCAGGGGGCGAAGCCAGGCAAAGGTGGAATCCTGCCGGGGGGGAAAGTGACTGAAATTATTGCAATGACCCGCGGCATACCTGTCGGGGAAGATTCGATCAGTCCTAATCGCCACAAGGATATCGGCAGTATTGATGATCTACTGAATATGATCCATCGAGTACGAGAAGTCACGGGTAAGCCTGTTGGTATTAAAGCGGTGATTGGCGCTGTTGAGTGGTTGGAAGAAATCTGTTTGGCAATCAATACGCGGGGCTTGCAGTATGCGCCCGATTTTATAACGGTAGACAGCGCAGACGGTGGCACCGGTGCAGCGCCGCAAAGCCTGATGGATTATATGGGGCTGCCTGTTAAGATCAGTCTGCCAATGGTGGTGAACAAACTGATAGAACATGGCTTACGCCAACGTATCCGCATAATCTGCTCGGGCAAAATGATTAACCCCGCGGGCGTTGCTGGTGCTTTGTGTCTCGGTGCCGATTGTGTCAATTCGGCCCGAGGTTTTATGTTTGCGTTGGGCTGTATTCAGGCACTACAGTGCAACAAAAATACCTGTCCTACGGGTATTACAACACATGATGAAGATTTACAGCGGGGCTTAGTTCCTAAAGACAAAGCCGTGCGCGTGGCCGATTACGCGAAAAATATCATGCACGAAGTGGCAATGATTGCCCATTCCTGCGGAGTGGTCGAGCCGAGACTGCTCAATCGCAGTCACGTACGGATTATTAATGAGTCTGGTATTCCGATCCCGCTTTCGGACTTTGTAGTGCAATAGTAGCGAAAATTGATTTTGTTAGAGGTATGCTATGTGGAGTGTTTATCTCATTAGCTATATATTATCGGCGCCAGATCCCTTGATAAGCTTACGGCGGCATTGATGCGATAGTCGTGAAACGCGCGCCCTGATTTCAGTGATTATTTTAGAAAAACATCTGAAAATGATTGCCCTGCTTCTTTGAGCGAAACATTGCGATATCGGCATTTTTCATGAGGCTCTGTCGAGAGTCTCCGTCGCGGGGGTATTCGGATATGCCGATGCTAACGTCAACTATTAAAGAGCAGCTTCCAATATGTATTATTTGGGACAGATCATGTCTAATTGAGCGTGCCACGGTGAGTGCATCTTGAGACTGTGTATTAGGAAGAATCACTGAGAATTCATCACCTCCGAGTCTTGCAGCTAAGGCTTTTTTAGGAATACTTTCGATCAGACGTTGACCTAAAACTTGTAACACATGGTCGCCATCGGCATGACCAAATGTATCATTAATTATCTTAAATTTATCCAGATCTAACATCAGGCAGCAAAACTTCTGGTCACTGAGTGAGATCAGTTTGTCGATTTTTTGATAAAAAGGGTAGCGGTTAGGGAGACCCGTTAAATAATCATGATTGGCTTGATGATCTTTATCCTGAATGGTTTTTTGAAGCAGAAGTATGGTTTGCAGACTCATTCTTACCACCACAAAAACGAAGACTCCACCACCAAAAAAAATGCTCGCCACAACTATCTCAAAGAGCCCGGCGTCGATATTAATCAGTACCCAGAGATAACTGAGATAACCAGCAATGAACAAGGTAATTAGACTCAGTAGAAATCCCCAGCCTTTGTGTTGATTGCCGGATATATTATACAGTCTTCGCGCAGGACGAAGAGCGGCAACGAGCCCCGCAAGTCCTACAATAATGAGCATCATACCGATTAGCGTCATGGGAAAATCCCTGTGCTGCGCTCTTAAAAAATGAAGGTTAGCAAAACATGATAGTTGGTGGCGGCCCTGTGCCGAAGATACCGAACCATATATTAATGATCAATTGGTGTCCAACTAGTGACCTGCCAGCCTTCAGAGTGATGACTAAATATTACCAGCTATAGCGATGTATTTTATAATAACGGGGGTGGCTTCTGGCGCAACCCTCCGCATCATCTGATGTAGAGTCGATGTGCAAGAGCGGTTACTCTTTTTTGTGTGAGTTTTCTATGTTTTGCTCGAATTAACGGCCATGGGAGTAACGCGATACTAAGCTTTCGAACGTCTTGCTTTTGGTGCCAGAGTATCTAGGTTAGAGAATGTTGTGGCGATGATCATTTGCGTCGATTGCGCCTTAAATTAACGCATGTTGTTGATATGCCGGCCAAAGCAGCTATTGCTACCAGTGTTTTGCTTGGTGTAGGCTGATCATCAAAGGGTATATAATTTTCGCGACACCCTCACTGAACAGACTATGCAACATCGCCCGAGGAGATTGATTACATGAATTTAATTCCGACTGAATTCGATCCAGCCTATATTGCTTCGAAAGTAACCGCAGGTTCGCAGATGTACTCCGTGGAACTGTCATCTAAAGACCCCATGAAATCGGTTCTTGAGAATAATCCCGAAATCTACTTCGTACCGCCGAAACGAAGCAGTGAATGGGGGCAGTGGGAGTTCAAGCCAGGGGCATATTACGACACCACCACTGGGTCTAAGCATTCATACTGGAACGACAAAGATTTACCAATACCTTCCAAAGATATCAATCGGCTGCGATCCGACATGCTGAAATGGGGATACTGCAAAATTGAAGATGCGCTCAGTCCTGATCAGGTAAGCACTATTCGGCAACGCGTACTTGAGCAAGCAGAGGGCGAAAGGCTTGCTGGTATTGCACAGAAAACTCCCAGCGGTCAGAATATTAACTGTTGTATTAATAAAGGCCAGTGTTTTGAGGGTCTGATAGAGCAAAGTCCATCGGTTGTGCAGGGCGGGGCTTTAGTAGAACAGCTAGTCACCGAGGCTCTCGGGTCGAACTGGATTTGCACCTCGTTGATTGCATCAATTTCTTTAAAAGGCGGCGTACCCCAGGCATTGCATCAGGACCAAGATATCGCCCTTGATTCTAGAAGTCCTTTGACAATTAATATACTGACTCCAATTACCGACATTGACGAGACCAACGGCGGGACATTGGTCATTCCGGGCAGTCATCTCGTTTTGTCAGACGCTGTGCGCAATCAAAAGTCTGTCGATAAACTGCCGCCGGCTATTAATATCGATGCCAAGGCCGGCACAATGATTATCACTGATGGTCGTCTTCTTCACAGTACGGGTATCAACCATACAGAGTCGCCTCGCATCGTAATGCTTAACGGTATGCAGCATCCATTAATCAGGCAGCAGGAAAACTGGATGTTATCGGTTAAGCCTGAGGTGGTGAAACGGGCTAGTCCGAAACTGCTACAACGCATGGGCTATCAAGCAACAAACGCGGCACAGACGAACGAAGGGCACGGGTTTGGCGCTAGCGGGTCGATAGATGAAGCGACAGGCGCAATCGCAGAGTTTCGTCTTGCCGCTGACAGAGGAGAATACTTGCGTGTTGGTGAATTGGGCCCCAGTTCAACCGAACAGGAGCTTAAGGCCCCCTTCACCTTGCGAGACGTCGTAGCGAAAGCCAGAGCGGGACAGCAAAGTGCTCCCGTTGGCATTGGAGGAACAAAAATTAATCCATAGCGACCACTCGCATCGGATTAAAAGAGGATCAGGGGCATACTGCGGCGGTACCACTTCCACTATTCGCGCCCCTATAGATGGTGATGTTTTGCACCGCCAACTAACGCTGTTCCCCCCAGTAATTACCATTGGTGTTTTGTTTAGTGTAGATTCGCCGCGAAAGGGCGTTTATACTCCTCAACTCTGGCCACAGGATGCCTGCTCAACGTTTCGACTGCGTTTTGGTGAAACTGAGGTAATGGCCATTATGGGCGTAGGTTACCAGCCAACGACCATAGATATATCGCCTACATCACCAAAGCGTTTAACGCTGGAAAGATTGTGGGGTTATTAATTAAAATAATAAGATGGGAGAAGGTTATGGTCGAAATGACGGTTGTCGTTCAAATTGTGTTTGCGCTTGCTACGCTGTTTACTTTCTACAAGGGCTATCGCTATTTATCGGAGATTGATGACTAAGCTGAAGTCTGTGTTACATCGAACACCCACTCATTGCTTAATCATTAATTTAACATAGCGGTCGTTTATCCCTGCGGGAACTGACGATTATATGTCGGCTATGTTGCCGTTATCGGGCGAGCGACGAAGTGGTCGCTACCATTGGATTGGGAGTTGCAGCTCGTTTGTGCAGTGAGCTGCTGTTAACGCGACTTATCGACCGAGCTTGGTAGAAAATATTACCTGTAACGTCAATCCGTTCGATAGGCTAACTTAACAAAGTAATTGAAGGCATTCTTTGGCGACTTAGGCGGCCATTGCCTATTTTTTATCTCTCGCTTTCGGTCATTTTTTTGATCGAGAAAAAGATCGAAAAAATCGAACCACTGGGTGGTTCAGCAAATTGTCTAAAAATACCTGCTGCGCTATTTGTCTCAGTGCATCGGAATAGGTGGGGTAGGGGTGAATCACCCCCTGTAGTTTTGCGAAGTTCAGCCCCAGTGTTTTCACGACCTGTACCTCAGCGATAAGCTCACCGGCGCGCTCACCAATAATATGAGCACCTAACACTTTGCCTTTGCGATTAGTAATAAGCTTGATGCGACCCATGTCACCCTGCTTAGTCTTTGCTCGGTCCAACTTATCAAAGTCATAATGATAAACACGAATAGAGTCGCCATGCTGCTCTTTCGCTTCAGCTTCGGTCAATCCAGCCCGGGCAAACTCGGGGTCGGTAAACGTGGCCCAGGCAACGTGTTCGTAGTTTACCTTACGGCGAAGGGGGAACAGGGCATTCATGGTAGCAATTTTGCCCTGAAAATTAGCCATATGACTTAATAGATAAGGGCCGGCAACATCGCCACAGGCATAGACACCCTTGGCAGTTGTCTGTAAGCGCTCATCAACTTTAATACCTTTATTAATCTCAATGCCGGCAGCGGCTAAGTTCAAGCCGTCGATATTGGGCGAGCGCCCTAACGCTACCAGCAACGATCGTGCTTCAATGACAATATTTTTTTGGTCTTTTTCAGCGTGTACGCGTACGCCAGCTTCGCAATTCTCAAACAGAGTGGCCTTCGCACCCAATAGGAATTTTACCCCTTCCGCCGCCAGCGTCTGGCGAACGATAGCAGAAAATTCGGGCTCTTCACGAAACATCACCTCGGGCATCATCTCCACAACAGTCACATCAACACCTAAGCGATTCATCGCCTGAGACAATTCCATACCAATAGCGCCGCCGCCTAATACCACCATGGACTCGGGTAGCGCTTGCTGCTCGAAAAAATTGTCGTTGGTCAGATATGGCACCGTGTCCAGTCCCGGGATAGGGGGCACTAGAGGGGACGACCCAGTGGCAATCATAATCTTTTTGCCTTGGAAGCGTCGCTCGTTAACGGTGATGATTTTGGCCGACTCGAATATGGCAGGGCCCGTAACAAATATAGCGCCTGCCTGCTCAAGTACCTCGGGCGTTTCATGTTGATAAATCGACTCACTAGTAGCGCGAACTCGCGCTAGTATAGCTGCAGTATCGACCTTAAATTCGGCAAATTTGCGAGCGGTGTATACCGCTTTGGCTTCGTTGATCAGCCCTTTGCTGGGTATGCAGCCCGACCAGGTACACTCCCCACCACTTTTGTGCTTTTCAACAATGAGAACTTTTTTTCCGAATCCCAGTGCTGTGAACGCGGAGGTCAGGCCAGCGGCTCCTGAGCCGATGACTATTAGGTCGAACTTTTCCATAGTATTCTCGTTATGAGTCCATGTCTGCTAAATACAAACGGAAGTGGATCATATCAAAGCGCTTGATAGCTGGCAGCAAATTTGTACTATCGAGCGCGATTTAAGCCGTATCGTTATAATCTGCCCGACTAGATGAGTAGGTTAAATCGTACGGCTAATGCTGATGGTTTAGATGCTGTAGCTTGAGTGACAAGTTTGTTCTACTTATACTGAGTCCCGCACGTGATCAAAGCCAAATAATTAGTTCCGTTGTTAGTTGTTATTGAGCAGTTAGCCCATGCTAAAAAAGACAACTGACAGTGCGTCTGTTTTCTCGTTGAACTGTTTGGGAGTTCAGCAAGGTGATTGAAATAAACCATACGAGCGGGGTCTTAGCATGAAAAAAGCCATTGTCAGTGGAGTTGGTCCAATTGAAGGTTTGGGGGCGCAGTTATGTATACGCTTCGCCTCCAAAGGTTTGCACGTTCTTGTCGCCGGCAGAACGCAAAAGAAACTGGATAGTGTCGTTGCTGTTATCGTTGCCAGCGGTGGCAGCGCAGAAGCTGTTGTAGCCGACTCTACAAGCGAATCTGATACGGTGTCTTTATTTGACCGGGCTGGCTCAGATTTAGACATTGCGATTTATAATACGGGCAACAATACTCCCGGGCGTATTGCCGATATGTCAGCGGAGTATTTTGAGAACAGCTGGCGCGTATGCTGTTTTGGTGGCTTTCTTTTTGGCCGTGAGGCCATTAATCGTTTCGATGGTAATGGTGGAACGTTATTGTTTACCGGTGCCAGCGCGTCGTTGCGAGGAAGAGCGAATTTTGGCGCCTTTAACTCTGCAAAAGGTGCTCTGCGTAATCTGGCTCAAGCCATGGCTAAAGAATACGGAAGAGATGATGTTCATGTTGGTCATATTGTGATCGATGGCCCCATAGGTGGCGAGAAAATTAAA
>Ga0115561_1003161_pt1 | contig 10664 bp, 7 predicted proteins | sample COGITO_mtgs_1105_4_FD_87201 | JGI IMG/M metagenome (GOLD analysis project Ga0115561, IMG submission 87201) | Pelagic marine microbial communities from North Sea - COGITO_mtgs_110512 | ecosystem: Environmental > Aquatic > Marine > Epipelagic | place: Germany:Helgoland, sampling site Kabeltonne...
AAAGCTGAAGAGGTTCTCTAACCGCTTTGCGTCTATTACTCATCTTCAGGATGTAATTACATGCATCGGCAAAGTCGTGGAGCTGGTAGAGCAGGATGGTGAAACTGTGGCACGTTGTGAAATCCAAGCCATTAAGGCAACTGGCGAACAGACTCTCGTTGGCGAAGCCCTAGTTGCAATTTGAGGAGTTAATAATATGAGTGAAGAATTGGAACTGTTCCGTGAAAATGTACGTCGATTTGTAAAGGAAGAGGTCGCTCCGAATTATCTGCAGTGGGAAAAGGACGGAATTTTCCCCCGTCATCTATGGAATAAATTGGGCGAGCAAGGTCTTCTCGCAGTCGATATACCTGAGGAGTACGAAGGAGTTGGTGCAGACTTTCTTTTTTCAATGGTGATACAAGAAGAATTCTCAAAAGCTAACTGTGCTGCAGTGGGCGGGCCGATGGCAGTGCATTCTGATATCGTATCTCACTATATTCTCAACTATGGGACTCAGTCGCAAAAGCAAACGTATCTCCCCAAAATGGTGAGTGGCGATTGTATAGGTGCTGTCGCGATGACGGAGCCTGGAACAGGCAGTGACTTGCAAGGCATACGCACAAATGCCAAACGAGACGGAGATGATTATGTTATCAACGGATCCAAAACATTTATCACTAACGGACAGCACTGCGATCTTATCATTGTAGTGGCGCGCACAAATTTGGACGTTCCCGGTGCCAAAGGTACCACCTTGTTTATGGTGGATAGTGATGCCCCAGGATTTCAGCGTGGTCGCAACCTAGAAAAAATTGGCTTACATGCGAGTGACACTTCTGAATTATTTTTTGAAGACGTACGTGTACCTGCCAGCGCCATTCTAGGAGAATTGGATTGTGGCTTCGCTGTGCTAATGGGTGAACTACAGCGGGAACGACTAGCTCTAGCGATTGGTGCAGTAGCCGCGGCCGAAGGCATATTGAAATCGACTATCGAATATACTAAAGAACGTAAAGCATTTGGCGCGCCGATAGCGCAGCTTCAAAACACAAAATTTAAACTCGCAGAAACGGCAACCGATGTTCGCTTACATCGTTCGTTTGTTGAGGAATGTAAACAACTGTTCATGCGTCGAGAATTGGATGTTGCAACGGTGAGTATGGCGAAGCTATCTTGTACGGAAATGCAGGGCCGCGTAGCAGACACCTGTCTGCAGTTGCACGGTGGCTATGGTTATATGCAGGAGTACGGCGTTTCGCGGGCCTTCGTAGACGCTCGTGTTCAACGCATTTACGGTGGTACTAGTGAAATCATGAAAGAATTGATTAGCCGCAGTTTACTAGCCTAGCGGCGAGGCGCAGGACTATCTATTTTTTAGCCTGCTGGAGCGATATTGTGCGGGACTCTCGCCAGTCCATTTTTTAAATGCGCGACTGAATGCAGCGGGTTCGCTGAACCCGGTTCTCACGGCTATGTCGCTTATCGAGTTTTCGGGATTTGCTAGTAAGACTTGGGCGGTCTCGCAGCGGATTGCGTCTTTAATATGCTGATACGAGGTGCCTTCGTCGGCGAGTCTCCTCCTAACAACCTGGGGGCTCATTGCAAGGTCGCTACATAGTGACTCAAATGCGGGATAGCGCATTGCGTCTCTAGCGACTTCTGCTTTGGTAATCTCCAGTAATGAAGCCTTCAGTTGCGCTTGAATGCTTTTTTCACGGCCTGGCATGTACAGCAGATCGGCAGGGGAATCTCGCAGCCAGGCCTCCAACTCAATCGGGGTACGAGTTATTCTCCGTTTCAGGTAACTTTCGTGGAACTTGAAGCCGCACGCGGATTGCTCAAAGCGGACATCACAGGAGAAAAGCTCTTCGTAAAAATTTGAATGATTTGGTTCCGGATAGGAAAAGAACGCCTTTTGCAGTGGGATTCGCTCATCAATGGCCCAGCTGGCAAAGCGATGCCACAATACCGTTATAAATTCTATTAAGAAATGGTCAGGATCTGATTCGCCCAAATAAACTTGTGGTAGCACCACAATGGAGCCGTTTTCGCGCTGGATTTTCAGCCCCGCAGAATTGGGAGCCAAAAAAGAAAGAATGCGCTCGCCCTTCCGATAGAGCGCACCGAGAGTATCTGCTCCCAGCATGAATTCGCAGGCTAGCGCCCAAGTGCCAATTCGCAACGGATTTGGATCCAGCCCGAAAGTTTCGTTGTTGGTATCTAGCCACATTCTCTTGACCAGTCGGGCCAGTAACACGTTGTCTATCCACCCATCTTCGGTTTCTGCAAGTTCAGTGGATATTCCTGTTTCTTCGAGAATGTGCTGTACATCCAGGCCAATTGATTGAGCATGCCGAAGAAGTATGCAAACGTAGTGAGTTGAGCTTTTTCTTTGTTCCATCACGAGCCCGTATGAGTGTTGATCGAATTAATCATGTCAATTGCCTAGTTTCATCATTCATTTGGCAGCCCGGTCTGCCTACAGTGTACCACCTCATATTGGCCGAGGCATGCTCTAGAGTATCGCTAGTAAGGCAGTAAGATTGAGCGTTTCCTGGAAGATAAAGGGTTCGCTGAATAGACTTCATTGGTATTCTTTTGTTGAAAAGATAACTGCAATTTGGTGAAGCTATCGGTTGGTAAATGAGGGACGATTAACAGATGTAAAGCAATAGCAAGGAATTATGACAACAGGAATTTGGCAATGATAAAATCAAACAATCCTCAGCTACCTTGGCAGCATGTCTATGACGAATTAAAAGTCGTTGTTCCATCATTAGAGTGTGGTCCTCTTGCTGGCTATGTTGACGATTATGCTTCCAGCAACCCTGACGCACCTGCGTTACAATATTTTGACCGTTGTATCACCTATATCGAATTAAATTGCGAGGCCAATCGGCTGGCCAACGCGCTGGTGTCTTTAGGGGTCACAAAAGATGATGTAGTGGGAATGCACTTGGTCAATATTCCCCAGTATGTTATTGCCCTCGTCGCAGTATCCAAGATTGGCTGTGCTGGTTCAGGGGTCTCCCCGTTGATGTCACCGAACGAATTAGCCTATCAGGTTGAGGATGCTGGAATCAGTGTCTTACTTAGCTTGGATGATCTAATAGAAACGTCGCTATCGCGGCTGAGTGATACGCCAAGTTGTCTGATGCACGTTATTTTTTGTTCTGCAACGGATTACCTGCAAGCTCAGCCATCGGATGCAAAGCAGTTGTCGGGAGTGCAATGCCATAATTATCTCAATTTACTTGAGGGTTTTTCTGAAGACTTCGCACAGAGACCTGTTACGAATGACGACACCATGATGGTCCAATATACCGGAGGAACTACCGGACGTCCCAAGGGGGCAGAGTTAACTGTACTCAACCTTATGTATAACCCATTGCAGCATGGCGCGTATCAACCATGGGAGCAGGGTAAAGAACTCGTAGTGACTGGTTTCCCTTTGTTTCATGCCGCGGGTCTGGCTTTTGCCATTGCAAGTTTGCGCTTTGGCGGCCATTTTGTCCTTATACCAAATCCTCGGGACGTAGAGTTCATCTGCGCTCAGATGCAAACTCATCCCCCAACTCGGTTAGGCGCTGTGCCATCACTGTATCAGCTGCTGATAAGCTGCCCGGATATTCATGATGTTGATTTCTCTAGTCTTAAAATTGCCAATACGGGTGCCGCACCATTGTCATCTGATGATCGAGGTAAGATCGAGGCCATTATTGGCGAAGGTAAAATTAGCGATATGTTCGGTATGACTGAAACCGGGCCGGTGCATGTTAGCAATCCCCCGGGTCGCAGTAATTCCGCAGCTGTTGGTATTCCCGTACCGGGAGCAGAAACCCGTATTGTCGACATCGAAACCGGAATGAAAGAAATGTCGGTTGGGGAGGCCGGCGAGATCATTACCAGTGGCCCACATGTAATGAAAGGATATCTTAATTTGCCAGATGAATCTGCTAACGCGCTACGTCAGTGGCATGGTAAGACATGGATGTACACCGGTGACATAGGATATATGGATGAGGAAGGTTACATTTATCTATGCGATCGTGCAAAAGATATGCTTATTGTTGGCGGTTACAAGGTTTTTTCAGTGGAGGTCGAGGATAAGCTTCAGTCTATGCCGCTAGTTGTTATGTCAGCTTTGATAGGAGTACCCGACGAAAAACGACCAGGAAACGATGTCGTTCATCTTTACGTGGAACTATCGTCTGTCGCTGCGGAGTATGAGCCCGATGAGATTAAAACAAGAATAATAGATTTTTGTCGCGATAATATGGCGCCATACAAGGTTCCAAAAGCGATCCACATTGTAGAGAAAATACCATTAACTGCGGTAGGAAAAATTGATAAGAAGTCACTAAGGGCTAAGAAAGCATAGTCATCAGGTGGTGCCGACAAGTTCACTGCCGATAATTGTCGAATCGGCAAATGAAAACGTATAAGCGCCACTGCTTGCCGTCAGATATCAGCAGCTATGCCATTGTTTCCTTCGAGCATCGTCGGTTCTGCGCAGCGCTAACAGAGTATTTCAATATCAGAGTTAGTTTTTTTAGCATAAAAAATACCACTACTTCTCAATAATCCAGCGTTAAAAAAATGAGTCTTTTGAACTAAATGCACACATTAATGTTCCTCTGATTAGTAGCAGCAACAGTCGCCATAATGAGTTTGATTAGTGCCTGTTGGAGATCCGTCTATAAGTTTTTGGCCTTGCATATGGCCGCCTTCCGTCGGCATGAGTCAAGTTAATTGACCCACTAACAGCGTAGCGGATAATAGCTGTCTTATAATTCAATAGTTACCGCGTCAGCACAGGTATTCGCGATGTTTCTAGCCTGCTCAATACTGTCGCCGATTGCCAGTGCAACCCCCATTCGGCGTGAGCCAGAGACCTCAGGTTTACCGAACAAGCGTAATTGCGTATCGGCTACAGACAAAGCCTTGTCTAGATGACCAAACTGAACATTGTCGCTTTCGCCCGAAACTAAAATCACACTTGAGGCACTGGGGCCCATTTGCTTAATCGCAGGAATCGGTAAACCAAGAATCGCCCGGGCGTGCAGGGCAAACTCGGAAAGATCTTGCGAGACCAGTGTCACCAGGCCGGTGTCGTGTGGGCGTGGTGAGACTTCGCTAAAAATAACTTCATCGTTTTTTATAAACAGCTCTACTCCAAACAGGCCTTTCCCGCCGAGGGCTGTGGTTACTTTTTTGGCCATGGCTTGTGAGGCCTTTAGTGCAGCATCGGTCATCGCCTGTGGCTGCCATGATTCTTGATAATCACCGCCTTCCTGACGGTGGCCTATTGGCGCGCAGTAAGAGGTGCCGTCACGGTGCCGAATAGTTAGCAACGTGATTTCAAAATCAAAGTTCACAAACCCTTCAATGATAACTTTACCTTTGCCTGCACGGCCGCCTTCTTGCGCATAATTCCAAGCAGTCTCGATGTCACTGTCTGCGCGCAGTAATGACTGGCCTTTGCCGGAGGAGCTCATGATAGGTTTGATCACGCAGGGCAGGCCGATTTGTTTGATGGCGTCTAAATATTCGTCTTTGGTCTGGGCAAATTGATAGGGGCTGGTTTTCAGCCCTAACTCCTCGGCGGCCAAGCGACGAATGCCTTCACGGTTCATGGTGAGCTGGGTAGCTTTGGCGGTAGGGATAATGGTGAACCCTTCGCCTTCTAATTCAGCGAGGGTGTCGGTAGCGATGGCTTCAATTTCAGGGACTATTAAGTCGGGCTTTTCCAGCTCGATGACCTCACGCAGTGCTTGGCCATTTAACATATTGATGACGTGGCACCGATGGGCGACTTGCATGGCGGGGGCATTTTCATAACGGTCCACTGCGATAACTTCGACACCCAGACGTTGCAATTCAATGGCGACCTCTTTGCCGAGCTCACCGGCACCGCATAACATAACTTTTTTTGCGCTTTGACTGAGGGGCGTTCCGATTTTTACCGACATGGGTTCAACTTCTCTTGAATTTAGCAATGCCGCCTAGGATATCACCCTCTTGAAAACAGTCCTAGCCTCTACTAAACCTGTAGCAGCCTGTGAACGACTGTTCTTTTAGCGGCGCAATACGGCGATCCAGCGCCCTAGATTCAGCAGGCTTGCTAACGAACCGGCAACATAAGTGAGCGCTGCCGCCTTGAGAATTCGACGGGCATGTGGCAGATCGCCGTCATGCAAATAGTTGCCTTGTTGCAGCATGGGAAGTGCCTTGCCGTAGCTGGCATCCAATTCGACGGGCAGTGTCGCCAGATGCACCAGAGTGCTAAGAGCCATTGATGCAACCGCAAGGCCCAACACGGCGGCACTGGCTTGGGGGACCCGCAACAACAGCATAATTACGGGGGCTGCAATGAGCAGCACCCGACCAACCCGCTCACCTTTGACGGCTGCTGCAACCAGCCGTTGGCGGGCGTTGAACAGTACTTCACCGCGAGCATGTTGAATGGCATGACCCACTTCGTGGGCGGCAACGGTGATGGCGGTCAGTGAGTGGCCGCCGTAGTTAGCCTCGGTAAGTCTTACCGCCCGCTGGCCGTGGTCGTAATGGTCGCCCAGCTCGCTAGCTTCGACTTTGACGTCAGTCAGTTCAAAACTGTCTAGCAGATGTCGCGCCAGTTCGGCACCGCTGCCCTGGCTGCAATAGCGATCAGCCGGCTCGCTGTATTTCGCGAGAACCCTCCTTACCCAAAATCCCGGGAGGATAATGCCGGCGAGCAGCGCTGCGATGAGAAGTATCCAGATCATCTGAGAACCTGATTGAGGGCTGAGGGCCTTTGGAGGCTCAATTTACTATGAACTGTGGGCCAACGGCAACAGAAGTCGTCTCTAAGTCGCCTAACAATGCCGTTAATCTGCGAGGTAATAATTCTTCCTATACCCCATTGTAGTTAGCGTGTGGGAGGGTACAAATTTCGATCAAATATTGAAAAGATGTTCCTAGAATACTCATTGCAGAGTATGTAAATAACAATGACATTGACACTGTAGTTACGGGTACTCTTTAGACGATCTGAAATCCCTGATCTGCTAATAACTAATACTTCCCCAACTGTGCTCCAAAGCATCAAGTTATCGGTAATCACGCTGAAAGCTGTCGATCTTTTTCGCTAATACGTCGCCCAAAGTTCATGAAATTCGGTACGAGGGCGGCGCCGCTGGTTCTGGCGGGGTTTTTTGTATTCAGGTTGTGTTACGCCTTCTTGCGTCGTGCAAGACCTAGACCCGCCAAACCAAGCCCTAAGAGAGCTAAGGAGCCAGTCTCTGGTACTGCGGTAATAGAAACTATGTGACCAAGGAAGGAAGCATGGCTCGATTACCAAGACTTTATGTTCCCGGGTGTTCACACCACATTATTCAACGTGGTAACAATCGGCATGCTTGTTTTTATGATGAGCGTGATTACGCCTTTTATCTGCAGCAATTACGCATTTCTGCCGAGGAATTTGGTGTGTGCATTCATAGTTTCGTCTTAATGACAAACCATGTTCATCTATTGGTAACGCCAAAAACCTCAAAGAGCTGCGGAAAAATGATGCAGTCGTTAGGTAGAAAATACGTTAGATATATCAATCACACCTACCAGCGAACAGGGACGTTGTGGGAGGGCCGCTACAAGTCCACATTGGTTGATACGCAAGCATACTTTCTGACGGTGAGTCGATACATCGAAATGAACCCGGTAAGGGCACATATGGTGAAGTCGCCAGGTGAATATCCTTGGTCAAGCTATAAGGGTAACGGGCTTGGGAAGCATATCGAGTTGTTGACTCCTCACATAGTTTATCTGGCATTAGGCAAAACGAAAGCGCAGCGAATGTCGAGATATTGCTCTCTCTTTGAACAAGGTATCAGTAGTGAGGAGTTGAGGGATATCAGGGAGTGTACAAATAAGGCATGGGTGCTCGGTAGTGACAAATTTAAGGCGCAAATTAAGGGTGCATCGAATCGTAGAGTAGAGTCATCGGGCTGGGGAGGTGACAGGAGGTCCGATGATAGATCAAGGAGTCTGACCCCTTGATCTGTTTTCGGTTGCGGATATCCCGTTGGCATAAATTGAGCACACTTCATCAGCGAGTAATCTGGGTTTTACGAATTGATTTTTATTGGCCCATTTTTGTACCCAGAAGTAGGCCCCGACCGACACATCGACTACGGCAGGGTCGTCAACCCTGCAGAACCCCTGTTCGACTGCAGCCATGCGGGTTTTCTGTACTCGATGTGATATTTTTAGCACGCGCTGCGTGTACTTGGCGGGAAGGGAAAAAGGGTTTGACTGCAGAATCAAGGGTGGATAGCGGTTTGCCTGGGCCTGGCAGTTGAGGTGCATAATGGTCAGCATTACATCGAGTGGGTTGTCGCTGAAATTCTCGCTCGCCTCGATAAGCTGGTCGTAAAGTTCGAAAGCGCGCTCGTAACACGCCATGAGCAATTGGTTCTTGTTCTCAAAGTAGTGGTATACCGCGCCCTTGGTGGCACCTAAAGCGGCGGCGACATCATCAATGGAGGTAGCCTCAATCCCTCGCTGATTGAATAGCCGTGAAGCAGTGCCTATAAGTTGTAGCCGCTTTTCCCTGCTGATGTCTTGAATGTCGAATGCGTTGAAGTCTCTCGCTGTTACCGAGGCGAGATCTGGTGGATTTACGAGCGCGAAGTTGCGTTCGGTTACTATCCCTCCCAGCAGGATATCGATGATAATAGGCGTAGACACTTTGCGCCGGCTGGCGGTGGCGTCTGCTCCTTCGTCTGTACCGATGTACCAAAGCCTAGCCCAATCCATCATGCCCAGCAGCACTTGGGCCGCAATCGGGATGTTGACCTGCTTGAACTCGCCGCGTTGCACACCGGCAGCCAGAATCGATTCCACCCTTTGAACATTCTGCCGATAAAAGCTGCTTACAGCATCTTGCTCTGCAGGCTCAAGTACTTTGAGGTCGTGTAATACAGTGCGTTCACGCCTACCCTCGGCAAGATTCGCGGTAATCAGTGTTCGCAGTTGCTCGCAGGCTGAGAGCTTTTTGGCGTTTGCCTGAGCGAGATCCTTCGCAAGTTCGCGATTCGCACGCAAGTATGAATGGTAGATAAGTTCGCGACGACTTTTGAAGTAGTAATAAAACGCATTGCGAGTTAAGCCTACTGCTGAGCTGACTGAACTCAGGTCTATGGAGGCGGCTCCTTGCAGGTTCATTTGATGCGCCGCTGCATCCAACACCCGCTCACGCATGATATCCCGCTTCTTTGGTTTTTTGGGCTCGCTTGTTGTTGATATCGCTGCTGGTGACATAGCGTCATTATTAGCAGCAATGGACCTTCAGGGCAATAAGTTTACATATACAAATTCATGAATACCGGTATGTAAAATTACTTGCGCCGTATAAATTTACATGTTTAGATGCCAACATACTCAAATATAAATAAAATAACCCTGAGGATAGCGCTCATGAACAACACATCGCCTCGCATCAATACGACTTTTTTACGCACTGTTTATTGCTTAGGTCTGTTGGCCGCCACTAACCCTTCATTGGTCGCAGCCCAAAACCAGCAGCAAGCTCGGGTAATAGAGGAGGTATATGTAACAGCCCAGAAAAGACAACAAAGCCTGATGGAAGTAGGCATCAGCGTGGCGGTGGCGGGTGAAAAGGAGATTAGGGATCGCCGCATCAGCATGGTGACCGATATCACGTTGTTTACACCAAATGCCTCAATCAAGGAGAACATTCCGGGTTTGATGCCAATCATCACGGTCAGGGGTGTTGGCTTGAACGATTTCAACGCCGCTAATAACCCAGCGACAGGTGTCTATATTGATGGGGTATCTCTCAGTTCTCTGGCGCTGTTGAGCTCTGACTTTTTTGACCTTGAACGCATCGAGGTATTAAAAGGGCCTCAAGGAACCCTGTACGGTCGTAACTCCACTGCAGGTGCTCTGAACATCACGACGGCTAAGCCCGATCTCGAAAACTTCGGTGCTCGGGTGAGCGTTGGAGCTGGTTCCTATGATGCGATCGAACTGGAGGGCATGTTAAATGTACCGCTTTCGGATAGCTTGGGATTGCGCCTGGCAGCCAAAGGTATCGATCAGGGCGAGGGGTATTGGGACAACGACGCAACCGGAGATGATATTGGTCAGCGCGATGTTCAAATGGCTCGAGCACAGTTGCTTTGGAGGCCCTCCGAGCGCACCGACGTATTGCTAAAACTGGAAAACCAGCGGGGCCGCAGTGAGCTGGGTTCACCTGAGTTTTTCGGGGTGCTACCCACTGCCAACACAAGTAATTGCCCGGGGCGGCCGGAGTGTTCTAATTTTCTTGGCTATAGTGATACCGATGGCGATCCCTTCAAGGGCAGCTGGTCAGTTAGCCCGGACTACGATCTCGACCAAAGCATAATAACTGCAAAGATCGACGTAGACTTCGATTTTGCGACACTGACATCAGTTACTGGCTATATCGACTTCGATCGAAAGTATGAGTCTGATGTGGACGCGAGCCCGATGAGAATTCTTGACTTCGTCAACACTGACGCTGTAGAGCAATTTTCGCAGGAACTGCGACTAGCCGGGGAAACCGACGCCCTGATCTGGCAGGTTGGGGCGTTCTACGCCACGGACAAGGTGAAAACTACTTATGCAGGTCAGTTGCAAGCGTTGCTCAACACGAC
>Ga0115561_1003180_pt1 | contig 10609 bp, 9 predicted proteins | sample COGITO_mtgs_1105_4_FD_87201 | JGI IMG/M metagenome (GOLD analysis project Ga0115561, IMG submission 87201) | Pelagic marine microbial communities from North Sea - COGITO_mtgs_110512 | ecosystem: Environmental > Aquatic > Marine > Epipelagic | place: Germany:Helgoland, sampling site Kabeltonne...
GCGCAGCTTCGGCTTTTCGATGCTTGGTTATGGTTCCCCACTTGGGGATCACGCAGTAATCCCCTTTGAATCTTCGTCTTGTTATTGGGAAATGCAAAAGACAAGAAGCGCAGCTTCGGCTTTGGCGGCTCCTCTGTCGAAGTAGGCTGCTCTATGCTCCATGCTCTGAATTCGACTTTAAAAGGATATGGGATTTGCCGCTTTCGCTGTGCTTCAGCGTCCATAGAGGCCTGGGAGAATGAGCTGTAAGCTTTAAGGGACAAATTGATTCCACTCCTGCACTCTATCACTCTATCACTCCTTCACTCTATCACTCCTTCACTCTGCCACTCCTTCACTCTGCCACTCCTTCACTCTGCCACTCCTTCACTCTGCCACTCCTTCACTCTGCCACTCCTTCACTCTGCCACTCCTTCACTCTGCCACTCCTTCACTCTTCGCCTCTTTCACTCTCACTCTTCAATTAGCGATGAACAGCATCAACAAATCATTGTTAGGCTTTGGTGAAAGCACACGTTTCGATTCCTTCATTTATTGACAATCTTTGAAATACCTTAACTGACAGACCATGAATAAGTTGATAAAATATTTCGTTGTGCTACTTCTAGTTCCCGTTCTCGCTTCTTGCGGTGGCAGCGAAGCCCCGAAAGTGGAAATGGAATTTGACGAAACCGATACAGCGACAGCTGTGATCATTGAAGAACTTCATCACGTTAAAAAGAATCTTGAAGAGCTGATTCAGTTTTACGGTCTTCTGAAAACCAAAAACTATCCATTCGACGATTCCTACCTGCTTGGAATGGATCATCCACTTGGATCTAAACAAAAAGAAGCTCTTGCACTTGGCGCTTATGGAGCCGACATGAGTTATTCTTCAATTTTTGATCAAAGTCAGGTAGCAACTAAATACGCCGAACGCATCGTTCGCCTGGCTCAAGACATGGGCTTGGGAAATGCCTTCAGCGCCGATCGAATGAATCTCTTAGCCAGCTCTGACCCAGATGTCAACAAAATGCACATTCTCACAGCTGCTTATTTAGATGCTACCGACCAGTTGCATTCAGAAGAACGCAGTCAGTATGTGGCCTTGTTGATTGCTGGTGGGTGGATGGAAGGCCTGCACATCAGCTCAACTTTAGTAGCCAACAAACCTGGAGATCCAGAAATTAATCTAGATGTATACGATCAGATATACAGCTACCATACAAGTCTGAAAGTGCTTGATGCTTTTCCTGATAAAGCAGATTGCAAAACCATCGCAGATGAGCTGAGAGCCAACGAACCGACTTTCAAAGAGCTCTTAAGTACACGTGGAAATTTAAGTCCACGCGATATGCGCGAACTGAATGAAATGATGCTGCGGATTCGCAACGGGTTTCTTGGATTGGGGGAGCAGTAGGCCCGCATAGGAACCAAAGTTTAAGGAATGAATACTAAAAGGGAAGGAGCGGCATTTGCTCCTTTTTTATTTCCCATTTGGTCGGGGTTGAGTCTGCCCCAGGGATTACTTCGTGATCCTTGGTCCTCGTGATAGTCAATGAAAAGCCCAGTGCACTTCGTGCCCTGTCGTCATTTTTGTTATGAGATACTTCGAGATCCTGAGCTTGTCGAAGGACGGGTTTGGGATTACTTCGTGATCCTTGGTCCTCGTGATAGTCAATGAAAAGCCAAGAGCACTTCGTGCCCTGTCGTCATTTTTGTTTCGAGATACTTCGAGATCCTGAGCTTGTCGAAGGACGGGTTTGGGATTACTCCGTGATCCTTGGTCCTCATGATAGTCAATGAAAAGCCAAGAGCACTTCGTGCCCTATCGTTTTTTTGTTTCGAGATACTTCGAGATCCTGAGCTTGTCGAAGGACGGGTTTAGGATTACTTCGTGATCCTTGGTCCTCGTGATTACCAATGAAAAGCCCAGTGCACTTCGTGCCCTGCCGGCTTTTTTATTCCCCATTCGCTTTCAAGCGAGCTTGAGCTCAGGGCAATAAAAAAGCCCTGCAACTATGCTGCAAGGCTTTTCATTTTCGTCGGGGTGGCAGGATTCGAACCTGCGACCTCCTGCTCCCAAAGCAGGCGCGATGACCGGGCTACGCTACACCCCGAACTGTAAGAACTTTACCTTCAATTTTGCTGTCATCCTGAGCTTGTCGAAGGAGGCGGCAAAAGTAATGAAATGAACATATATCTGTAAAGAGTTTACAGGAAATATTCTTTGGCTAAAAAAGAGAGATTTGGAAATGAAAAAAGCCGCGACGTGCGGCTCTTTGTCAATGAGATTATAAGCTGGTGTTACTAAAGTTTCTTACCGAATTTATGCGTGTAGGAAACTGCTGGGAATGGAAAGAAGTTGCTGTCGAATGCTAAGTAGGCCATCCCGAATTGGAAGCTGCCAACGTCTTTGTCTTTCCTAACAAAGCGAAGGCCGGTAAAGCCTCCGAATAGAGGGTCGTTCGAATTGGGAGCTAGGTAGTTTTCTGAAATGAGGTACACATAACGAGAAAAGGATTGCATGGTTGAAAGGTTCATTACTCCTTGAGCACCACTTAAGCCAGTAGCTGTTAGCACACCACCACCAAGGGTTACATTGTTGGTTTTTGAGCCGATAGTTAGTGCACCGAACCCGAGGTTGGCATAGAAATCTGTACCCCAAGTACCAAGGATCAAAAGGTCGCCAAAGGCAAGTTGCAAGCCTTCACCTAGGTCAAAGGAGAATTTTGGAGTCACGTAAACGGGGATGAGCCCTATAGTAGTTCCCATTCCAATTGAAACATTGTCGCTTACTCCATACTGAACTTCATGAACGAGTCCGTAAAGAGTACTGTAATAGAGTTCGCCTTTTTCAAGATTGTAGGCTGTTGGGGCAAAAAAGTGACGACTGACGTGATGGTTGATGACTACTTTTTCAGTTCCATCGCCCTTTAGCTTGTTGGCAATGTTGCTATCGAGTTTGAGGATGGCAACGATTTCGGTGGCGAGCGCTTTGGCCAATGCTTCAGGGTTTGCCATTTTTATCTCACTGAAGAGGGTTTTTGTCCCTAAAACTTTCCGCTCGCAGTCAACTGCAGAAACTTCGAAATCATTTCCTCTCCTTTTTAAATTGACGATGTAATATTCGCAACGGCTAGAATAGTCGAGGTAGTCTTCGTATTGAACGCCAGCAGGAAGAAGATAGCCTTCCAACATGTCCGCCAAGTCAATGGTCATTATACCGATGCTGTCGTTCACGACGATTTTTTGAAGATTAGACTGTGCTAGCGAGATTGAGCAAGTAAAGACAAGAAGTAAAAGGCTGATTGAATTTTTCATCTCAATGATTTTTTTGTTGAGACAAATGTTGTTTTCAGGCATGGTTTAATTCCACTGAATCCAGAATAAGGCTATTCCATTTTAGAAGAAAAGGAGTACTGCATTTTTAAGAAACATGTGGGAGAGGGTCTCCGGGCATTTTGCTTTATTGTCCACCAATCAGATTTGCACCAAAAAGGAACCCTATTTTCGCGCGCTTGAATTCTCTTGAAAGTTCAAGCATTAGAATCCCGCAGTAGAATGAAAAAGTACCTGAATCTCTTCGACCTAAGTCAAAAGGTCCACTATAAAACCGAAATCCTTTCGGGACTTACTGTGGCCTTGGCGCTCATTCCTGAAGCTGTTGCATTTGCACTCATTGCGGGTTTGTCGCCGCTCACGGGACTATACGCCGCCTTCGTTATGGGATTGGTGACCTCCGTTCTTGGTGGTCGGCCGGGAATGATCTCCGGAGCTACGGGAGCGGTAGCCGTTGTGCTCGTAGTATTGGCTCAAAGCCACGGACCTGAATACATTTTCGCGACCGTTGTGCTCGCAGGCCTCATTCAAATTGCAGCTGGTTTTTTAAAGCTTGGAAAACTGATGCGCTTGGTGCCGCACCCTGTAATCTTTGGCTTTGTGAATGGCTTGGCCATCATCATCTTCAGCTCGCAGCTCAAGCAATTTCAAGATGTAGATGGAAACTGGCTTACAGGAACTCCGCTGTACATTCTGCTAGCGCTTGTCGGATTGACCATGTTGATCATTTGGGGATTGCCGAAACTCAGTAAGGCTATTCCGGCTTCACTCACGGCCATCCTTGCCGTATTTGCTATGGTGGTCTTTCTCGACATCGACACAAAAACAGTAGGCGACATTGCCTCCATCAAAGGAGGCTTTCCTCCATTTCACATCCCCAAAGTCCCATTTAGTCTAGACACCTTCATGCTCATTCTTCCCTATGCAGGAATTATGGCGAGTGTTGGACTCATCGAAAGTCTACTGACACTCAACATCATCGATGAAATCACTGGAACTCGCGGAAGAGGGAATAAAGAAGCAGTTGCTCAAGGAACGGCAAACGTGATTTCCGGATTTTTCTCAGGAATGGGAGGTTGCGCCATGATCGGTCAGAGCTTGATCAATATTTCCTCTGGAGCTAGAGCGCGTTTGTCTGGAATTGTTGCCTCAGTAATGCTGTTGGTGTTCATCATGTTTGGTTCAGGCTTGATTGAGAAAATGCCAATGGCTGCCTTAACCGGATTGATGATTATGGTTTCCATCGGAACATTCGAATGGGCCAGCTTCAGAACCTTCAACAAAATGCCGAAGTCGGATATTTTCGTGATGGTGGTTGTTACGCTGATCACTGCGGTTCTTCACAACTTAGCCTTTGCGGTCATCATTGGGGTGATCATAGCCGCCTTGGTGTTTGCTTGGGATAATGCCAAACGCATTCGTGCACGAAAATTCACAGATGCAGATGGTATCAAGCACTATGAAATTTACGGACCGCTCTTTTTTGGTTCGGTTACGGTATTCAACTCGAAATTCGAAGTCGAAGCCGATCCGGATGAGGTGATCATTGATTTCTCTGAAAGTAGGGTAGTGGACATGTCGGCTATTGAAGCCTTGAATAAGCTCACCGAACGTTATTTAAAAGCGGGCAAGAAAGTTCACCTCAAACACTTGAGTCCCGACTGCATCAAGCTCTTGAAGAACGCAGAGAAGATCATCGACGTTAATGTGCTTGAAGATCCTACCTACAAGGTGCTGGCTGACTAACTATGAGTCGAATTGGTTTGAAGGAGCTTCCTTTATTCAGATGCAATTCCCATATTTTTGAGAATGACCAAATCCATGCGATTCAATATTGAGTGATGGAGATATACCTACCACTCATTTTCCTTTGCATCGCTTTCTTCTACTCTGCGATAGGTTTCGGTGGAGGCTCCAGTTATCTGGCATTATTGAGCCTTCTAATCACTGATTTTAACGAGATCCGAAGTACAGCGCTCATCCTGAATGTTGTGGTGGTTGGAATTGGAACGCTCTTGTTCATTCGTCACCGTGTATTCGACTGGAAGGAATTTTGGCCTTTTATAGTTTTCAGCATTCCAGCAGCTTTTTTAGGTGCTCAGGTTTCTTTTTCGCAGAAAATCTTTTTCTTAATTCTCGGGGCCCTTCTAATTCTCGCCGCACTTTTCATGTTGCTGCAAAGTCTCCAAGAACAAAAAGAGGAAGGCGAACTTCCCAAGTTTAAGCGAGCTGGCTTGGGGTCTTCCATTGGCTTTTTGTCGGGACTGGTAGGCATCGGCGGAGGCATCTTTCTTTCGCCCAGCCTTAATCTCCTCAGGTGGAAAAACGCCCGAACCATTGCATCTCTGGCTTCCGTCTTCATCTTATTCAACTCCTTGGCAGGAATTTCAGGCCTATGGATTTCTGGAAATTTGAACCTGCTATTCGATCGACTCCTGCCTTTGATATTCGCTGTAGGAATAGGAGGTTTTCTGGGCTCGTACTTGACCAACAAGAAAATAAAACTAAAATGGATTCGCCGACTTACTGCTGTTTTAGTCGCTTATGTCGGACTCCGACTGATTCTCCTACACGCCTTTGGCCTACATATTTAGTTAACTGTGCTCGTCGAACTGGTGAAGACGATTCCAGGCGTCAATGCCTCCTTCTAAATTGAAGAGGTTTTTAAACTGGTGCTTCGTCTTCAGTTCTTCCAAAGCTCTCCGACTTCGAGCTCCCGATTTGCAATGCAGAACCACCTTTCCTTCTCGATTGATCTGGTCAATTTTTTCATGAAGTGAACTCAAGGGAAGGTTCAAAGCGTTCATATTATCCTTTAAATATTCATCGACTTCCCGAACATCGATGAGCTGGAATTCTTCGCCGGATTCCATCATGCTGTGAAGATTTTTCACTTGGATTGAATCCTTCATTTTGAGTCCGCAAAAAGCTGGATAGTCAAAGCTCTGTATGAAATCTTGCTTAAGATTGTTCAAGGGATTACTTGGGTCTTTTTTAATCTTGAAAACCCGAAAGTCGTTGTAGGAAGAATCGTAGGCCAGGAGTTTGTCGCTCAGGGGCTCTCCAAGTCCGCTGAGAAGCTTCAGAACCTCATTCGCCATAAGAGAGCCTATGATTCCAGCTAAGCTCCCTAGAACGCCGCCTTCTTCGCAATTTGGAACCAACTCAGGTGCTGGAGGTGTGGCAAGAACATCTCGGTAGTTCGCACTATGAATGCCTTCAGAATCTCCTAGATTAAAAACACTGACCTGACCTTCGAACTGATGAATGGAGCCGTAAACGAGCGTCTTTTTTAGAATTACACATACATCATTCACCAAATAACGGGTCGGGAAGTTATCGCTGCCGTCGACCACCAAATCATACTGAGAGATGATTTCTTCTGCATTCTCAGGATCTAGCTGAGTGCGAATTTCTTCAAGCTCAACTTCTGGGTTTAGCTTCCCTAGTTTTTCAAGTGCGACCTCTGATTTGTACTTCCCAAGGTCTTCATTCGAGTAGAGGATCTGGCGGTGAAGATTGCTGAGCTCAATGCGATCGAAGTCGAGGATCCCCAATTTACCCACACCTGCTGAGCTCAAGTATTGCAGGACGGGAATGCCAAGACCACCAGCTCCAATCACCAATACGCGCGCTGATTTCAATTTTTCTTGAACTTCAAGAGAAAAACCAGGTAGTTTTAAAGGACGGCTGTAACGCTCTTGCTCTAATTCTGTCAGGGGCATAAGTCTGAGTAGTAACTTGCAAGTTAATTAAGAATCGAATGGAGAAGAAGTTTTCGCATTTGAGTCCTTCGGGCGAACCTCAAATGGTAGATGTTGGTGAGAAGAAAGTGACAAAACGCATCGCCATTGCGGAAAGTCGAGTTGTGCTCGATGAAGCCATTCTCGACCGACTGGAGAACGACGAGATTCACACGAAGAAAGGCCCCGTATTTCAAACCGCCATCATCGCTGGAATTATGGCGGCTAAAAAGACCAGTGAGTTGATTCCACTTTGTCATCCGTTGGGCTTGGACAAATGTGATGTAGAAATTGAGATCGACGAAGATCGCAGCGTTCGCATTCGATGTACAGCTGCAGTGGAAGGGAAGACGGGCATCGAAATGGAAGCCCTTACGGGTGCCAGCATTGCTGCCTTAACCATCTACGACATGTGCAAAGGTTTTTCACACAACATTCGAATTGTGGAAACAAAACTTCTTGAAAAAAGAGGAGGGAAAAGCGACTATGCCACACCATAGAAAACACACCAAGCTCACTCGGCCTGAAGGTGGTAAATACCACCGAAATGAAGTCGCCTTTTTGGGAGCTCCTTGCTCGCTGATTCAGGAGGAAACAGAGGCTCTTGCAGCTCTGCTCAAGCCGACTCATCAGATTGCATACGTCGATACAAGCCATACCGAGAAAGAGAACAACAGCAATTTTAAGTCGAGCTTCGTCGACGAGCAATCTTCTTTAAGTCTCAATTTTCAAGGACAGGGATTGGACTTCAGTCAGCGCTCGATCTTTGCCGATTGTGATTTGGTGTTTGTGAATGGAAATCATACCACAGCTGAACATCAGATTGTCTTCATTCATTCCAAGAAAGAAGATTCATTAAAACGCAAGATGGATCGTTTGACGAACGTCATTGCCTTTGTTCTCTGCGACCGTGAAGCGCCCTATTCATATTTAGAAGAACTGGCGAAGTTCAATGCGATTCCCGTCTTTAAACTCGGTGAGCAAGATGCTCTTACAAGTTTAATTTCTAAACGCTTTCCCAGCGATTATGCGCCCATCAAAGGTCTTGTACTGGCAGGTGGAAAAAGCACACGCATGGGATTCGACAAAGGTGGAATCGAATACTTCGGAAAGCCCCAACGCGAGCATATGGCCGATGTTCTCAATGCACTCTGTTCAGAAACCTACATCTCTGTTCGGGAAGCAAAAGTTGACTTCGAAAGCAGTTATTCGCTTCTACCCGATAGTTTTTCTGGACTGGGGCCTTACGGAGGAATCCTCAGTGCATTTCGTTCCGATCCGAATGCGGCTTGGCTCACCGTAGCTACGGATGTTCCCATGATCGATGAAAAGCTTCTAGCTCACCTAATCTCGAAGCGGAACGTGCATAAGATGGCGACCTGCTTTCACAATCCGGAAACAGATTTCCCTGAACCGTTGATTACCATTTGGGAACCACGCGCTTATCCACGTCTGTTGGAGTTTCTATCATTGGGATATTCTTGCCCAAGAAAAGCTCTCATCAACAGCGATGTACAAGAAATTGACATTCCAGATCTGCAGCTATTGAGCAATGTGAATACACCTGAAGAACTAGAGAAGCTTCAAGCAGAGATTCACGCTAAGTAGAACCGCTCGTGGGAATCTCCAGAACGTTAGCGCGAATCTCCAGAACGCTAGCGCGAATCTCCAGAATGCTAGTGCGAATCTCCAGAATGCTAGCGCGAATCTCCAGAATGCTAGCGCGAATCTCCAGATTCGTGCGGGTATCTTTCAAATCAATTCCAAATGGAGCAAGCCTTTTCTTCCTTGATAATCTCTCGCACTAGAGTGCAGAAATTCATCCGGGTATTGAACGATGCCTCGCTTAACGGGATTCATGTGAATGTATTCTAACTTTTGTTGAATGACAAAATCGCTCCACAACTCAATTGGGTGATTGCCCTCTCTCCAAAATCTATATCCGTTAAAATTGTCATTCCAGAACAATTCCAACAACCATTTCTTTCTTCCCTCTTTCGGGTTCGTCGATATGGCTTTGATCATATTTCTTGAGGTAAACTTCTTGAAGTCACGCAGGATTTCCCACAGTTGTAGATCAGTCTTTTTTCGAATGATGAGGTGAACGTGATTGCTCATGATTACCCATGCACAAATCACTAGACCCTTTTCTCTTTGACAGAAACGAAAGCTTTGGAGAAGAATAGTGCAATACTCAGGTCGTGTAAAGACATCAATCCATTTTTCTACCGCGAAGCTTACGAAGTAGGGGGATTCTGGATTGTGAAACTTGTATTTGCGGCTCATCAGCGACAAACATGAAGGATTTGCTCTTGAAGAACAAAGACTAGGCAACTAAGAGTAGTTGAGTTTTTGAACTCGCACGAATCTGGAGATTCGCGCTAGCCGCGCATTCAATAAAACTTTCGAAAGTTTAAAATGGGATAACTTTCTCCTGCTTTGAAGCATGAAGAAGAGGATGGGAGAATCATAAAAGCATCAGATTCTGCTAAACTTCTCAGGTCACCCGAGCCATTTCCCAATAGGGGTTTTGCAGTGATCCGCCCATCGGAGTTAAAACTCAATTTCACTTGTGCGAAAAGGGTAAGCTCCGGCTTAAATTCAATGTCTTCCTCAAGAACCGCATGAAGCTGAGCCTGCTCTTGAAGCTCCAGACCTTTGTCTAAGAATGGTCTCAAATACATGAGAGCACAGGTAAAAGTAGAAACAGGATTTCCTGGAAAAGCAAAGACCTTACAGCCATCCGGATGGGCGCCAAACCAAAAGGGTTTGCCAGGACGCTGTGCCACTCGATGAAAACTCTTCTCAACGCCCAATTTCTCCAAGACTTCTGGAATGAAGTCAAACTTGCCTTTTGAAACTCCACCACTGAGTAAAATGAGATCGTAGGTCTCGAGTGCAGCGCTTACTTGAGTTTGTATGTCTTGGATTTCATCTTTGAGGTGTTTCGATTGCAGCGAAACCTGATAGTCTTGAAGGAGGCTCTGCAAAACGTCGGCATTGCTTCTCCTCAATTGATGAGCTTCCGGCGTTTCATGAACGCCAACCAGTTCATCCCCGCTCGAAATCACTAGAACTTTGGGTGTTTTGCTCACTAGAACTTCAGCTTTTCCAACGGTAGCTAAGATTCCTATTTCTGCTGAGCTGATTTTTAATCCCGGATTGATGAGTCGGCTGCCAGCCTTACAATCTTCCCCTTGGTAATGAACGTTCTCCTTCTTTGGTAATTCCGCCAATTGAATCCGGGCAAGTCCGTCTTGAATGTCGAGCTCTTCATAACGAATCACCCAATCCGCATTCGCAGGCATTACGGCACCAGTCATTACCTCGAGGCAATGCTCTGCATTTAGGAGTTCCTTTTGCGGAGAGCCAGCAGGTGCGACACCCTCAATTTTAAATTGCCGCTGGCCTGTTTGAAATGACTTTGAATCGATGGCGATGCCGTCCATGGTAACGCGGTCGAAAGGCGGGAAATCTCTGTCTGCATCAATGTGTTCGCGAAGTACTCTTCCGTAGGAAGCTTGAAGGGAGACTTTCTCTGTTCC
>Ga0115561_1003190_pt1 | contig 10590 bp, 9 predicted proteins | sample COGITO_mtgs_1105_4_FD_87201 | JGI IMG/M metagenome (GOLD analysis project Ga0115561, IMG submission 87201) | Pelagic marine microbial communities from North Sea - COGITO_mtgs_110512 | ecosystem: Environmental > Aquatic > Marine > Epipelagic | place: Germany:Helgoland, sampling site Kabeltonne...
AGTTTTGATAATAATTTTAAAATCTAAGAACATACTTTGTTCTTTAATATAAAACAAATCAAATCTTAACTTTTTTTCTTGCTCTTCTAAAGTTCCTGCATAAGGAAATTTTACTTGAGCCCAACCAGTAAGACCTGGCTTTACAATATGTCTGATAGCATAGAATGGCACTTTTTCTTCTAAACCTTTTACAAACTCTGGACGTTCAGGTCTTGGTCCAATAATACTCATATCTCCTTTTAGAATATTAAAAAACTGAGGTACTTCATCCAATCTAGTTTTTCTTAAAAATTTTCCAAACTTAGTGATTCTTGTATCATTTTTTTGTGCAAATACCGCTCCTGAAGTTTCAGCATTAACCACCATAGATCTAAGCTTAAATATATTGAAGTTTTGCCCATTTTTACCAACTCTAATTTGGGTATAAAATAAAGGTCCTTTATTTATGAAAATATTTAAAATTAATATAAGAGGAAGGATTACCATAAAAACATGCAACCCTATTAAAGAGATTAATATGTCTAAAAAACGATGAAATAGTTTATAAAATCGCTTATTACTATTGCGACTTATATTCATGTTTTTATAGAAGTTAAAATCTAAATAGTCTTTAGGGACACTCGCTGTAATTTCTTCATAAAAAATTTCTGAACTTTTAATATTGATACCTTCTTCAAATAATAAAATTAGGTCTCTGTTAATTTTTGTAATTATATCAGTACTAAATCCTTTAGTATTAATAATAACCTCTTTAATATTATTTGCTTTTACAAATTCATATATATTAACTTCACTAATGTGAGTGAAATTTTTAAAACCAGAACTTTTATCGTTAGAAAAATATCTTTTTACATTATGATAGTGATCACCCTTTGTCAGTTCTAGTAATTCACTTATATTATATGAATGGCTAATAATTAATATTTCTTTAAAGAATTTTGGAGAAAACAATAAGGCTATGTAGGCTAATCTCCAACATAACACTGGTAGTGTTAACAGTAGAAACAAATAGATAATTTGAATTCTATTTTCTGGTAAAGAAGGTGAATAAAAAGGCGTTAATACAAAAACAAATGTTGTAACCAGAGACGCTAAAAATAAATTTTTAATTATTTTAAATCTGCTAGCCGAAATCTCTAAATCATACAACTGAAAGACTTCTCCAAAAAAAAGAAAATAGAAGACTAGCAAAATAAGCCAGTTAAAAATTGAAGTATTGTAAGAATCTATGTATGAGAAACTAGTGTAATATGAGGCTAAAAATATGCCTGTGATAATAAGAGTTATATCAAAAAAACGCAAAAGTAGCTTTCTCTCGGATATATCAATATACGATAAGTTAGTATTCATAACTTTAACTAGGGAATTAAGGTTATTAGGGAAATTAATATTTTACATCAAATATAATTACATTTTTCTTTATTTGCTAGTAATTAACTGTATTTTTTAACCCCTCTATACCCCCAAACAATCATTAAATAAACTGACGTTACAAGGGATAAATTTTCTACGTGTCTATAAAAATACCATTGAGGTTTTAAAAGCTTTTTTTTATTTCTTGAATGAGAGTTATCTCTGATTCTGTATATCGCTAAAGTTTCTTTAATACCTTTTGCATAATTTATTTTTTTAAGATATTTTAACCATAAACCCATATCTTGTCTATATAAAACCTCGGGCATGAACTCCTTCCCTAATTTTTCTATATCTATAAAAGCAGTTAAACAACTGATAGAATTTGTTTTTAAAATATCCATATAAGTAACATTTTCTGGAACAATAAAATCTTTGTACTGTTCTTTCAAGGTAATTTCATTACATCTCTTATAAGATGAAAAAATAAACCCTTCAGATTTTGTTATAAATTTTATTGATGTAGATAAAAACTCAGGCATCCACAAATCATCACTATCTAAAAAAGCTAAATATTTACCTTTTGCATGTTTTATTGAGTTATTTCTTGCTACAGCAGGTCCAGCATTTTTAATTGAAAATAATTTGACGCGAGAATCTTTTTTGCAAATTTCCTTTATAATCTCATAAGAATTATCAGTAGAGCCATCATCAGTTATTAACATTTCCCAGTGGCTATAGGTCTGAGCTTGAACACTCGCTATAGTTTCTTCAATAAATTTAGAGGAATTATAGGAGGGTGTTATTATTGAAACTAATTCTTTGATCATATTATAAATGTGAAATAAAACTTTTTAATTTTCCTTCATTAGATTGTAAAATATATTCATCTTCTAAAGTGTATTGAATGTCGTTATTAAAATACTTAACAAATTCTGCATGCAATTTTTTAATTTGTTCATTAGTAATTTTTTGTTCAATTTTAACCAAAAGGATACCTTTTTCTTTTTGAATAATTTGATAATTTAATTTTAGATTATTATTAAAATCTAAATTTTTAAAAATATAATAAAATGTTAGACTCGGGTAAATTTCAGACTTTCCATAAATAGGCAGTCCAACCCTACCTGTAACTTCTTTTAAAATTCTATGATTTCTTCCACATTTACATTTTTTTAAGTCTGATTCCAATTCTATATAATCGCCTAACTTATAACGAATTATGGGGAAAGATTTCATCTGAAGATTGGTAACAACAATTTCATGATTTATTTCTTCAACTAAAACACCTTCCATATTAATATGCATATTACCTTCAGGACACTCAAATGCAATAATACCTGATTCAGTAGCTCCATATTCGCTGATTATTTTAGACCCAAAAGCTTTTATGACCTCATCATGATAATTCTTAAAAATTTTCTCTGATGTACCTTTAACCATTTTGATACCTTTAGGTTTTAACAACCCTCTTTCATTAATTAATTTTGCTGTTTGATATATCATTGAAGAATAACCATGTATGTAGGTTGCTTTGTTTAATTTTTTAACAAATCTTTTTAGATTATAAGAATTGTAGTTGAAAATTCTAAACCTATTTTGTAAAAAATCTAAAATTATTGTTTTATTTTTTATTAAAAAATTAAAATTAAACCCCCAAAAATATCCGTTTAATTGCCATGGATAAACGCCATACCACAAATAGCCTTTTTGAATAGTTGCTCTATTAAATGAGTCTGCAGATTCGTCTCGTTGAAAACTCAAAGACTGACCTGAACTCCCTGATGTTATCGCTGTAAAGGTTTTACCTTTAAAATTTGTATGAATTTTTGCATTGTTGTTGATTAAATCTATCTTTTCTAAAATGGGAATATCCTTTAGGTTACTTAATTCTTTAATGTCCGATGGATGAAAATTATTACTTGAAAAATGTGATTTATAAAAGCTTGAATTTTCATAAGCAAACGTAACAATTTCTTTGAGTTTTTGTAATTGATATTCTTTAAGTTTATCAGATGACCATCCATTACTTTTTTCTAAAAAAATTAAATGTTTTTTTATTGATGGGTTTCTTATGAAACTACCTATTTTGTATAAGAATTTATGTAACACTATTGTAATAATTTTAACCACTGATTTCTTACTACACTCCAATCAAAATTTTCCACCTTACTTCTAGCTTTTTTTGCGAATGAACTTTTATTTTCTTCTATTATTTTATGAATTTCATTAGCCATTAGTATTGGTTGTTCTTTATCTACCAATACACCATCTATATTATTACTAATTAAATAAGGCAAGCCGCCTACATTAGTTGAGACTACAGGCAAGCCCAAAGCCATGGCTTCTATAACGCTTATCGGTGTATTATCTACATTGGTAGTATTAATAAAGACATCAAAGTCTTCAGATTTTTTATGCCATTCTTTTTTTGATAATACACCCGTAATTTCAACACTGTCTTGTAAGCCATATGTATTAATAAGGTGTTTAACATCTTTTAATGTACCGTCTTTATCTGGGCCTATCATACATAGAGTTGCTTCTGGATATTTTTTTTTCAACTCTTTTAAAACCTCAATAGCCATAGTGGGGTTATAAATACTTGCAAAAGCTCTTACATATAATAATTTTGGAGCAATTTTTTTTCTTTCTTTAAAAGTATAGTTGGCAATTGGAATTACATTTGGAATTAATAGTGTTGTATATTCTTTTATTTCGAATTCATATTTTAAATAGCCAGAAGGAGCAATATTTTGAAACGAGTTGTTAAAAATTAGAGATGATAATTTTGGGTTTTGTTTTAAACGATACGGTAAATTTCCACCGTGAAGGATGGGTAAATATTTTACCTTAAACAGTCTACAAAGTTGAGATGTTAGTAAGGCATAATAAAAGTTAGAGGTACTATAAGTATCTAGTAATACATATTCAACTTTATTTTTATAACGAATAATAGCTAAACACATCTCTATCATCCTAAGTATTTTGTTAGACTTTGAAGAGCTCTTGTAAATTGTAAACCCCTCTAATTTTAACAAACTACTCAAAATATCCATGGATGTAGCATAATTTGTTTTTTTAACTAGGTTATTCCCTATGTATAAGATTTTATTCTTCTTCATCTTCAATATTTAATAAACTTAAGGCATAGATAAACCCTGGAAAAGCAATACGCATTGCTGAATGATTAATAGTTAAAAACCAAAATATATAAAATGCACTTATAAATGCTCTTTGATAATTATTTCCATACCAGAAATTTGCTAGTGGTAATAGTAGTAATAGTAATAATATAATAAAACCGATAATTCCATGTTCTTCTATTAACCTTCCTACTTCGTTATGTGAAGCGGCAGTTACATTGCCAATAACTCCCTGCCGTTTATATTTACCATTTCCAACCCCAATACCAAGAGGGTTCTCTGTAAAACTTTTTATTTGCTCAGCTAAAATATCAACTCTACCAGAACTTATATCTTCCTTTTGTACGCCACTTGAATTCTTACCAGCATATCTATTGTCTAACATACCACCTGTAATATTAGAAGTGAAAAGCCAAATACCTATTGTAAAAACGATTACAATACCAACATAGGTAATAAAAGACGTTAAAGAAATTTTTTTATACAAGGTATAAAACAATGAAAAACAAATTAGTGCTATAACTCCAGTGATTAATCCTCCTCTAGAAAAAGTTAACAAACCTCTATAAATAAAGTATAATAAAAGAAATATATCTAGTAGTAAATATCCGGTAATTCGTTCTTTCATTAAAATAAACACCGCAATAATAAAAATACCCAAACCAATAGCAGTAGCAACTTGATTTGGACCAAAACCACCTGAGGTATCAAAATTTGCTGCTCCTTGAAAGACAATATCTTTTAAATCTGGTGTTTTAAAATAGAGATAGGTAACCATAGAAAATAGAGGAAGTATCATAAAAAATAACGCATCCATTAAATTTTCTTTTGTAATACTTCTTTTATAAAAATACAAGCCTGCAATACCCAAAACAAAAGGACCACTTAAATTAAATGCAATTGCTTTTCTAATATATTCGCCTTCTGGAACACGCGTAAAAACAATGCCTAGCAATAATAATAACAGATAAAAAGATAAACTAACTGAAAATTTTTGTTTAAATTTTCCAACAAAAATACCCAATAGTAAAAATAATATAATACTGTATTTTCCTGTCTCATATAATATCATTCCTTTAGACATTCTTATAAAGACTTCTGCAGCACTTATATAAGCAGCAAATAAAAATGCCTCTTCATTTCTATTTTTCTTAAAAAAAATACTAAAAATAAAAAATCCAATTATTAAAAGCCATAACAATTTTAAACTATTAGAACCTCTTAATAGCGTTGACGCATAACCTAAAAGGATGTGAATTCCTATAAAAAGCAACCTATTATTTAATATATACTTAACCAAATTATTTGCTTTTTAATTTAAAAATTTCATTCATAATTCGATGATTATAAAAATCATATGTAAATTTCTCTGCCAATTTAAAATTATATTTTTTTATTTTTAATCTCTCACTATAAGTTAAATTTAGCGCTAAATTTATTTTTTTTAAGATTTCTTTAGATGTTATGGGTTTTATAAGAAATCCATTAATACCATCCTGTATATATTGCGAAATGCAGGAAACATCAGAAACAATAGGTATACAGCCAAAATTCATTGCTTCACCAATAACTTTGGGAAAACCTTCACTTTTAGATGGCAGAATTATAAAATCACATCTTGAATAAATATTACTAATTTCATCTTTTGCTAAGAATCCATGAAAAATAATTTCTAATCTTAGAAGTTTTGCTGTTTTTTCAAAGTCAATTCGCTGTGGACCATCTCCAACAAAATGAAATATATATTTAATGTCTTTGCTATCAAGGCACTTTAAGGCTTCTAAAATTTTATCTACACCCTTATGATTATTTAAAGCACCTACAAAACAAAACTCTACTATTTTTTTTAATTTTTTAGCAGCTAGTATATTACGCCCAAGTTTTCTGTCATTTTGATCTAAACACGGGTTTTCAAAAGGGATTATATTGTTTCTCTCATTTTTCCAGAAACCATTTACAGTAATTTTAGTATTTTTTGATGTGAAATTTTGCATCCATTTTTTTTGAAGTTTATTTCCAAATGGCATTTTTTCATCTTTCCAATTTCCAGCATATTTTATCCAGTATTTCGAATTATAAAATAACCTTAAAAAAGGTAATACATACAATCCCATACCAGTAGGTGCTCTAAATTGAATAAAATCTACACTTTTTAAAGCTTTATATATCACAAATAAATTGTGCGGAGCATTTAAAAGAATAGATAATTTAAGTAAACCCTTACCTCCTGAAGGTCTTAGAGGTAAATAATTTATATTTTTTGCTGAATAAGATAAAGAACTATCAGGTGCATTTCCATCGTGAAAGGGAGCTATATGAACTATAGAATTAGATACAACAGCCAATTTATTAATTTCTTTTATGGTAGGTCCCCAACCTCTAATTTTACCTGAAGAATCCCGATAGTGTTCTGTATGTGATATAATCGCTATTTTCAAAGCTCTAAAATCTTTATATATTCTCTAATAATATTTTTCCATGAAAATTTTGACGCCCATAGTTTTGATTCGTGAACGTAAAAGTCATATTTGTCTAATATATTTTTAATTGATTTCTCAAATTCTGAGGGGTTGTTATTCTGAATGAGTATACCTGATTTATAATCTAAAATAGCATCTTCTATTCCACAATTTTTTGCTCCTATAGAGGGTATGCCTAGACTATTGGCTTCCAAAATTGCAATTCCAAATCCTTCAACATCTCCAGAAGCAGTGTTTTGACTTAGCATCGTAAAAATATCACTATTTTGAAGTAACTTTATTTTAACCTCATTACTAACAGCTCCATGAAAAGTAATATGTTTATCTACACCTAGTTTTTTTGCAAGATTAAAAAATTCGTCTTTTTTATATGGTTTGCCAACCATATGATAATGAATTTCTGGATATGATTGTATTAGATATGGAAGTGCGTTGATAACATTTCTTTGACCTTTTCTCTCAGAAATAGACCCAACAGTAATTAAACTAGGTTTCCCTTTTATTTTCTCATTAGCAATTGTTGAAGTTTTTGATAATGCAAAACCATTAGGAATTACGGTTATATTCGTTAGTTTTAAATAAGAAACTAATGATTTTGTAAAATTAGAAACAGCTATTATATGGTCAAACTTTTTCAATGATATATCTATAGTTTTACGCAATATATTTTTTTTGAAATTTACTTCTGAACCATGTACGACAGCTATATATTTTTTTTCTCCAAAGAATAAAGATGTTATTGCAACAATCCAAAGAGGAAATTTACCAGAGGCTATAATCATTTCATTTCTATACGTGTGTTTAAAAATTTGAAATATTCTATTTAAGTACATTAAAATACGGATAGATTGCTTCTTTATTCTAATAATTTTAAATGATTCGTTTAGATCAAATAATGATTTTTCATTACTTATTTTAGAACGTTGATCACATACAACAGTTACAGTATAATTATTCATACTCAATTGCTTAGCAATATTATATGCATGGTTACCGATTCCACCTGGTTCTGGAGGAAATTCAGAGGTTATGATTAACACATTTTTGTTGATTATCATATTGTTGTCTATGTCATGAATTAGTTATTTCATCAGATTTAAAATTAATAACTAATTGTTTTTTAATCCATGTATTTAATGATAGCACCTTGCTTTATTTTTTTACTGGCTAAACTCCAAGATTTACCTACTTGACATAAAATAATAGGCCATATTAAAATCATGCTTATATATGCAAAAACAATAAAAGACTTATTCCCTTTGTACTTATATGGTATAACGGATGGTGGGATAGATTTTAATAAATTAAAAACTGTCATTTTATTTCTGAAAGGCATATAAAGGCTATTTAAGTTTCAAAAATAAATTATAAAAATAGCCGTTTAGGGTCAACTTCTCTTCCCAAAATTTTCTATTGCTTTTGGTCATTTTTTCTATTCTTTCAGCATTCATTTTTTTATTATGATCATAGAGTTGATGAGAAATCTTTGATAAATCATTATTTTCAATCCAAACAACATGATGCTTCCATTCTGAATGAATATTTAAGGGTAGTAAACAATCTGTATTTACAAATAACGGAATACGACCCATTGCCAATGTCTCATAAATTCGTACAGAAAAATTTCCTCCTCCACGAACGCAAACTATATATTGTGATTTTTTTATATTATCATAAAACTCCATTGTTGTCTTTGCTCTATCTTCATTTGTTTTTACACCAGCTCTATATTTTTTTCGTTCAATGAAATTATCTGTAATTTTAGGTGATTTTTTTAACAAGTGTAATATTTTACCTCTTAAAAAACTACTTGACATAATTTTCTGAGGTAACTCATTTCTTAAATTTATATAGTGTAAAGTGTTTTTGAAAATAACTCTAGTGACATCAAAAATGGCAGTAAGAATCGTAAAGTTTGACTGCCCACAAAATCCTACTATGGGTTTTTCTGAATATGTTATAGGTGTTACTTCAGATGAGGAATAATACTTTTTTTGGGGGTCTTCAATAAATATAGGAATTCCAATATGATTTTCAGATAATTTACTTCTATAATCATTTTCTCTCAAAACGAATAAATTATAATATTCTGGTGTTTTAACACCAAAATCTCCAGATGTATATGAAACTATAATTTTATTTGAATAAGATTCGATAAATCTCAAAACCTTTTTAAATAAATTATTTTTTCTGTAATAATTCCATGTCATCGGAATTATAACAAAATCAGCTTGTTGAATATAATTAACGAAACAAAATGTTTTTTCAGAAACACCATATTGACTTATTCTTTCCTCATCTGTATAGTCCTGACCTTTTATGAAAGGTTTTAATAATGGAAACAGTGAAGATCTAGAATTCTCAAATAAGAGCTCTTTAGGATAATATAATTTATACATTTATTTTTCTAAAATATTCAATAGTCTTAAGTAAACCTTCTTCTAATTGTACTTGTGGTTTCCAATTTAGTTGATTTTTGGCAATTGTGATATCTGGTTTTCTCTGAAGAGGGTCATCTTTAGGTAAAGATTTAAATGTAATTTTAGATTTACTATTGGTTAATTCAATTACTTTATTTGCAAGCTGTAAAATTGTAAATTCATTAGGATTACCAATATTAATTGGACCTGTAACTTCAGGTGAAGTCTTCATGAGGCGAACCATCCCTTCTAATAAATCATCTACATAACAAAAACTCCTAGTTTGTTGCCCATCCCCATATATAGTGATATCTATATTTTTTATAGCTTGAACTATAAAATTACTAACTACTCTACCGTCATTTGGGTGCATATTGGGTCCATAGGTATTAAAGATACGCATAACTTTAATCTCTAATTTATGTTGTCTTAAATAATCAAAAAATAAAGTTTCAGCAGCCCTTTTTCCTTCATCATAACAAGATCTAATTCCTATTGGATTTACATTCCCCCAGTAATTTTCTTTCTGAGGATTTACTTTTGGGTCTCCATAAACTTCACTTGTAGATGCTTGTAAAATTTTTATTCCAAGTCTTTTTGCTAAACCTAACATATTAATAGCCCCATGGACACTTGTTTTTGTCGTTTGGACTGGGTCATTTTGATAATGAATAGGGCTTGCTGGACAAGCAAGGTTGTATATTTCATCAACCTCTAAATAAAGTGGGAATGTTATATCATGTCTGATTACTTCAAAATATGGATTAGATAATAATGGTAAAATATTTGTCTTACACCCAGTATAAAAATTATCAACACAAATTACTTCATTTTCTTCATCCAATAGTTTTTTGCACAAATGTGAACCTAAAAAACCTGCTCCTCCAGTAACTAAAATTCTTTTCATATTTTAAATTTTTTTTATAATTGCTCCTTGCTTTAATTTTTTACTGGCTAAACCCCAAGATTTACCTACTTGATATAAAATAATAGGCCATATTACTAGCATGCTTATATATGCTAAAACAATAAAAGACTTATTTCCTTTATACTTATATGGTATAACGGATGGTGGGATAGATTTTAATAAATTAAAAACTGTCATTTTATTTCCGTAATATTTTCTAAACTGATACAAAACACTAGGTATAGGACGAGGAGAAAACCATTTTTTAGGTCGAAAACCATCCC
>Ga0115561_1003195_pt1 | contig 10584 bp, 9 predicted proteins | sample COGITO_mtgs_1105_4_FD_87201 | JGI IMG/M metagenome (GOLD analysis project Ga0115561, IMG submission 87201) | Pelagic marine microbial communities from North Sea - COGITO_mtgs_110512 | ecosystem: Environmental > Aquatic > Marine > Epipelagic | place: Germany:Helgoland, sampling site Kabeltonne...
AATTTATATGTTTCTTTTATCCAATTTTGAACAAATCGTGAATTAGCAATTAAATAGTCTGGGTTTGAAGCATGCTTAATGTCTATTTTTTTTAATAACTTTAAAATTGGAGATAATAAAAGTCTTGTTGTTTTTTCAAAATATATTCCTTCTTTGTCCCATAAGTATCTTTGATTTCTTGCTTGTATGTAGCAAATATGTATTTGATTAGGGTGTGATTTTTTTATTCCTTTTGCGACTGAAAATGATGATGAAATTATCAATTCAACGCTTTTATCAACTTTAATTTTTTTAATAAAATAGGGGAACAAGAAAAAAAGATATCTGAACTTACTTTTAAATAATTGAAGGAAAGAACTCTTAACTTTAATTACTTTATTTGAAAAAACCTTATTTAGATCTTCTTTGTTCATTATACTAATCAACGTATAGCAAGTTTCAAATTGAAATATTTTAGTTATTGAAGATATAACCCTTTCAGCTCCTCCGTATTTGTCTAGCCAATCAACTGCTATTGCTTTTTTCATTCTATTGTTTTTTTTGAATTATCCTTTGACAAAATGACAATTAAAATTAAAGAAAAAAGATACACCCCAATTAATCGATGAAAGTTATTGTAGACAGTCATGTAAATTAACATGCTTGTAAGTAATAATATATTTGTGTGTGATTTTTTAGCTACTTTAAAAACCTGAACTAGAAAAACGATAAAAATTAGAGCTGCTAAAACTCCTTGGCTTATTAATATATCTAAATATTGATTGTGCGTGTTAAATTCTTTATCAATAAACCAGTTTCTCTTTTTTTCTTGAGATATATTTTTATACTCATTTACTAATTTTTCTGTTGTCTTTGAGTAGCCGTTACCGGTTATTAAATTTGTTTCTTTTAGTATTTCGAAAGAATATTTCCAAATTAAAAACCGTGGCTCATGCATTTCTATTTTTTCAAAATAAGTGGTTCTGAAATTGTCCTCAGAATGAAAGAGTCTTTTAGATAAGTTATTATTTGTAAATGCTGTAATAGAAATTAAAACAAAAATTGACAATACTGCAATATACCTCATGTATGATTTTAAGAACGTAAAAACATAATAGATGATTATAAATAAAACTGAAATAACAGCAATTCTTCCAGCAATTAAAAAGGTGAAAAAGATAAAAAATACTGCTAAAAAAAAGTTGTATTTTTTTCTATTTTTTAAAAGCCTTTCTAAAACAAAAATTAAACTAAAAGTGCACAAAAGACCCAAGTATAGTCTTTGAACCGGAAGTGTTTCGTTTATTAAAGGTCCTTTAGTAAAATTAAATACTCCTGTTTGAAAAACTATTATACAGATTTTAATCAAAGAATATACACAAGCTGTGAGTGTTCCTAAAAGAATTCCTAGCTTTAAATAACCAACACTTTTTTCTTTTAAACCAAATGATAATATTAATAGAAGTAGAACTTGAAATAATTTTTTAATCTGAGAGATATCTTCTATAAAATAGCTCATAAAAACAGATTTGAAAAATATAAAAAAAACGAAAATAGCAAACCAAATTACAGGTTTTTTATTCAGTCTTTTTACAAGCTGACTCCAATTTATAACAAAGGGAAACATTAAAGCTAAGGCTATATTTGCTCCATTAGGAATTGCATAAAACTTATCTCCAATAAACGATAAAGAAAAACAAATTATAAAAAAAAGACTTGTATATATTTTATTTAAAGAAAATCTCACTTGTATGTTTTTGATTTAATAAATGTAAGGATTTTTACAGGTATTATTAATAGAATTAAATTTCTAATTATCGAATAAATAGGGGTCAGGCCAAAGTAAAAATTATCTATTAAAATTCTTATACGATGATACACTTGTAGTTTTCTGTTTTTATGAGAAATTGAGTTCTTAGACATCACATAATCTAATAATATTTCTGGATAATTCTCACTTTTAAATTGTCTTATTATATTGAAGAAAAAAGCATAATCTTGAGCTGCACGTCTATATTTGACGGGATATTTTCCTGTTTTAGAAATTATTTCTGTTCTAATTATTACCGTAGGGTGAATAAACATACTGTTTTGATACATTTTTCTTTGAATTGTTTCGTAATCAACTGGATGTTTTAGATTATACATAAAAACTCCTTTGTCGTCAACAATTCTAGCCCAACTTCCTAGCAGCTTGATGTCTTTGTTGTTAGATAAATAATTCAGTTGTTTTGTGAATTTGTTTACATGGCACAAATCTCCACAATCTAATCTGCCTGTATATTCGTATTTTTTTGCTACAGCGAAATCAAGTCCAACATTTAAAGCTATACCAATACCCGAATTAGCTTTAAGAAATTTGAAAAATACTCTACCGCTATACTTTATGCTGCTTTTAACTAATTTTTCTTTGCTTCCATCATCTATTACCAATATGTCAGGCGTTGGTTCTTCCTTTATTGAGCCTATGGTTCTTTGAAGACCACTTAAGTTGTTAAAATGAGGAATAAGAATAATTATATTAGACATTATTAATCTTTTTATTTGAAGCGACGAATATTAAGGCTAGGCAAATCCAAAACCCGTAAATTCTAAAAGTATCCATCTTTAGCCAATTTAACATAAATCCAGTCATAGAAACAAAAACTATTATAGCTAGTAGGTTTTTTTGCATCTTTAAGTTGTTGTAACACCAAATCATTATATATGAGATAACCAATAAAAAACCTAACAAACCTAAAGCTCCTGTCTCTGCAGCTAGACGTAAATAAAGGTTGTATCCTGGTGGAAATCTTTTACTATTCTGATTGAGATATTTTAATCTAAACTCCCAATTATTTCTTTTTGCCCAGCTAGGATATTTTGATCTAGCGACAAAAGCTTGTTGGCCATACCCCGTTCCAACAACTGGATTGTCTAAAAAAACTTGATACATTGCATATTGAATTCCAAATCTTGATTTGTTAGAGAGAGAATGATCATCATCATTTAATTTAAAGGATTGGATTTCATTATCTACATAATTTATAATTTTTGGCGCATAAACTAAAAGTCCAGCCGATATGGCTATTAATGAGGTTAATACAATTTTTGAAAATATTTTATTGTATTGATAGGATTGCGAAATTGCAAATACAAATATAATTGCTTGGACTATTATAATAAAAAATGCTGCTCTAGAGCCAGAAATAAAAGCAAGAGCTATAACCAGTAGGGCTGGCATAAATTTAAAATAGCTTTTTGAGGTTATTGTGTAGCTACACATCCATGAGAAAATTGTAATTAAATAAGTTCCCAGCGCTGGGGGTTCAAAAGTGATAGATGATATTCTTTTGAGTCTTAAGTCTGTTTTGGCCTCAACAAAGGGGAAGTAATCAAAAATGTTCAGGACTGATTTTTTTAAATTTATCATGTTAAATTTTACAACTAAAATTTCAATTATAGAGTAAATAATAACGATAACAAATGAGTAATAAATTACTTTTCGTATTGAATAAATTAATCTTTTAGGATTGATATTTAAAAAGCTATTATAAAATGTAACTGGAAGAATAAAAGCTGCTAAAACTAAAGAAAAATACTGTCTTAAAAATCTAATAACACCCGATGTTTGTTTAAAATAATTCTGTAAAACTGTTTCAAAATTAATAAAGGTTGTTAATGCCGCCCAAACCAAAAAAACAATTAATGAATAAAAAATTGGGCTGTGTAAGGGAAGTTTAATTTTTTTCTTGAACAATATGATAAAAAAGGCTAATAAAAAAAATAGGATACACGAATCTCTGTAATATTCACCTAAAACAGATATGCCTTCCCATGAATTAAATGGCATAAAAAATATACCTGCTAAAATCAAAACAAATGAAACGTTGAGTATGTTAAGGTCTAATTTCATTTATTGAAAAAACTTTTTATTCCACATACTAGTCTCGACACCAATGTTAGTGAGGTTAATAACTTCTTTTTTGAAAAGTTTTATAAGCTTGTTTTCTGTATCAATATCTATTGGGCTGGCCTGATAGTGATAATTACTTATAATATTGTTTTTTATTGTTTTCATCCATGGGGAAATCCCTATAAATTTTTTTAAAGCAGTTTTTATTGTTCCTTGCTTAAAAATAAAATTTGTAATCAAATTCTTTTTATAAAGCCCCCCTTTATTATATCTATTATCTAAGTTGCTTGGAATGAATTCTGAATTTACGCCAAGAAATTTATACACCTTAGTTAAAGTTTTTGCTGTGTCTGAATTAAGCTCTTCTTGAGTTAGAATTAAAACCTCAGAAAAAGTTTTTTTGGCTTCAATAATTTTGTCATAGTAAAAGGAATTAAAGGTATATAGCCAAAAATCTGAGTAGCTCTGGCTTTTTCTAGAGTCTTCTAGGGTTAGTGATTTGCTAAAGCTTTCTGTTTCCCTTTGTTCTCTGAAAAGGTGCAAATAATTTGAATAGGCTCTTTTTATTGGGTCTCGAAGTAGTATGATTATTTTAGGATTTTCTAAATACTTGTTGATTTTTTTAAAAGAACTTGGATAGTTGATATAAGAAGGGGATGTCTCTCCTATTGTTTTTTCTTTAGTAGCACTTTTAAACAATTCAAAATATGAATCTAAGTTTTTGACTTGGCCTTTTTTTGCTTCTATATCTCCAGGGCCTTTGTTTAGTTTTGAAATATTCGGCTGTGTAAAATAGTGAAGCTCTTTTTTATTTGGCATAAATATCTCTGGGTGTGCATCTACATAATAGTGTAAAGCGGTCGACCCACATTTTGGAAACCCTGCAATTATAAAATTTGGTTTATTCATTCTTTAAGAAATAAAGGTTTTAACATTGTCTAAATAAAACACAAGTGCTGATGCAAATACTTTGGATAACACAAAGCTAGTTGTTGTCGCTATCGCCGCGCCAAAAATTCCAAAATCTGGAACTAAAAGGATGTTCAAAATTATATTAATTATTAAAGAAATTAATAAAATTACATTTAGTTTCTTTTGCCTTCCGGTCATATTTAAATAAAGAGCAGAAGGGCCTGTAATAGAATTAAAAAATTGTGCAAAAAGCAAAACCCATAGAGCATTTTTAGCAAATATATAGTTGGTTCCAAACATTGATAAAACAAACTCTGAAAAACATAATAATAAAATTATGATAGGAAGACTTATTAAAACATTTATTCTTGTTGCTTTTTTTAAAATTAATTTTAGTTCTGAAAAGTTTTTATCGTTGTATATGCTGGCAATTTTTGGAGCTATTACAATGTTTACTGAAATTAATGCCAAAGCCGTTACTGTGGCCAATTTAACAGCAATAGAATAATAAGCAACGGACTCGAAAGTGTCGTAAGCGCTAATAAAAAGTACATCTGTGCTTTGCATAAGAAAATAAGATATTGCGCTAAGAGCCATTGGATATGAAGTTTTTAAAATATCTATTGAAGAAAAATGGAGTTGTGTATTTTTAGAGAATCCTTTTTTAAATAAAAGGAAGAAAACCACTATTGTACTAATAACAAAGAGTAATATAAAACTATAAATAAACCATACAACTAAATCTTCTGGCTTGTCAATTATATAAAGAATGACAGAAAAAACAAAAAAGGGTGTGTATCTAAAAAAATTTCTAAATGCTTCTGAAATTAGAGTGTGTTTTAGTGCTCTAATTGTATCTATATTAAGCATTGTGATTGAATAAAACACCAAGCCCTGTAAGGAAAAGTTTATCAGTTCATAAGCTCCTTGTTTATTAAAAATTTGATTTATTGTTTCTTTCTCAATTATGAGCATGGGCACATATAAAATTGCACATGCTATTAAAATTAAAAAGTTCATTTTGAAATAAACCGATTTAATAGAGCCAAAAGATTTCTTGGATGTCAAAATACCAGAGTAATATATTATAGCTTGGTTTGTTCCGAGTAAAGATGCTCCGCTTAAAATCATAAGAGTAGATCTTACAAAATCATATTCACCAACTGTTTCGGCAGAAAAAGAGTTTGTTAAAAATAACGAAAGCAAGAACATCAGTATTATTCCCGATAATCTTAACAGCAAAACATTTAAACTGTTTTTTATAAAAACATTTTTATCCATCAAGGCTCTATCGTTGCTTGCTTTCTAGCTCGTCTAACCAAGAATATGTGTTCTTTAAAATCTGAATTACTATAAAAATAAAACAAAGAAGTAATGGGTAGTAAACCATCTTGTTATTTTTAATCGAGCTACTTTCAATCATTAGGTTTGAATTGTTAACAACAACAACTGTGTTATTAGAATATATTTTTTCTTCTTTTAACACCTCAACTTCTTTTATTAATTCAATTTTAGTTTTTATAAGATCATTAGGCCTTATTTCCTTGTTATCAACATAAAGCTTTGAGTCTACATTAGAAGGGTTAGAAATATCATTTGTGTATTTTTGAATAATCGCGTCAATCTGATTAATGGCTTTTTCATTGCTTTTTATTCTGTCTGAAAAACTATTCATTTTTCTTAGCTTTAACTCAGTAAATAACGGATTGGTATTTAAATAATCTATTATTTTATCAAGAGATTGGCGGTCTGCTTCTGGGCTAAAAGAGCAAGTTAATGTGTGGTATTTATAATTTGAAATAAAACTGTTTGTCATTGACAGGTTGTCTTCAAAATTTAAATTCTCAAATAGTGTTCTTATTTCATTTGCCTTGAAGGTTTCATCATTGATAATTTCTTGTAAATTAACAATTGGGGATATTGTTAACTCAAAAACATCTAATTGCTCTGAGGAAAAACCTATTTCATTAAAAAAGACAACGTCATTTGCTTCAATTTTTTGGTTAATTAATGAAACTGCGTCGTAGACGTAATTAACTGCATCAAAATTTACTTTTAAAAGGACTGATGCTTCTTTTTCAGAATTATTTTGATTCTCGTTAAAAAACCCTAAAACAACTCCAAAAAATATTAAAAATAAAAAAGCTTTCCATTGTTTGGTTAAGTGTTTAACCCACTTAAAAAAGAAAACTATTAATTCAATGAATGTTGATTGAATTTTATTAAATAGCACAACTATGTCTATTTCGCCTTGGTTTTCGTTAGTACTCATAACTTGTTTTTTTTATGTAACTCCATTATTTCTATAATAATTAGAATGCTTAAAGAATTAACGAATAATACGTTGGTTTATTTTATAACTTTAAAGCTTATGTTATTGTATATCTTAAAAGGTTGTCTACGATTTTTCGGTCGTTGGATAATTTAGGGATTTTAAACTGTCCTCCTAACTTGTTTTGAGAACTCATATAGTTATTAAATCCGCTTTTTTTAACCACCCTTAATTTAAGTGGTTGTAATATTTTACCTTGGATTAAGTCCAGGTAGTACTTGTTTTGGTCTTGCATTGCTTGATCCAGCATTGAAGAAAATGTTTCAGTGTCAAATTTATCAGATGAAAACTCGATAAACCACTCGTGATAAGGAAGTTCGTTCGTTGGATTAACTTCAGGAGCGACTGTAAACTCAGTTATTAAAATATCAAGCTTAGAACAAACTTTGTTAATGGCGTTTTCTACATCTTTAACTATAACATGCTCTCCAAAAGCTGAAATGAAATGCTTAACCCTTCCGGAGACAAGAATTTTATGAGGTATCAGTTGAGTAAAAATTATTGTGTCTCCTGTATTATAGGCCCAAAGTCCTGCGTTTGTGGATATTATTAGAACGTAATTGATATTTAATTTAACATCCTCAATTGTAATTCTTTTGTTTATCTTTTGGTTAAAATTATCAACAGAAATAAATTCATAAAAAATTCCTGAATTAAGTAAAAGTAACAAGGCTTTGCTTTTTTGGGTGTTTTGAAAAGCAAAAAAACCTTCGCTAGCAGGGTAAAGTTCAATGGTATCAACTTTTCTTCCGATTAAGTCAACGAATTTTTTCTTGTAAGGCTCATAGTTAACTCCTCCGTAAATAAATAAATTAAAGTTTTTAAAAACCTCTCCAATTTTTTTGCCTTTTAACTTCTGTATTTTTTCAAAATACATCTGCACCCAAGACGGAATTCCACCAATAATTCTCATATCTTCATTAATGGTTTCTTCAATTATTTTGTCAACTTTTGTTTCCCAATCTTCAATACAGTTTGTTTCCCAGGTTGGAAGCCTATTTGATTGTAGATATTTAGGCACATGATGTGCTGATATTCCTGAAAGTCGACCTGTTTTAATGGCTCCTTCAAAATCAAGAGCTGGGCTACCTTGTAAAAAAATTAATTTTCCAGACAGTACTTTTGTGTTTCCTGTTTCCTTTATATAAAGAAGCATTGCGTTTTTAGATGCATTAAAATGTTCAGGAAGGCTTTCTTTTGTAATTGGTATATACTTTATGCCTGATGTTGTTCCTGAAGTTATTGCAAAATAAACAGGAAGACCTTTCCATAATATATTCTTTTCCCCTTTTTTTATTAAGTCTATATAGGGTCTAAAACCTTCATAATCTCTTATTGGTATGTTTTTTACAAAATCTTGATAATCACGTATTGAGCTAAAATTATGGTCCTGGCCAAACTTAGTGTTTTGTGCAGATTTTAATAGGCTTTTGAAAACTAGATTTTGAGTTTTAACTGGGTTTAAAGACCATCTGTCTATTTCCTTTTTAGTCTTATAGGCCATTATTTTCGCAATACCCTGCTTTAAAATACCTTCTAGTCTATTCAAAATTAATAAGTGTATTTGGGTCAATTGAAAATCCCTCGCTCCAAAGTTCAAAGTGAAGGTGAGGGCCGCTTGTTAGAACTCCACTATTTCCAGACATTGCTATAATTTCTCCTTGCTTTACTATTTCTCCTTGGAGCTTTAACAGCTTTGAGTTGTGTTTATAGATAGAAACGAGGTCGTTTCCATGGTCAATTATCAATACATAGCCTGTTTGGGTTGTCCACTCTGAAAGAAGCACTCTTCCGTTTGACACCGCCTTTACAGGCGTGCCAATGTCGACGCTTATGTCAATTGCTAAGTGGCCATCAGCGATTGAATAGTTTTGGGAAACAACACCTTTTATGGGGGCTGTTAAAAGATAAAAATCTTTGTTTTTATTGATGTTTTCTAAACTATACTTGTCCTCATTGTCTACTACTTGACGTAAAATGGAATCTTCTTTAGACTTTTCTGTTATTTGAAGATCTAAAACGTCTTTATATATAATCGAATCAGCGCTATACTCAATTGTTTCCAACTCCCCAGTTAGGACATTTTTTAAAGAATTTATATACTGATCATTTAAAAAAACAATTTGTCTTAAAGAATCTGTTTTATAGCTAAGTAAGTTTGCTTGTTTTTGTAAACTTGTAGAAGAATAACCAGGAATATACTCTCTAATAGGGGTAAAAAAAAGAATTCCAGAAGTAAGCAAAACAATAATAAACATTATTGCAAACAGCATTGAAAAGACATTTAGTCTGCTTATTTTAAATGAAGTTTTTTCCTCATAAGTACTGTCGTTTAATAGAACCAACCTGTACTTAGTTAGAAGTTTTGATATGAAGCTTTTTTTGCCCACTTGTTTACTTTTCATAAATACAAAACTAATTAAATAATCTTAGATGTGTAAAATGTACAATAATTAGTCAGAATTATTAACTTTGTAAAAAAAATACTAATGATTATTTACATTTTACCACTTGCTGTTCCTGGTATATGGTCAATCTTGTTAATTGTTGTAGGGATTGTTTTTCTTTTCGGAGGAAAAAAAATTCCAGAATTAATGAAAGGAATTGGCGGAGGAATAAAAGAGTTTAAAAAAGCTAGCAAAGACGACGAAGAAGCTAACGAAGAGAAAACAAAGTAATTTGTTTAATCAATTGTAATGCTTTTTATAATTGACTCCAGTTCAAAAATATAACTTCTTTTATTAACAGATGGCGCATAAACAAATCCGTCAATATAAATCTGCCTATTATTTTTGGTGTCATCAATTTTGTAAGCAATGAAAGGGCCTGCCATGAATTGGTTTTTAACTTCCCACATGCCTCTATACTCTTTATATGGAAGTGAGTTTAGTAAACCTTCTTTTAAACCTACTGTATATCCATCATCAATACTCATGTGTGTTTCTTCAACAGGTCCAGGAATATGAAGTTTGGAAACAGAGTCTCTTAAGGTTTTAAAGGCAAGGCTGTTCTCGTTATCGTGGTTTTCCGTAACATATATCATTAGATTAAGGCTTCCTGATTTCACGTCTTTTCTAAGCCATATAAAATCATTTAATCTTTTTGCTAGTCTATATACAGAAGGGTATTTTAAGTTTAAATTAAAAGTCTTTTTTAGTTCTAAGTCTTTAGATAAAGATTTTTTTATTCTTCTTTGCTTTTCATTAATCTCGTTTTGACTTATTAGTTTTATTATTGAGTCTGTGTCTTTAGAGATCTGTTTAGTTATTTCAGTCGAGTTTGGCCCATAAAACTCAATGACTACTTGTGGTTTAGCGTATTTGTTATATGTTACGACTGTGTGTGTTTTAGTGGCTTTTTTCACCCTAATAATAGTTCTGCTTTTGGTTACAAAACCCGAAAACACATGAGACGGGATGTGTCTAAGCTTAAAAATTGGCTCTCGTTGAGGCAAGCCATAAATTGG
>Ga0115561_1003208_pt1 | contig 10550 bp, 7 predicted proteins | sample COGITO_mtgs_1105_4_FD_87201 | JGI IMG/M metagenome (GOLD analysis project Ga0115561, IMG submission 87201) | Pelagic marine microbial communities from North Sea - COGITO_mtgs_110512 | ecosystem: Environmental > Aquatic > Marine > Epipelagic | place: Germany:Helgoland, sampling site Kabeltonne...
GTTCATCCTTTATTATTGGCTGTAGGGTCTGAACGATATACTCCTTACAATCCTACCAAAAAACCACAAGAATTATTAACTATTGCTAATCATGTACTAGGGACAGGGCAGATGTCTTTAGCGAAATATTTATTTATTTGTGATGAAGAAAATGCACCTGATGTAAATGATGAAAAGGCATATTTTACACATTTTCTAGAAAGAGTAAATTGGCAAAGGGATTTGCATTTTCAGACTAAAACTACTATTGATACTTTGGACTATAGTGGAGATGGATTAAATGAAGGTTCGAAAGTTGTAATTGCTGCAGCCGGAGAAATTAAAAGAGAATTAGATATAAGTTTACTTAATCTTAATTTGCCAACGGGATTTTCTAATCCAAGGTTGGTCAGTAATGGAAACTTAGTTATAGAAGGAAAAGGAAAAATAAAAGACTTAATTACTAATTTCGAAAAACAGAATTTAGAAGGAATAGCATTGATTACTTTAGTGGATAATGCCACTTTTACATCTGAAAATTTCTCTAATTGGTTGTGGGTTACCTTTACGCGTTCCAACCCAGCAAACGATATTTATGGTTTAAATACAGAATATAAAAACAAACACTTTTCGTGTTCTATTCCAATTATTGATGCCAGAATAAAAGGATTTCATGCTCCTATTTTGGAGCGTTAGTTTTATTCTCTGGCTTCTTAAAATTCTTTTTGTTATTCCACTGTTTTTTATTTTTAGCTGCTATTTTATATTCTGGTCCAGCCTCAAATCCTTTTGGTAAATCCAATTTTGGCACTTCTTTTTCAATTAGTTTTTCAATATCCAAAAAGTTTCTGATTTGTCTTTGGTTAATGAAAGTAATAGCTTCTCCCGTTCTATCTGCTCTGGCAGTACGCCCAATTCTATGTACATAATCCTCTGCATCATGAGGGACTTCATAGTTAACTACCAATCCAATTTCCTTAATGTCAATCCCTCTAGACAAGATATCAGTAGCTACTAAAATTCTAATTTTTCTATTCTTAAAGTCGCGTATAGTATCTTCTCTTTGGTGCTGATCCAATCCTGAGTGCATATCACTTGCACGCATTCCTGCTTTGTTAAGGGTTTGTTTAATCTCTTTTACACTTTTTATACTAGAGGCGAAAATCAGAACGTGACTTAAGTCTTTCCCTTTTTCTCTAAGCATCTCTCTTACCAATTTTACTTTTTGGTTGTCATTCACCATGTAGGCAGATTGCGTAATTCCAGCCGCTGGTTTTGATATCGCTAAACTTATACTTTCAGGTTCTTTTAGTAAGGTATTTGCAAGAGTCCTGATTTTTGGTGGCATAGTTGCTGAAAATAACAAGTTCTGTCTTTTTTCAGGCAATCTTTTTGCAATGGTCATTATATCATCATAAAAACCCATATCCAGCATTCTGTCAGCTTCATCAAGGATGAAGTGTTCTACTCCTGAGGTGTCAAAATAATTAAATTTTAAGTGCGCCATTAGTCTTCCTGGAGTACAAATTATAATATCTGTTCCATTTACTAATGCTTGTTTCTGATTTTCAAATTCGGTTCCTGTCCCTCCTCCATAAATTGGGTAGGAGGATGAGTTTGTAAAGTAAGAAAATCCTTCAATCTGCATGTCAATTTGCTTTGCTAACTCTCTAGTAGGCGCAACAATAATTGCTTTTACTTTATTTGTTTGCTTTACTTTTGTGAGTTTATCTAGAATAGGTAAAACAAAAGCAGCTGTTTTTCCAGTTCCTGTTTGTGCACAAGCAATTAAATCTTTTCCGTTTTGTATTATAGGTATTGCTTGTTCTTGTACAGGTGTTGCTTTTTCAAATCCCATCATGTCAAGCCCTTCTTGAAGTTCGTTTCCAAACTTAAATGTCGTAAAATTCATGTTGTAAAGATACTAAAAGCTTTACTCTAAAATGAATTTCAGAATTCTCATTTTAAATTCTGTAAATGGAGTGTATTTTACATTAGGTTCAAACAAAAATGATTTATGTAAAATACTTTTATAATGGGTGAAAGTATCAAAACCCGCTTTGGAATGATAGTTTCCTATTCCGCTTGCACCTACACCACCAAAAGGTAAATTAGGGTTAGAAAGGTGAACTAAGGATTCATTAACAGCACCTCCTCCAAAAGAAATTTCGTGCAGTATTTTTCGGATTATTTTTTTGCTTTTGCTATAAACATATAAGGCAAGTGGTTTTTCTCTTTCCTTTACTTTTGCAATTACTTTATCCAAATTTTCAAAGGAAATGATAGGAAGTAATGGTCCGAAAATTTCATCTTTCATTATAGGATCCTCAAAGTCAATATTCTGCAAAAGGGTAGGGCGTATTATTCTTTTAGATGCGTTTTGTTCTCCTCCAAAATAGATTTTATCTTTTGGAATAAGATTGTTTAATCTTTCGAAATGTGCATCATTAATTATTTGTACATAATTTTCATTGATGGTATTATTAACAGGATAAGCAATTTCTATTTCTGATTTTAGAGCTGTTAATAATTGTTCTTCTATTTCTTTTTCTACTAACAAATAATCGGGGGCAATGCATATTTGTCCTGCATTTAAAAACTTGGCCCAAACAATTCTTTTTGCAGTGAGTTTTATGTCGCAATCTTTAAAAATAAAAGTGGGGCTTTTACCTCCTAGTTCCAAAGTGACAGGAGTTAAGTTTTCTGCTGCTGCTTTATAAACGATTCTTCCTACATTAGAACTTCCTGTAAAGAATATCTTATCCCATTTTTGTTGTAATAATTCTTTTGTAGTTTCTACTGATCCTTCCACTACAGTAAAATGGTTTGCGTCAAAATTAGTATTGATAATTTTTGCTAATATACCACTTGTATTATTCGGAATTTCAGAAGGTTTTAACACCACAGTATTTCCTGCTGCTATTGCCGAAATAACAGGAATAAGTGCAATTTGATAAGGGTAGTTCCAAGCAGAAATTACTAAAACGGTTCCCAATGGTTCTGGAATAATATAACTTTTAGCTGGGAAATTTGCAAGGTTAGTTCTTACTCTTTTTTGCTTACTCCATTTTTTTAGGTTACGAATTGCATCATTCAACTCGTTATAAATAAGAGCAATTTCTGATATATAAGTTTCAAATTTTGATTTTTTAAAATCTGTGTAAATTGCTGTATACAACTCTTGCTCATTTTCTTTTAGTACATTTTTTAGTTTTTTTAAGGTGTTAATTCTTAAAGCTACATCTTTTGTGGAATTTGAATTGAAGTAACTATTTTGCTGATTTATGATTTTTTGGATATCCATTTTTCAAAGATAAGCTATTTATTTACGACCTTTAAAATCATTCATAGTTTTATAGATTCCCATAATACTTCCTGCAAACCAATCGAACATATTAACTGACATTAGGGCTTGTCCGAAACGAGTAAAACGATAAATCCAACCTGGAATACTGATAATTTTTTTGTTTTTTTCTATTGCTTTAATAATAGTAAGTGCGGCTGCTTCTGCCTCCAAAATCGGTATGCGGGATTTTACCCCATCAAACATTCCTGTATTGATGTAATAGGGTAGGATAGTAGTGATTTTAATGTCTTTTTTTAATTGTTTCATTTCCAAACGCAAACTATCGGACCATGCAAAAATTGCCCATTTACTTGCTGCATAAACTGACATTTTAGGATTTGAAACTAAACTTGCTGAAGAGGCTATATTACAGATATGACCAGCATTATTTTTAATCATAATTCCTAAAAACTGATTGCAAATATGCATTGGAGCGGAGCTGTTAATACTTAAAGTTTTTTCAATTTCTTTTGCACTGTGCTTATGAAAATATTTTCCTACCACTATTCCTGCATTGTTAATGAGAATATCAATATTTCCATGCTCTTTTATGAGTTGTTGTGCCGCTTCTTCTATTGCTTCAATCTTAGAAACATCCACTACATCAGCAGAAATACTTCCTAAAGGACTTAACTCTTTTAAGGTGCTTTCTATGTTATCAGTATTAATATCCCAAATAATAACTTTTGCCTTACGGGCTAAGGACAAACGGCTCATAACTTCACCAATTCCAGAAGCTCCTCCCGTAATAAGAATGGTTTTGTTTTTGATTTTTGTCATTTCGTAAATCTTAAAAACAATACTTATTTTCTTCAATTAGTTTTGCTGCAATATTTCTTCTCATTTCTTTTGGGTTAATGGTATATCCCTTTGTGAATCGTTTTAAGCCCATTAATAACATTCTTTGTTCGTCTCCTTCTGCAAAAGATAATATTACTTCTTCACCTGATTGGTTACAGTTTTTAATGGCTTGATACAAAAATAATTTGCTCATTGTAATTTGATGTTCTGTAGTTTCTTCTCCATTTTTAGTAGCTAGTTTTTCTGCTCTTAAAATTGCAGATTCTGCATTATATACTTCAATAACCATATCTGCCAAGTTCATCATCACTTCTTGTTCTCTTTCAATGGTCATTGTAAAATGTTCTGCTGCTTTACCTGCACACATTAAAATTGCTCTTTTCAGTTTTTTAATATGTTCTTTCTCAACTTCAAAAAGGATACTATCATCAGGTTTGTTAAATGAGGGGATACTCATCAAGTCTTCAGCAACTTTCATTGCTGGAGTCATAATATCCAATTCGCCTTTCATGGCTTTTTTAAGTATCATGCCTATTAATAACATTTTATTGATTTCGTTTGTTCCTTCATATATTCTTGAAATTCTTGCATCACGATACGCTGCCTCCATAGGTGCGTCTGCCGAATATCCCATTCCTCCATAAATCTGAATTCCTTCATCCGAACAGAATTGTATGGTGTCCGAACCTAATACTTTTACGATAGAACATTCAATTGCATATTCTTCAATTCCTTTAAGGTGTGCTTTCTGAAGATCTACTCCTTCTGATTCTAATCTTTGGATGTTTTTTTCAATTTCTGCACCTGCTCGGTAAGTTGCCGATTCAACTGCAAAAGTTTTTACTGCCATATCAGCTAATTTATGCTTTATCGCTCCAAATTTAGAGATAGGAATTCCGAACTGTATGCGCTCATTAGCATAGTTAGTAGAAAGGCTAATTACTCTTCTACAAGCATCCAATACTGCTGCCGAAAGTTTAATTCTACCCACATTAAGTGCATTCATTGCAATTTTAAATCCATTTTCTCTACCTCCTAATAGGCTTTCAATAGGAACTTTTACATCATTAAGAAATACTTGACGCGTAGAGGAAGAGTTCAATCCTAATTTATTTTCTTCCTCTCCTAAAGTAATGCCTTCCATTCCTCTTTCTAGAATGAAACCAGTAATATTTTTATCATCTTCAATTCTAGCAAATACTATGAATACATCTGCAAATCCTGCATTAGAAATCCACATTTTTTGTCCTGTAATAAGATAGTGTTTTCCATCTTCAGTAAGTACCGCTTTTGTTTTTCCTGAGTTTGCATCCGAACCTGCTCCAGGTTCTGTTAAACAATAACATCCCATCCATTCTCCAGAGGCTAATTTTGGCAAGTATTTTTCTCTTTGCGCATCATCACCATAAAGTAAAATTGGTAAAGTTCCAATTCCTGTATGTGCACCAAATGCAGTTGAAAATGATCCGTTTGCACCTGATATTTTATCACAAATAAGTACGGAAGTATTGAATGGCATACCCATTCCTCCATATTCTGCAGGCACACTAATCCCTAAAAGACCTAGCTCTCCTGCTTTTTTCATGCAGTCTTCTGTTAGTTTGTAGTCTTTCTTTTCAAATCTTTCCCTGTGAGGGTCAAGCTCTTTTTCTACAAATTCTTTTGTTGCTGATGCCATCATCTTTTGATCCTCTCCAAACTCCTCTGGAATAAAAATGTCTTTTGCTTCTTGGTTTTTTATTAAAAATTCTCCTCCTTTTATCATAATTTTATTTTTTAAGGTTTTATTAAAGAATCTCAAATACTCCAGCTGCACCTTGTCCTGCACCTACGCACATTGTTACCATTCCGTATTTTTGATTTCTTCTTTTCATTTCGTTTATTAATTGCACTGTTAATTTTCCTCCAGTACATCCTAGTGGATGTCCTAACGCAATTGCTCCCCCATTTACATTTACTATGTCAGGGTTTAATCCTAACTCACGAATGACGGCTAAGGATTGAGAAGCAAAGGCTTCATTCAATTCAAATTGTTCAATATCTTCTAGCTTTAATCCTGCTTTTTCTAATGCCATTGGTATTGCTTCAACTGGCCCTATTCCCATGTGTTTTGGTTCTACGCCTGCTACTGAATAACTGAGTAGTTTCGCAATAGGTTTTACTCCATACTCATTCAACATTTTTTCTGACATCAATAAAACAAATGCTGCTCCATCAGAAGTTTGTGATGCATTTGCTGCAGTTACCGTTCCTTCTTGTGCAAATACAGTTCTTAGTCTTGCTAATGCTTCAGCTGATCCTCCTTTTCTTGGCCCCTCATCTGTATCTACAACATATTCTCTTTCTTGTCTTTTTTCGTTTTTGTCCAAGTAAGTTTCCTTTACCGTAATAGGCACAATTCCACTTTTAAAGTATCCTTTTTCAATCGCATTAAGTGCTTTTTGGTGGGAGTTAAAAGCAAATTCATCTTGATCTTTTCTGCTAATATTCCATTTGTCGGCAACTGCTTCTGCAGTAAGCCCCATGTTCCAGTACCAATCAGAGTTATCTTTAGCGACATCATAATTGGGTATAATTCTCCAACCGCCAAATGGGATAAGGGACATACATTCCACACCACCAGCAATAATGCAATCAGCCATACCACTTTGTATTTTTGCATTTGCAATAGCAATGGTTTCTAATCCTGAGGAACAATAACGATTAACGGTCATTCCTGGAACTTTTATGGTGTCTAATCCCATTAAAGAAATCATACGCCCAATGTTTAGTCCTTGCTCTGCTTCAGGAGTTGCGTTTCCACAAATTACATCATCAATTTTATCTTTGTCTAATTCTGGAACTGAAGCTAATAAATGTTTTATTACATCTGCTGCTAAGTCATCAGGGCGAGTAAATTTAAAAACTCCTTTTCCTGATTTTCCTACTGCCGATCTGTATCCTGCTACTATATATGCTGTATTCATAATTTTAATTTCTTAATGGTTTACCTTTCTTTAACATGTGTTCTATTCTTTCCAAAGTTTTTCTTTCTCCACAAAGTGATAAAAAGGCTTCTCTTTCAAGGTCTAATAAATATTGTTCAGAAACTAAAGTAGGAGCTGATAAATCCCCTCCACAAATTGCATACGCTAATTTTTCTGACATTAGTTTTTCGTGTTCCGTAATGTATCCTGCTGCATTCATGGAGTGAGCACCAACCATAAACATCCCAAGTCCTTGTTTTCCTAAAGCTTTTATTTTCTCAGGAACTGGCTGAGTGTATCCTTGGTTTGATAAATTAAGTGCTACTGCTTTTGCATCCGTAATTAGGTTGTTGAATCCTACTGTAACTTTATCTCTATTCTTTAATAATAAGTCTAATTCTATTGCTTCCTGTGCTGAGGTAGCAACTTTTGCCATTCCAATATTCAAGTATCTTTCTTTTAAAGTAGGTAATTCTATATCTCCTGAAAAGTAAGCTTTTGAAGCTCTTCTTGCCATTTCTTTTGTTCCACCACCACCAGGGATAACACCAACTCCCATTTCAACTAAGCCAATATAAGTTTCTGCTGATGCTTGTACATGATCGGCATGTAAAGCAATTTCACATCCTCCACCTAAAGTCATTCCATGAGTAGCAATAACAACTGGTATAGAAGAGTAACGGATTCTTCCAGTTGTATTCTGGAAAGCACGAACTGCAAAGTCAATTTCTTCATATTCTTGCTCTATTGCCATCATGAATATCATAGCGATATTTGCTCCCACTGAAAAGTTCGTTCCTTGGTTGGCAATAACTAATCCTTTATGATTTTTTTCTGCAATTTTAATTGCTTTTTGAATTCCTTCTAATACTTCTCCACCTATAGAATTCATTTTTGTTCTCCATTCTAAGTTTACAATTCCATCTCCAATATCAGTAAGGTTACATCCTGAATTACTCCAGATTGTATTGTTCTCACGGATGTGATCTAAAATAATAAAATTCTCCATTCCTGCAACTTTTTCTTGTGCTTTTGATGGAATGTTGTAATAATTTAAAGTCCCATTTTCTGTAGTGTAAAAAGATTTTTTTCCTGATTTTACCATCTTATAAACCCAGGAAGCTGCTTTGTATCCCGCCTCTTCCATTTTTGATAGTGTTTTTTCAACATCTAAAGCATCCCACATTTGAAAAGGACCAACTTCCCATCCAAAACCTGCAGAAAGTGCTCTGTCAATTTTGTAAAGATCATCTGTTATTTCAGGAATTCTGTGCGATACATATGCAAAGGAGGAATAAAAAGATTTACGGTAAAACTCTCCTGCTTTATCTTTCCCATTTACCAATATTTTTAATCTTTTTAAAAGATCATCTTCCTGCTTTGCTGCTGCAATAGTTGTGAATTTAACTTTTTGTTTTGGTGCGTATTCTAAAGTTTTTAAGTTAAGCGCTTCAATTACTCTTTTTCCATTTGCATCTTTCGATTTTTTGTAAAAACCTTGTTTAGTTTTATCTCCTAACCAATTGTTCTCACTCATCTTTGTAATAAAATCAGGTAATTCAAAATTACTTCTCATTTCATCATGAGGACAGTTTTCATATACGCCATTAGCAACATGAATTAAGGTGTCTAATCCTACTAAATCGCAAGTGCGGAAAGTAGCAGATTTTGGACGACCAATAATTGGTCCACTGAATGAATCTACTTCTTCCACTGTTAAATCTAACTCTTTCACCAAATGGAAAAGCGATAAGATGCTAGCTACTCCAATTCTGTTGGCAATAAATGCAGGAGTATCTTTACAAAGTACCATGTCTTTCCCTAAAAACTTATCTCCATATTTCATTAAGAAATCAGTAACGTCTGGATCAGTTTTAGTACTAGGAATAATCTCCAATAATTTTAAATATCTTGGTGGATTAAAAAAGTGTGTTCCGCAAAAATGTTTCTGAAAATCATCTGATCTTCCGTCAATCATACTTTCAATAGGAATCCCTGAAGTGTTGGAAGAAATTAGAGTTCCCTCTTTTCTGAATTTTTCTATTTTTTCAAAAACTTGTTTTTTAATATCGAGTCTTTCTACAACTACCTCAATAATCCAATCAACATCTGCAATTTTATGCAAATCATCTTCCAAGTTTCCTGTTGTAATTCTAATTACAAACTCCTTACTATATATAGGAGAGGGTTTGTTTTTTAAGGTACTTTTTAAAGCGTCATTTACAATGGAGTTTCTTATTGTTTTATCTTGTTTTTGTTCTTCTGTTAAATCAAAAGGAACAATATCCAAGAGTAAAACCTCTACTCCAATATTTGCAAAATGGCAAGCAATACGCGATCCCATAATTCCGGAGCCAACAACTGCTACTTTATTAATGTGTCTATTTATCTTCATCTATAATTTTGTTTATCTTTTTTAGTATTGCAAAGAAGGTTTCCATTTCTTCTTTTTCAAAGTGTGATTGTATTTTTTCGTTAAATTCTATTACTACACCTTTTGCTACTTCACGCCAATCCATACCTAGTGGTGTTAAACAGATAACGGATTTTCGTTTATCGTTTGGATCATCTTTTCTTTCAATAACTCCTGCCTCTTCTAGTTTGTTTATTGAGCGTGAAAGAGAGGTTGCCTCCATTCCCATATTTGGGCCTAGTTGAGTGGAAGGAGTTCCTTCAGTAATGTCAATATTTAATATAATCATCCCCAATGCCATACTTGCCATGTATTCTGTGGCAGTTCTGTTATACATTTTGGTGATGTTATACCAAGTCTTCCTTATGTTATAATCTATAGTGTCTTCTTGTTCCATATTTATATATAATTTGTTGACGAATATATAAAAAATACTATGCATGCATAGTAAATACTCTTTTTATTGTGCGCGCACACTAAAATATTGAAAAAAAGTGTACTTTTAACAAAACGAAAAAAGATAATCAATGAACTATTTATCACCTTTAGAAATGCTCTACAAATGGGAGCAAGAAAAGCCAAACGAAATATATTTAAGTCAGCCAATAGAAGGAGTTTGGCATAATTGGACTTGGAAAGAGGTGGCAGAGGAGGTTAGGAAAATGGCTGCATATATTAAAACTTTAGATATGCCTCAAGGAAGTAAAATTGCATTACTTTCAAAGAATTGTGCTCATTGGATGATGACAGATATGGCAATTATGATGAGTGGATATGTATCTGTTCCTTTATATCCTAACTTAAATGCAGCATCTTTAGAGAAAATTCTAAATCATAGTGAAGCAAAATTATTATTTGTTGGTAAATTAGATGATTACGCTATTATGAAGCCTGGAGTCCCAGCTGATTTACCTTGTATTACTTTTCCTTTTTATAGTGAAGATTATCCTAAGTGGAATGATGTGACAAAAGATATCGCTCCAATACAAGAAAATATTATTCGTGAAGCACAAGATTTAGCAACAATAATTTATACTTCAGGAAC
>Ga0115561_1003210_pt1 | contig 10548 bp, 9 predicted proteins | sample COGITO_mtgs_1105_4_FD_87201 | JGI IMG/M metagenome (GOLD analysis project Ga0115561, IMG submission 87201) | Pelagic marine microbial communities from North Sea - COGITO_mtgs_110512 | ecosystem: Environmental > Aquatic > Marine > Epipelagic | place: Germany:Helgoland, sampling site Kabeltonne...
GAACTGGCTGCCGATGCATTGCATAAACTCAGCCCTCGTAAGGACCACCCTCTTGTTTGTTTAAATTGCGCCGCTATTCCCAGTGATTTGATGGAGTCAGAAATTTTTGGCCATGTAAAAGGTGCTTATTCTGGCGCGGTAGCTAATCGAGATGGCGCAGCAACATTAGCTCACGGTGGCACATTATTTTTAGATGAACTAGGCGAGATGGACATAGGCCTGCAAGCCAAAATATTACGCTTTATACAAACTGGGACGTTTAAAAGAGTCGGTAGCAATAAACAAGAGAAGGTCAATATTCGTTTTATCAGTGCCACTAATCGAGAGCCTTCTAAAGCGATAGAAGAGGGCCGTCTCAGAGAAGATCTTTATTATCGACTCAACGTCATCTCTATCAATTTACCACCTTTAAAAGACCGAGATAACGATGCCTGCCATATAGCGCAGTATTTTCTGAATCGTTTTAGCGACATTGAAAATAAAGTATTTGTGGGTTTGTCGTCTGATGCGGGGATCTTGATCAATAACTATCCATGGCCGGGTAATGTCAGGCAACTAGAAAACACTATTCACAGTGCAGTAGTGATGTCGGAAGGTCCATTGTTAACTGAACAAGTTTTAGCTCGGCAGTTACAATTAACCCAAACACAAATGACTGAGTTGTTACATAAGAAAAGCCCCCCCGCTCAACTGGAGTCAATACCAAACACGTCTAGTGATACCCGCAATCATATTCAACACAGTGCAGTAAACGACACCAGCTCAGTGCGCAGCTTAGCAGAAGTAGAAAGGGTTGCGATTGAACACGCCATTGCCGTCTGTAACGACAACGTGGTCAAAGCCGCCGGTTTACTAGAAGTCAGTCCGTCTACCTTGTACCGCAAAGTTCAGCAATGGCAAGATTAATAATTTAACTCGAGTTTAGCTAAGTTTGGCTAAGTATGGCTAAGTTTGGCTTTTTGCATGTTGCGAAATAACCCCTTCGCAATATGTAAATCTGACTCGTTATCTCGCACCCTTCAAAAAATATAACTATATATTTCAATACGTTAAAATTTATAAATTTATGGCCTGCATCTTGAAATACTCAACATAGTATTTTTATAGAATTTTTTGATTAGGCCATAAAAATCATATTAACGACTCTACAAGATGAAAGTAAACGACTGCTCAATCATACCAGTTGACTTCTAGACACTGAGATAACCGCTAGAGTTTTAAGGATATTAGTGATACTTGTATTTACGACAAATTTAGCTGATGTGGAATATGGCGCTGTTATGTTCGCACTAGCTTATCACGAAATTTTTAAGCTCATACTGTGCTCTGGCGCGGGCGCTCAAATTATTCAGTGCACAGAAAAAAATCACCCCAATACGCTAGAAACGGGGCATTTCTGCAATGGTTGGTCTGTATATTATTGGCTAGCATACAAGCGGCCCTGGCTTCGCCTCTAGCTACTTTCTATGACAATCCATCGCTCACTCCACCCATCAGTTTAGTGGCAGTTGTGTATTTGTTTTCTATTGGTAAACATCAAAGTATTCCTGATCCAGCGTCAAGGTAATATGAAGTATTACAGCATTCGCAATGCAATGTGCAGCGTTGCTGAAAATTTTAACATTGTGATATTTGCCTTATTGGACTGAGGCATTATGTCGATTGTCTATGGTAACTGGGTATTCACCCTGCTTTGGTTAGGTTTATTTTACTCCGCCCCAGTACAAAATTTTGGTGTTGGTTTTCAGCGCAACGTTTTTCTAAAACTGACCAAAACCTCGGGACAATTATTCTCTACCGAGTTAGTCAGATCTTTGCGTATGCAATCGAACATGCGGATTGGTGTAAGACTCTTGAGACCCGAATTATTTGGTTTTTACAGCTTTGCCAACAGTGCTGGTGTTGGCCTCAGTCAATTAATCATGCCTTTAATACCGCGCTTTACCCTTATCGGTGTGACAAACACAGAAGCGCTCAACTCAAAAAGTATATCCCTAAGGTGTACCTGATTACTTGCTCAGTAGGCACTTTATTTTTAAAAAAAGCGATTCTGGCCCCATTTATGTGCCCTTATTATTCGAACATATTTGGCAACAAAATACTATGGTGGTGACAGTGTTATGTGTAGCGGCATTGCCGGCTGTATTGATTAACACTCAGTGCAATGTATTGCGCGCTAAAGCCCAGTATCAAAAAGAACTCTATGTTCGAATATTCTGCTTAATTATCAGCTCGGTCGGCTTAGTAGCCGTTCAAGCGTCGACCCCCGAAAACTTTGCTTTAAACATCTTAGCCTGCAGTACATTGTGGCTGCTAGCCTTGTTCCCTTGGAACAAATTAGAATTTCATTTCCAAAATACCAGAGTGTTAAACCCAAGGTGTTTACGCACCTGATAAACGCCCATTAGATTTTGAGAGGCTACCGCGGTTGCGGTTGCAACGGCAGCACCCAACAAACCGTAGCTTGGTATGAGTATCACACCAAGAGCAATTGCCACGATGGCGCTAATAAGTGTGTTATTGAGTACTTCACGCTCACGACCGGTCATGCTCAGTAAATATCCTACTGAACCGGTCGCTATATTGATGAATTGACCTATAGCAAGAATCATCAATGCTGTTGATGCAGCCCGGAAATCATCACCAAAAAAACTCATCAACCAGTCTGGAAAAAGCAACATCACCATTAGTATAGGGGCTGCAACTAACATCATCAGTCGTACAGACCAGATAGCAATGCGTTTCAAACCGTCGATATCACCCTTTTCATGTAGAGCAGCAAATTTGGGAGCAGCGATTGCATTTACGGCAAATAATACAAAACTGGTCAACATCGCGGTACGTTGAGCCGTAGCAAAGAATGCAACATTTTCAGCGGTGCTCCAGGCGCCTAGCATCAACTGTGAGGACCATTGCACCACTTGTGATAATATAACAGCTGCCCAAAGGGGTGTGCTGGTTTTCCATAGTTGAGAGGATGAAAAGCTTTCTATTTTTTCTGTTTTCGGGGCAGACTGATGCCAAAAATATAGGCCTGAACATAAAGTAAAGAGGCCTGCTAATATAAAATGTTCAGCGGCTGCCTCAGCGGTGTAGACTGGGTCGAGTAACATTAATAAGAGTAATGCTATTGGCATTAGTACGTTAAGAGTCAACAAAGATTTAGCTATCTTTTTGAGGCCCTGCATTGCCTGAGCAAGCATTGTATATAAGGCGATTAACGGAATCGCCATCAGAAATGAACGCAGCACAGGCTCAAACCCTGGTTGTGGAAAATAGTTTTCGACTAGCCACGTGACGTTAGACAACGCAAGAACAGTGAGACAGATACTTGCGATGGCTACCCAGCTAACCGATTTTCGATAGACTCCGTGGAGCCTATCAATTTCATTGCTTTCCCGTGCTGCTGCTACGAAACGAATAATACTTTGATCAAGACCGAGTCGCCCCACTGCTGCGATGATGGTAACCAGAGTAAAGGCAAGAAAAAAAAGCCCGGTTTCGTTTGCACCAAGAAATCGTGCAACTACAATATTCATAAAGAGAATGCTGACTGCCGACAGCACCTTAACACTCATACCTATAGCGCTTCCGACAATCATTTCGCGAAGATGAGGATCATCTGAAAGTGAAGATAATTTTAAAACTTGTTTCACTTTTCTGGCAGTCCTAGGCGTTTCTTACAATAAAATTTTCGATGGTTTCGAGTAGATCCTGATTGGCATAAGGAGAAATTGCACCCCCATGCAGTGAACGTAAATCGCTTAGATGTGAATAAAGTTGTTCGGGCTCAGAAGCAATGTAACAACCATCGAGATGACTTAGCTTGCTGCAAGTAGCTAACTGGTGTTCATTACGGTGCTCACCCAGTGAGGCTTTGCGAGGGTATATAATGATAGGTTTAGATGCCATCAATGAACTGATTACTGAACCCATGGCGGCATGGGCTAGGATAACTTCTGACTTATTGAATACTTCCGAGTATTGCTGTTCGCTCAGATAGTCAATGTATTGCATGTGTTTTGGAACGTAACTTCCTTCGGCTATTTGTGCAAAGACTTCCTCTTCAGGGTGAATGTAAGCCCATGCGTCAACGATTTTAACAAATCGGTCAAAAGGTAATTGTGTGCCTACGGTTAAAAATATCATAAAACACTCCCTCCATACTGAGGGCCATTTTTATTTGAAAGCTCTTGCCACTGTGTCAACCAGAGATCGGCAAATTTACCTGCACGTTTGCCAGATAGCGATAGTTCTTGTGCATTAGCGATACTATCAACCCAAATGGTTTTAGCCCCTAGTAGCTTTCCGCACATAATCGCAAAGAATCCTGGTGCCGCACCACTCGATATAACGACGTCAGGCCTCTCGCGAATGATGATCCAAAGGATGTGCACAAACAGAAAAATGAGACGGATCTTATCGTTCCTATTGGCATCAATAATCTTGGTAAATCGATTCATTCCCGTGCGACGTTGGGTGGACACATAGGTTGTTTCATATCGATCAAAAATGGGTTTCAAACGCATTAGTTGAACTGAGTGACCTCCTTGGGATGCGACTGCAAGTAATCTTTTCATACTCGTTTTATCTCCGTCATTATTTTACCCACGTGAATGCTTTATGGGTAATACTCGTTAGTTAGTAAAGCAAAACTCATGAAACTCAATCGATTAACTTTCGACTGATTCGCTGATTAGCAAAAGTCACCATAACGCCTTAATCGAATATACATTCTATGTATAATTAACATTGCAATTAGCTTGCCAAAAACAATTTATGTTATCTTTCAGTAACTTGTGATGCATCAACAACTATTTTTTGCATTTTGCTTTGCAAAGTTGATATCCAGCAGACGGGCTTTGCATAATGAAATTTTCAGGCAGTAGTTCTAATCACCTATCCTTCGTACTCACTGCCGTCTCTTGAAGTGGGCTTTGTTAACATCGCTCTGGAAGTCGAAGTTTGTAGCCTTAGTGTGGCTAGATGATTATCGATTTTGGTTAGCGTTATAGGGGCAGTGTTACTTCAGCTTTAGCCAAGGACAGCACAATATAAAGTTCCAATTCAGTTGCTGTATGCTGACGATATAATGCGACCCCATCTATTTATGTGCAATCGGCAATCGCTGTGTGAAAAGTTGATACTGTCGCGAATCAGTATCTCCTATGCCTGCGTTTCCTTATTTGCATGCGCGAGACTTCATTTTTCATTTTTTGCATTGTGCAAACCTCGATTAGGTGAATCATCAATAAGAAGATTTCGAATGATTTCAAATTTGGATGCCAATCGTCGCTATTTTCGATAAGTAGTTGCGTACAGGAGGGAACAATGGCATTTCAAGTGCGTCTTCTAAAGTTCTAAATCCAGCCCATATAACTTCTCGGCCGTCTGGTTGGGGACTGGGAAGCGCTTTTAGATTAACCTCGAATACAAATATGTGATCTTTCTTGAACTCAGTGTGATTGATAGTTTCGTAGACCTGATTGAAAACTTCGATCGAAAAATCTAAACCAACTTCTTCAAATAACTCTCTAGACGCGGCCTCAACTGGAGCTTCCCCTCGATCAATTCCACCACAAGGTATTGTGTAGGTAGATTTATAGCTGTTACGAATCAAAAGTATTCGGCCTTCGTGCCATATTGCTACATACGCTCCTTGAGTTTTTGAACGAAAAAAATAGTTTACTACCAAGTGTCCTTTGTAAGCGATTTTGTACAGTGCACGCAAAATATAATCGAATACACTCGTTGAATTCGATTCATAGTCTCCTGTCGAGAATGACTTCGACCTATCGAAGCTTTCTATTTGACTTTTGGATTGAGAATTCGAATGCATTAGTCAATCTCCATGTTGTATGTTCTAAACGGTAAAAGTGACAAGCGAAGCTTCATGATTAAAAAAACATCGTAACGTTTGCTTTCAATTTTTATGGCAGTTGTATAATCCAGTCTTTGTGTAATTAGCACCCGTTCAGAAATAGATATTTTTCAACGAGTCGTTGCAAGCGGCACGGTTCGACGCACTCCATGCGGCCATCTCATGTAGGACACGCCAACGCAGGTAGTGATGTACACTTTGCATCATAGGATTGCCACGCTCCGCTCTCAAAGACAAGTTTCTGGATGGGTACTAATTATTAAATTAAATCGTCCACATCATTACGCAAAGTAAAAATCCTAGGGTTTGCTAGACGCTTTCTAGCACTACCATATCAACGCTCGACATTTAGATATTGATCAAGGCCCAATGGTTTGCGTTTCATTATCAGGGCTTCGATTGCACCGGCCGCAACCATCAAACAGGTTGTGATAAAATAAACTTTGAGCACGAGATCATCTTCGAAGGGTAATTGGTCCTGCTTCCACTTCCACACCAATAGGGGTAGAACAACTAGCATACCCGGCAGTGACGCATAACAGAGATTTCGTAAAAGTCGATAGATTCTCAGGCTAATCTTGGTCCCTATAGCGTTCCGCAGATAACCAAGAAACAAAAAATAGACAAAGCTGTGACAGGCACCAAAACCTGCAACTATGCTAAATACAACATCCAACTTATATCTCTCATAGAAAATCTCTCCCATTATAGATTCAAGACCTACTGCCAAAAACAATATAAACGCGACACGGATCAAGAGTTCAACCTGCATTACAATACTTAACGGTTGCTTTGATAGTTCACCTTGTCGTGTGCGTTCGGAAACAGTAAGGTCGATAGAACGCGGTGGTGCTATTAGTAATACATATCCAAGTAAGTGTAAAAAACTGTTGAACCTAGGCATTGCTTACTCCAGTTAGGGGTGTTTGAGTAGTCATTTATCGATCCATTCTTCACGTTTAAGATTAGAGGGTGTTATAACGGTTTTTGGGTCGTACTTGTCAGCATAAGCTTTAAGATCACGACGTAGTGCCGATATTATGGCTATTGCAATCACTACGATAAAACCAAGAATAACCAGCCCAATAAGCGTAAACGCAGTCCATTTTTTTCTGGGTGGATAGGATTCAAATAATGGGTCAGTAGCAGGTTGAATCATTTCTAATGGGTAGTTATCTCGGGCAAAGATCAACGACTCAACAGCCAGCTGCGCTTCAAGAAGCCGATAAATTGAACGATGTACCTCGGTATTTTGTAGTTCACTTAATCTAAGTTCCAAATAGATGCGGCGGTTTTTCAACTCTACGGAATCAAGTTCGCGGACATAGAGGTTAAATGCTTTCACAATCTCGTTCGCAAGATGTGCAGCGCGAGTGGGTGATTCTGCAGTTATCCGGATATCAAGAAGGTCCGTTTTCTTGTCGACTTTGATATACAAGGCTTTCGACTTAAACGCTTTTACAGCCTCGCGCATATCAGGTGTAAAACCTTTTTTCCATTTCTTCGTTGCCTTATTCCAATCCTTCGGATATAGCCATTGCAGTAGGCTCTGTTCGAGAATAAAAGAACTGATAAACCCAAACGATTCCATTCGAGCCAAATGTCGTTCACGCTCATTGCTTTGTGTAGCATCGATTATGAAGTCATATTCAATGACCCCCATAGTATTTGCACCACGGTAATCAGTTGGCTTTACACCTCCAGGCGTCTCACTTATGTTAATAGCAACGGTCGCCTCGGCAGAAAAACGGTCATCGATTAACCATGACAGTCCAAAAACTATACCTGCACCCAATATTGCTATGATAACAATGCGGTATTTATAGCGCAGTAACATATGCATATACTTAAGCAGGAGTTGGTACTCTGCAAATTCTGTAGTTTCGCCTTCGCTCTGATTATTTTCTTCAGTTGCCATATCGATCAACCAGGTTGACCACACCGAGAACTGCAAGTGTGTTTTTGTAGAATATGTCTACTAGGTTTGTATAAGATTCTCTACCGTTAATACGGTCAACACTTAATGGCACATAAATAGTTGATCCTGGTGTTACCTTGACGTTGGAGGGTTTGAACAAGCGCCCCCAACTGCTGCCTCTCGAACGTATCGACATGACCTCGCCATTTGCCTGCACGATGTATGTATGTTCATTTTGAGCAAGTTCCTTGGTGCCACCACTTAAGGCAATATAGTCGAGTGCAGCACGATCGGAGCGGAATTTATGTGATGTAGAGAAGTAGACCTGACCGACCACACTCACTTCATCTTGATACTTTGGAACAATAATACGATCGCCATCTTCCAGAACTATGTCGGCGAGTTCATCGCATCGTGTAACGGCTCTCTCCATGTCAATTACCATGCGCCCCAACGCTTTTTCTGGCGAAAGTTGCTTGATAACACTGAAAACATCTTTAGCACTTGGGTCTTGTGTCATCTTTTCATTCTTTGAAACACCTGGCGATATGTGTACGTCAGCCAGCAGGCGGTCGAGTTGATCGGACATACGGTCTAGGGCGTTTTGTTCCTTCTTTCGTATGCTATCGCGCAAAAATACTGTACCGAACAGGTAAGCGTCCTCTGTAAAACCTCCCACTTTTTGAATCAATGCGCAAAGTGTTTCTCGTTTATCCACTCTGTAGCGACCGGGATAAGTGACTTCGCCTTCTATTGATACTTGTTTTGGTTTGTAGGCCCATTCCGGTTTTGGTCGTAAAAAAAGTTGGTCATTGGGATGTAGTATCGAATCTGCTGTCGCTAATAAAGAATTTTTCTTGGCCAAACTGATCGAAAGTGTTTCGCTTCGACTAAACTCGTTATCTATAAGCACTTGGCGTGTTAAACTTGCATATGTTCCAAACGCCTCTTCTTTCATTCCTCCGGCCGCTATTATCAAGTCCTCAACCCGCATGCCGGGAACCATCGGATAAGCTCCAGGATGAAAGGCAGATCCGGATATCTGCACAATGGGTGCAATATCACCGTAGTTAGTTTCACGTTTGAGGCGTTCAATGGGTGCCTTGATTAGTGCCGCACGATCGATGTCTTTGTCGAACAAATACACTTTATCCTTGGGTTGCAATAGCGGATTATGGTCTCCAGTCTTGTCGCGAAGTGCTATACGCAGATTGACCTGTACAAAGTAGAGGCGGTCATTCGCGAGATCTGTTCTTGCTAGCAGGGCATAATCAAGATCGAGACCCGCCTGCAGTCCTCCGGTATTGTTGATCATATCCAGCAAGCGCGTAGCCGGCTGCATTGGATAGGTGCCGGGATGGCGCAGGAACCCTTTGAACTCTATCGTTTTACCCGGAGAGTCTGCAGTTGCCTCTCGTTTCAACTTCAGAACAGTGCGAGACAATTGCTCCGCGCGAGGGGAGTGTGTATTGAAGATGATCACTTGATCACGAGGCTGCAAAAGGATATTGCTGCCAGTTTCTCGATTGGCGAGTGCTTCTCCGAGGTTGAAATAAATGACCTCGGTACGTTTATCACGCCTGTTCTCCCGTTGAACCATCGCAACATCAAACTCAGCACCCTGGCGTAGGATCATGGTAGAAACAAACAGGTCTGCGATGCGCATTCCGTGTTTCCACTGGTAGCCGCCTGGCGTCAATACATGACCGGATAAAAGCACAACACCATCCATCTTGTCGAGAACAGGTAAAACCCGGATGAAATCACCATTTTGTACCTCGATACCTTTACCGCTTTTTCCTAAATCGGCCTGAAGTAAGGTGTACAGGCCAGAGTCAGATACTCGCTCTATTTGTGTTTGGGCCTTGTTGGCTGTTGGAAGCAGTCCGCCTGCTAGGCTTAAAACCTGGCCCACTGACTTTTCGCTCTCGAGTTCGTAAATCGCAGGCCGTAACACCTCACCTGCAATCCCAATCGTTGGGCCGATCGGCGGTACAAAAATCAGGTCTCCCTGGCGCAAATAGATATTGGCACTGTCATTCCCTTTCAGTAGCAACTTGTAGAGATCCATCGTCGCCACCGTCTGTCCACCACGCTTAACCTTAATTTTACGAAGCGAACCCGTGCGTTTGATCCCTCCACTGGACGCCAACGTGTTAACAAGTGTCGAAAATCCGCTCACATTGTAAGAACCGGGATGAGTCACTTCGCCAACCAACATCACCTGAATTGAACGCAGTTCCGAAAGCGTTACCACAGTCTTAATGCCTATCCGCTGTTTTTCTATGGATTCGGAAATATGTTGCTTTGCTTCCTTGAAAGTCAATCCGCTGACTGAAATTGCACCAGACTCAGGGACTAGAATCATGCCTTCACGAGTTACCGTAAGCGTGTATTGGACGTCGGCCGCACTAAAAGCCTGCACAGTAAAAGTGTCGCCCGGACCAACAACATAATCGAGGGGCACCGGTGCACCGCTAATGGCAGGAAATGTGTTCGCCCCTCCAGAAAACATCTCATAACCAAACAGCTCCAAACTACTCTGCACGGTTTGTTGTTGAATTTTCTCTTCTAAGCTCACAGGATCGAGAGAGTTAGATACATTTTTTTCAATCTGTGATGGATTGTTATCAATCAGGTTGGTTGCAGCTTTGACAACCATCATCTGTTCGGGTAGCAATGACTCATCGTCTTGATCGGCTGCCGCAATGGCTTCTCGGCGTTGCTTATCCTCTAATGTCGGAACACC
>Ga0115561_1003211_pt1 | contig 10548 bp, 6 predicted proteins | sample COGITO_mtgs_1105_4_FD_87201 | JGI IMG/M metagenome (GOLD analysis project Ga0115561, IMG submission 87201) | Pelagic marine microbial communities from North Sea - COGITO_mtgs_110512 | ecosystem: Environmental > Aquatic > Marine > Epipelagic | place: Germany:Helgoland, sampling site Kabeltonne...
ATCCCGGCAGCCTAAAATCAGCGGCTGAGATTATGCCGGCTTATCTTTACTTGCTAGGTGGGGATAGCAAAGAGGTCAACGGTCAGTCTATCGACGCGCAACCTCAGCGCAAAAGCTCTTAAATAAGAACGCTTAAGAAACAGCTTTTATTTATAAGTATTGCCGCGAGCGCGTAACTTCTTCTCTTTGCGCTCACGCATATCGCGGAAAACACTCTTCTCACTAAACTTCGGTGGTCTAAGGCTAACCGCATTAAACAGTGACACCACTTGCTTCGGATCGAGCTCAATAAAGTCTGAGCTGCGTACAATCGACGGCAGGTCGATAGGGCCGTAACTGATACGCTTCAGGCGATTAACTTCAACATCCTGAGACTCCCACAAACGTCTAACTTCGCGGGTTCGCCCTTCGGCGAGAATCACTCTAAACCAGCGATTTCGTCCACCCTCATCTGCGGAGCTGCGAGCGTGCTGAGCTTTTACAGTCTGGAAGCGGGCGATGCCATCTTCCAGGATCACACCGTCAGTCAGGCGCTTGATCATTGCTTCATCAACGTCGCCGTGAATACGCACCATATACTCGCGCTTCACTTCGTAGGACGGATGCATCAGACGATTGGCTAATTCACCGTGGTTGGTAAACAGCAGCAGTCCACTGGTGTTGATATCGAGACGTCCAATGGCGATCCAGCGACCGCGGCTTAGGCGCGGTAAGCGATCAAATACTGTGGGTCGGCCATCGGGGTCTGAGGTGGTGCACACCTCACCTTCAGGCTTGCTGTACATCAGCACTCTTGGGACATCGTCGGTAACAATTTTAATCGGCCGGCCATCGACCAGAATTCGATCATCGTTCTCGGCACGATCGCCTAACTTGGCCACCGCACCATTGACGGAAACACGTCCGGCAGAAATCCATTTTTCAAGTTCACGGCGCGAACCCAGACCTGCGGTTGCCAATATTTTTTGTAGTTTTTCACTCATGAGTTGGAGCCGCTTATTAAATCGTCTGAATCAATATCTGCATCAACATCATCAACGCTATCTTCGCCGTCGGCCTGCTGCTGCAAATCGAAGTCTTCGACAATGGTGTCGGATACTTCATCGTTGGCTGCCTCTGGGGCAGATGTCTCTACTGAATTTTTACCGGAGTTCCCTGAAAGAGCCAGTTCAAGCTCTGGATCGAGCTCGGCGAAATCTTTGATCTCACTGAGTGCTGGCAACTGATCAAGGTTTTTAATATTAAAGTAATCGAGAAAGTTCTTGGTGGTTGCATAGAGTGCAGGTTTACCCGGCACATCACGGTAGCCCACTACTCTCACCCAGTCGCGCTCCTGAAGTGTGCGGATAATATCTGAACTTACCGCTACACCTCGCACCTGTTCAATATCACCGCGAGTTAGCGGCTGACGATAGGCGATGAGCGCCAGTGTTTCGAGCATTGCCCGGGAGTAACGCTTGGGCTTTTCAGTCCACAGTCTGTTGACCCAGCTGGAAAGATCCTGGCGCACCTGAAAGCGGTAACCGCTGGCAGTTTGCATCAACTCAAATCCACGTCCGCGGCAGTCTGACTCGATCTCTTCGAGAGCGGCGCGAAGTTGATCGCGGGGTGGGCGCTCGTCCTCTTCAAAGAGGTTTTCAACTCTGGCGATATCCAATGGCTTACCTGCAGCTAACAGGGCACCTTCGATAATTCTTTTTATTAAGTCTGCATTCATGATGTTCTAGCTTTTACATGTATTGGGCCAAAGGATTCGCTCTGCACGATTTCTACCAATGACTCTTTGATCAATTCCATAATGGCCAAAAAGGTAACCACTACGCCAAGTTTTCCCTCGGAGAGCTTAAATAAGCTGACGAAAGGGATAAATTGCTCACCCTGAAGCGTATCTAGCACCATGGTCATACGCTCTCTGGTGGAGAGCTTTTCCATCTCCACCTGATGACTTTCAAACATTTCTGCGCGCTGCAGTACATCTGCAAGCGCTGCCAGCACTTCACGCATATCAACGGCGGGGTGCTGTACTTCCTGATCTCGCTCAGGGGCATGGGCCGAAGCCTGATGAATATCGCGGCCAAGTCGCGGCATCTCATCAATATCATCTGCGGCTTTCTTAAAGCGTTCATACTCTTGCAGACGACGGATTAACTCTGCCCGCGGATCTTCTTCGTCCTCTTCCTCTGATACCTGACGGGGCAGCAGCATACGCGATTTAATTTCGGCGAGCATGGCTGCCATCACCAGATACTCTGCTGCTAATTCTAGGTGTATAGATTCCATCAGGCCGATATAGCCCATATATTGCTTGGTAATTTCGGCAACATTGATCTCGAGGATATCGAGATTTTGACGGCGGATTAAATACAGCAGTAAATCGAGCGGCCCCTCAAAGGCTTCGAGAAAAACTTCCAGAGCGTCCGGCGGGATATACAGGTCTTTGGGAACTACTGTCAGTTCTTTGCCCTGCACCATGGCAAAAGGCATCTCTTCCTGCTCCGGGCGCAACTTATTGCCCGCGACGTCACCGGGTTGTTCGAGGGGAGTATTTTCTTCCAGCGGAGTAGCTTGGGTAGTCACGGTCGACTCAATTTATCATATGGGCGAGATTATAACCGCAATGCAGCACTTAACCATCATGTTAACCACCACGATTATCAATTTGTCGAAAAATCACCCATACCCTGACGGGTAATTTCCGGCAGAGATCCGGTCATATCCACGACTGTAGTAGGCTCAAGTCCGCAGTAACCACCGTCGACAATCACATCCACATGGGCTTCCATGGCAGCGCGAATATCGTAGGGATCGGAGAGCGGATAATCATCGTCGGGCAAGATTAGGGTGACACTCATCATTGGCTCGGCCAGCTCTTCCAGCAGTGCTTGGGCAATGGGACTGTCGGGGACTCGCAGACCAATGGTTTTACGCTTGGGGTGCATCAGTCGGCGCGGCACTTCAGAGGTGGCCGGCAGAATAAAGGTAAAAGGCCCCGGGGTGCTAGCTTTAAGGCTACGAAAGGCGCTGTTATCTACCTTGGCATAGCTGGCCAGTTCAGAGAGGTCTCGACACATCAGGGTAAAGTTATGATTTTTGTCGATATGGCGAATAGCGCGAATACGGTCGAGGGCCTGCTTGTCACCAATATGGCAGCCGATGGCGTACACCGAGTCGGTGGGATAGACAATAACGCCGCCTTTGCGAACAATTTCTGCCGCTTTGGCTATCAGACGCTGCTGGGGATTTTCAGGATGGATAGAAAGATATTCGCTCAAGGACTGGCACTCATTAGTAGTGAAAATAGCAGTTAAAAAACTTCGCCGCCATTATCCCATACTGCACCTTATACAGCACCCCAAATCAATGAGCCAAAAAGTTGATTTAGGTGACTTTTTCACTGGAGAGAAACTTCTTGGCAAATAACTTTGCCGTCAGCGGCTTGCTGAACAGATAGCCCTGATAATTATCACAGCCCAAGGTTTCCAATATCTGCCGCTGCTCTTCAGTTTCCACACCCTCGGCAACGGTTCCCATCTTAAGACTTTTGGCGAGCCCGATAATACCCGCAACAATGGCACTGTCACTGGGGTCTGATTCAATATCAGAGATAAACGAGCGATCTATTTTCAGCACATCCACCGGCAGCCGTTTTAAATAATTGAGCGATGAATAACCACTGCCAAAGTCGTCCACGGCAATGGTGATACCCATTCTTTTAATTTTATTAATTTCAGTGATCATTAACTCCGGATGATCCATCAATGTGCTCTCGGTAATTTCCAGCTCAAGCACATTTTTCGGCAAGCTATTGCGCTGAATAAGGTCATGTAATTTAGTATGCAGCTCCTCTGCCATCAGGTCTTTGACCGATAGATTCACCGCCAGGGTTAATTTATGGCCCTTTTGAATCCAGTGCTTTAACTGCACGGCGGCATTTTCCAGAACCCAGTCGCTAAGTTGATTGATCAGACCACTCTCTTCAGCCAGAGGAATAAAGACATCTGGTGATACCAGCCCTTTAGCCGGATGCTGCCAGCGCACTAGCGCCTCGGCACCAATCAGTTCGCCGGTTTTTAATCTGACCTGTGGTTGATAGTGCAAAACCAGTTCATCTTCGTCGATAGCTTTGCGCAATTCCTGCTCTAGCTTAAGGCGCTTGGCAATCTCTGCTTCCATGCCCTGTTCATAGAAACAGAAATTATTACGCTTTTCTTTGGCGCGGAACATTGCCGAGTCCGCGTGCTTGATCAGCGCGCTGACATCCTCTCCATCATCGGGGAAAATCGAGATACCAATACTAGTAGTCACAAACATCTTCTGCTGCATAAACACAAAGGGTTGGCCTACTGATCTGCAGATCTTTTCGGCGACATTAGCGGCGCTTTCCGGGCTCTCTATATCTTCTAAAACAATGGTAAATTCATCACCCCCAAGGCGGGCAATAAAATCACTTTCGCGCACGCAGTGGCGAATCCGATCGGCAACCGCTTTAAGCAACAGATCGCCGGCGTCGTGACCCATGGTGTCATTGATCATTTTAAAGCGATCCAGATCGAGAAACAAAATCGCGAAGCGCTGCTTTTCTATGGCTGCGCGGTTAACAATAATGCGAATCTGCTGTTTTAACTGAGCGCGATTGGGAAGACCAGTCAGCGGGTCGTGGTAGGCGAGTTTCTTGACATCTTTCTCTGCCTTGTTGGCTTTAATCAGCCGCGCCACTCGCTGTTTCATTACCGAGAAATTGATTGGCTTGGCAATATAATCTGTAGCGCCGCTTGAAAAGGCTTTGACTATCGACTCTTCATCCTCGAGGGCGGTAACCATCAATACAGGTATATCGCCGCCCTGAGCTGTATCACGAATCATCTGACAGGCATCAAAACCATCCAACTCGGGCATCACCGCATCCATCAGTACCAGATCGGGCATGCGCCGCTTGCAGATATTCAGCGCGTGCATACCATTGCTGGCTTCTTCAACTTCATAGTTCTCTTTAAGAAAGGCATCGACCAGAGCCAGACGCATAGTGCGGTCATCATCGACAACCAGAATGCGACTGTGGTGATCATTTTTAAACGGCACTTTGGCGGCCTGATTAACCGGTGATATCTCCTGCTTTAAATCATCTTTTAAAAGATCAAAAGCGTCAGAGATTTTAGTCACATGATCGAGCACACGACTGAGATCTTCCTGCGCGGCACGATCTTCGAGAACCTTGCTCAGTCGCACTAGGTCATGAGCACCAAAATTAGCCGCGCTACCCTTAATAGTATGCGCCATCTCGCGAACATGACGGGCATTACCCTCTATCGCAGCGGCCCTTAATTTTTCCAGATAGACCGGAGTATCTTCGACAAAGGCAGCAGCCATTGAGGAGACAACTTCGCCCACCGCCTCGCGCAGTGCTTCAACCACTTTGGCGTCATAACTCAGGGATCTGTAGGTAGCTTCAGGTTGTCGTACCTCGCTGCTACTGGCCGGTGGTAACTGCGACTGTTGAAATTCATTGCCGGCCCACTGATCCAATTTTTCACTCAAACCATTGAGACTTAATGGTTTCGGTAGAAAATCATTCATGCCGACATCTTTGCAATGTTCCTCTTCAGCTTTGCTGTTATTGGCGGTCATGGCAATTATCGGCAGAGTTCCGGCTTTATCACCCTCAAGTTCACGTATTTTAGTGGTCGCATCATAGCCATTCATCACTGGCATATTGCAATCCATCAACACCAGATCAAAGTGCTCTCGAGCCACCCGCTCCAGTGCTTTCTGGCCATTTTCCGCAACACCAGCCTGACAGCCGAGTTTTTCCAACATGGCCATAGCGACCTGTTGATTGGCGCGATTATCATCGACAATTAACACCCGGCATCCTTTGGGCTCTGGCTCTTTTAAGATTTGATATTCGTCGGAATCGCTAAGATGTTCGGTGACAAAATATTTAACCAGCAATTCGGCAAAGGAATTGGAACGCAGAGGTTTATTTAAGCGCGGCAGTGCGAGATCGCGAATCTGTGGATCGACGGCCCAAGGGTTACTCAACATCACTGCTAGGCGCTTGCCGAAATTTTCCTCTTTCTTGAGGAAGCCGATAAAATCATTGACTTTAATATCACCGATATCCTGATCGATAAATAGAATATCGAAGCGGTCTTGAGCGGTGCTGGCGCGAATAAGATTTAATGCCTCAGATCCGGAGTTGGCGAACTGAACCCTGACACCCAATTCCGGGAGTTTTTGGCTAGCCACTGTATTTAGTATTTCACTGCCACTGATAAACAGCGCATGGATACCATCCAGCTCTTCATGCAGCGGTGCTGGATCGGGTTCCTGTCGGGTCTGCACCGGCAGGGTAAAACCGAACTCACTGCCCACACCCACCTCACTGGAGACAAATATATCGCCGCCCATCATCTCAATAATCTGCGTGCTGATTGCGAGTCCCAAACCTGTGCCCTGATACTCTTTGGTGGTTGATGAATCGACCTGCGTAAAGGCTTCAAAAACCCGTGACTGATCTTCCAGTGAGACCCCTATTCCGGTGTCTTTAACAACAAATTTAAGCTGGGTAGTAGCTTCGATAACCGTAGCGCCTTCGATGGCAGTAGCATCTTCAACAGTATCTGTAACTAAGCTTTCTGAAACTGGACTGTCGCGGTCGACACTGACATGAATCGAGACCTCGCCACTATCAGTAAACTTAACGCCATTACCGGCCAGATTGATCAGTACCTGACGGATTCTTACACTATCCGAATGCAACGCCTGAGGTACATCCGGATCTACTATATAGCCAATATTTATCTGCTTTTTCAGTGCCGTGCTAGACAGCAAGCCGACAATATCATCGAGACTTTCATTGAGCAGGTAGTCGTGATTATTGATACTGATTTTACCGGCATCGCCCTCAGAGAAATCCAGTATCTCGTCGATAAGGCTGAGTAAACTTTCACCAGATGACTTGGCGGTCTCTACATACTCCTTCTGTTTGTAACTTAGCCCCATGGTCAACAATAGGTCGAGCATACCCAGCACCGCATTCATCGGTGTGCGCAACTCATGGGTAACATTGGCGGCAAATTCACCTTTTACCCGCGCAGACTCGAGAGCCGAATTCATCGCCCGTTCCAAATCACCCTGACGGTCTTCGAGCACCTGCATCATGCTATTAAACGAGTCCTGCATCTCGGTGATATCAACCGGGCCATTGACTCTGGCTCGGATGGTTTTCCTTTTACCGTCTCGTGCTCTCTCCATCACTGCCGACAAGCGCTCAATTGGTCGCGTCAGACGGCGGGAAAAATACAGCAGTATCAAGAGTAAAATCATCGCCCCAGCAAAGGAGACCAACAGGTTATTTCGCAGGGTACTCTGCTGCATCAGCCTCAGGGTATCTTTACCGACGATAACGGTAATATAACCGAGCAAAATATTCTCTTTGCCAAGACTCTCGATCTCCTCCAAATCCTGTATATCAAGCTCATTGCCATCACTACTGACAAATACCGGAGAGGTGAACTTCCAAAGGTTTTCGTCTTCTTCCGCCAGGCTTAGCTCTGCGGATCTATCTTCATTAACCATTGAAGTGGAGGAAGTCAGTGAAGTAACACCAATGCTAAAGAGCAGGTCAGATTTCTCTGTTTCAATAACAATCCCCTTTACCCCGGGAAAATTAATGGCATTTCTACCTATATCCTCAGCGCTCTCGGGGCTTTGATAGAGCAATGCAACTTCACTTTGACGCGCCAGAGATTCGGTGACCTGCTTTCCCTGAAGAACCTGATGATCTTCAATAATGCCACTGGATATCTTGCTCACCACCACCGAGGTCACAGTGGCTAGCAGTAAAATTCCGATGACAAACACCAGTGAAAACTGAGTTCTAAATCTCAGCTTATCGAACCAACCTTTTTTAGCTTGTCTTTTCATGATTATCTTTTGATGGTTAGCGAGCAGGCAGAATCAAATCAATATGACTGCGTATATCGTCACTAAGGTTAATACCTAGGTGATTACTAGTACGCTCATTGACCGTAATGAATACGTCCTCCAACGCCTGCATCTGGCGCTGAGGGGAATTACCCTGAGCTATATCCCAAGCCATACGACCGAGACTTAAGCCCATTTTGTAATTATTCGGATAGATTGAAAAAAGCGCACCGCGCTTAACATGGATAGGATTTGAGGAAAAAACCACAAAGTATTTTTCCCATGATTCATGAAGCAGAATTGCCAACACAGCGTTGTTAACAAATGAACCCTTGGGAAGAATCCACACAGCATCCTGTTCACTCAGAGTTGGCATAAGATCCCGATAGACCCCAGCGGCAACCCTAACATCCTCAGCCCGATGAATAGAGAGTTCTATACCCTGCTGCTGCAGCACCGTTGTTACATGATCAAAATCGAGCAGATTATTATCAGGGTTGGTAACAATATGGACCGTCCTTACATCAGGAACCAACAGCGGCAGCTTTGCGGCAACAACCGCGGCGTCAGGAACAAGCGTAATACCAAATACATTGTTGTATTCACTGTTGACCGCGCCAACAATTAAACGCCGGTCGGCATTGTGTTCAGTGACCTGCCGTGCCAGTCGGTTGCCAAGAACCAACACCGGAGAGCTCTGATCCAGCACATGTACAAAGTCGACCGGTGATTGATTATCAGCCATAGAAACTCGCCTAACTTCCTGCTGATAGCCCTCTTCTGCCCCCCGAACAACCTCTTCAAAAATCCTGGCAAAGGGTTCGCGCACCTCTGGATAAATAATCACCAGATCAATAGCTTCTTCAGCAACAGTTGCAGCGCCAGCCAGAGATACAACTCCTGTGGAGGAGAGGCCGGCCAGAGCCAGCCAAAATACAGACACCATCTGTTTGATTTTTATAGCACTACTCCCTGTACTGCTGTAAAAAAGTCAGCCAGTCATCTAGACCAAAGCTGACATTGAACCCCTCACTTTCACCCTGAGTCTAACCGGCGTTTAAAAGCTATAGCGGATTTCACCCAATACTGTTCTACCTGATAAGGGTAGATCATTGGGTATAAAAGGCACTGGGGCAGAGTTGGGGCTCGGCTCTCGAGCGTCCTCATCAAAAGCATTATTAATCGTAAACCCTAGCTCAAACGACTTAGTTAATACCTTTCGAACTGATAGATCGACAATAAGATAATCATCAACCTGTGGACGCAGATCACCAATCATGCGATTCCGATCCATCACCCAGTTAGCCTGCATATTCACTCGCCAATCACTGGGCAATGTCCAGTCGCCACGCAGATAAAACTGCTTTTCCGGTGATTTGGAAGCTGCTACATCAAGGGTTTCATCAGTAGATTTCTGAATGGAAAAGTTACTGCTGATAGTTAAATCATCTGTCGCTGACCAATTGACCTCAAACTCCATACCGTAACCAGTCTGCTCGCCGGCATTTTGCGCCGTTCGAGTACTGCCACTCATATCCGGTATAAACTGAATAATATCTGTCCAGTCATAGTAGAAAAAATTGGTATTCAAGGTTAATTCATAGTTCGGACGATAATCGAATGCAATCTCATAACTCTTAATCTCTTCCGGCTTAAGATCGATATTACCCAGAATCAATGGATTGTTAATTGCTCTTGTCTGGGCAAAAGATGGCGCACGAAATGCCTCGCCGTAGAGGAACTTGGTGGTTAACTTATAGCTGGTCGACCAGACCAGCGCGATACGCGGGTTGGTGGTAGAACCAAAATCGGAATATTTATCGAAACGAAGACCTGCGGTCAGCTCCCAGTCATTGTCAATCAACCAGACATCCTGAACGTACAGATAGTGATTGTCCCGCTCGTCTTCAGTCAAAAATACCAGCGGTGTATCAGAGACATCCACTAGCGGATCACCGGGCAAAATCGGCAACAATGTGTCCGGGTGGATACCAAAGTTTTTCTCTTCGGTAACCTTGTCGATCTGGCCGTGGTAATAGCCGCTGCCCATACTCAGATTGTGGTGCTCTATACCTTTGTAGTTGAGACGCAGGCTAGCGCGAAAATGGTTTTCAAAAATTTCCGGATTGCCTATTACGCCGTCAGGGAAAGGCGGAAATATCGGCGCGCCAAGTGAATCGAAAAATGGACCTCTGGAACCCGGGGGATAGAGAATAAAGTTGCCTTCAACTTCCTGGGAGGTATCCAGATAACTGGCCTGAAACTCAAGGGAGGTGTTTTTAGAAAGTTCGGCTTCAGTATAAGTAAAATCAAAATTTAAACGCTGACTGGCAAACTTATTGGTTGGATTTAAGGTCTCCGCTGCACCGGCACCATCGCCAATATCTTTGCGAATTTGACTGCCCAGTCTAAAGCGCATCTTTTTGTAGAGAGCCTCTAGTCTGATATCAATATTTTGCTGGGAACGATTAACCGATCCAGGTGCATTTGATACCGAGGTTCCCGAGAGCAAATCAAACAGACTCTGGGCATCGCTCTGAATCTGCTCATCCGTGCCATCGGTTTCGCCCAATTCAATAACCGCTGAATAGGCCATCTCGCCAGTTTCTCCCTCTGCGGCCA
>Ga0115561_1003223_pt1 | contig 10515 bp, 9 predicted proteins | sample COGITO_mtgs_1105_4_FD_87201 | JGI IMG/M metagenome (GOLD analysis project Ga0115561, IMG submission 87201) | Pelagic marine microbial communities from North Sea - COGITO_mtgs_110512 | ecosystem: Environmental > Aquatic > Marine > Epipelagic | place: Germany:Helgoland, sampling site Kabeltonne...
CTGCTGATACGGCGAAGTTCATTAATAGCGCTGGTCGAATTGTGCCTATAACTGGGCGAAAAATTGAACCCAATAGTCGCGACCTTGATGGACCAGAATTTCGTCTTCGACTTAATGAATATTATTCGATTTTTTATGAGCTTGCTGAACGGTCGAGTCAGAAAACACACCGAATGACGATAATGCCCGTTGACGGTTCACATTGGTCATGGGATTTTAGGTTTTCAAAAGAAGAAGCTGACTCGGCGCAGAAGGTCGTCAGCGAACTTTACGACGATGCACAAGGGTGGATTCAAGCGCAAACATTTCCGGCTCGAAAAAGCGTCGACCGAACCGAGTATGACGATGAGATGCTGCTCCTCGAGTGAAAAATTCTTTAAATGATGCACAGACAACGAGAGAGATGGAGCAGCTTGGCCAGACAAGAAGCATCATGGCGGAAGAATACTGTCTTCCAGGCATGGATGCGAGGTACAAGACGGCATTCTTTGAGCTGGTCCCAGGGAGTTACTCAGACTAAGCGAGCCTGGATGGGACAGGGCCGACGGCAATAACCAATAGCACTTAGGCTTACATGTCTTCCCCTCTGAGCAGCCACCCCGATTTTAAGAGCACGTATTGACGAAGCCTATCAATTCAAACACTTTTATTTTGGATATGAATACAGTTTCTTTGGAAGAATAAAGATTAAATATGGAAGAGTTCTCCAAGCAACTACCATCCGCATTTGACGGTCTCGATTATACTCCGGACAAAAAAAAGCCCCTTAAATCAGGGGCTTAATTTAGAATAACGGCGGAGAAGGAGGGATTCGAACCCTCGATCCAGTTTCCCAGATATACCCTTAGCAGGGGCACGCCTTCAGCCACTCGGCCACTTCTCCATATAAACTTGCTGCGCTTTTAGCGCCCCACACCAACTAAGATTAACTTCTATCAAGATGATCTCGATGCAGAACTTTTCAGCGGTAGGCTATCTAAAGCCTACCCAAACGCGGCCGGCATAATACCACATCTGCATCAATTTCAAAGACTTAAATAGCCGGATCTGGGCTTTTATTTGTTGCCCGCGTTATCGTCAGATTCATTCTGTATTCGCTGGTATATTTCTTCCCGATGAACAGAGATTTCTTTCGGCGCATTTATACCAATCCGAACCTGACTTCCTTTAACCTCCAGTACAGTCACGGTGACTTCTTCGCCTACCATTAATGTTTCGCCAACACGACGGGTTAAAATCAACATGTGTCTCTCCTTTGAAACAACAACTTAATGTATGTCTTACACACACTAAATTTACGCTGACTCAGATGACGTATCATCGAGATCAAACGCTGTATGCAGGGCTCGCACAGCAAGCTCCAAAAAATTCTCATCAATCACAACTGAAATTTTAATCTCGGATGTTGTAATCAATTGTATGTTAGTGCTGATGTCAGCCAATGTTTTAAACATTTTGCTGGCAACGCCCGCATGGGACCGCATACCGACACCGACAATTGAAACTTTGGCAATTTTGGCGTCGGTCACCACTTCACGCGCACCCAGTTCTTTGGCCGTTTCATGCAGAATAGCCTCTGCTTTGACCATGTCGCCACGACTAACTGTAAAGGTAATATCGTTAGTTTTATCAGCAGCCGCGTTTTGTACAATCACATCAACTTCTATATTAGCATCGCTGATTGGACCCAGAATACGGTAGGCGATCCCGGGTGTATCCGGAACGCCCAATATGCTGAGTTTGGCTTCGTCGCGTGTAAAGGCAATGCCTGAAATTGCAGGGCTCTCCATCTCTAAACTTTCCTCTAAACTTATCAGTGTACCTGGACCATCTTGAAAACTATGTAAGACACGCAAGGGCACATTATATTTTCCAGCGAATTCAACCGCTCGGATTTGCAACACCTTAGAGCCCAAACTCGCCATCTCAAGCATTTCTTCGAAGGTAATATGCTCCAGCCGGCGCGCCCGCTCAACAACTCTCGGGTCGGTAGTGTATACACCGTCAACATCCGTGTAAATCTGACATTCGTCAGCTTTTAAAGCCGCCGCTAGCGCCACCGCAGTCGTATCGGAACCACCTCTTCCGAGTGTAGTGATATTGCCATCTTCATCAGAACCTTGAAACCCAGCAACGACGACAACCCTACCCCGCTTCAATTCAGCACGGATATTACTGCCATCAATTTCTTTAATACGGGCTTTATTATGCGCGCTGTCGGTCAGTATTCTCACCTGCGATCCCGTAAAAGAACGCGCCGGACAGCCACGCTTATTCAGCGCCATACTCAACAAAGCGATAGTCACCTGCTCGCCAGTTGATATCAGTACGTCTAATTCCCGTGGCGTGGGCTGACTCTGAAGCTCATGGGCCAGCCCAATGAGACGATTGGTTTCGCCACTCATTGCTGACACAGCGACAACGATATCATGGCCCTGACGACGAAATTCCGTGACCTTGTCAGCCACTGCCTCAATGCGCTCTATGGTACCAACCGAAGTACCACCAAATTTTTGTACAATTAAACTCATTATCTAAAACTACTTCTCTTATCAATCATCACTGAATACCATAGGCCAATCACTTGCGGCGCTTTATTAATGCGGGGCAATTAAACACTAAATACCATTAGAATTAAACCAGCTAGTATCAAGATTACGTTTTAACGGCTCTCGCCAATTTTTTGCCGTCAGCTAGTGCTCTTCAACCCAAACCGCTACAGACGCCAATGCTGATGGCAGTGCGGCAATATCGCTTCCCGCGCCTTTGGCCTTATCTGGTTTTCCACCGCCCTTTCCTCCCACTAATGGAGCAAAGTATTTCATCAGATCGCCAGCACGAACCTGCTTGATTAAATCGCTGGAAACACCACAGGCTAGATTAATTTTATCACCGTCAATACTGGCTAACAGAACGACTGAAGAGCCTAGTTTATCCTTTAATTTGGACACAGTATCGTCAAGCGTTTTCATGTCAGCGGCTTCTAGCTGGCAGGCAACAACACGAATCCCATTCACGTCAACAGCCTGATCCGCTAATTCACTACCGGCCGCTGACGCCATTTTCGACTTCAACCTGGACAGTTCTTTTTCCAACTGCTTATGACTCTCAAGCACTTGTTGTATTTTACTGGCAACATTCTCCCTCGAACCTTTAACCAGTGCCGCGATTTCCCCAATCCGTCTTTCGGTATCACTGAACAGTGCCAGCGCGGTAGCACCCGTAGTCGCCTCAATTCGACGCACACCCGCAGCAATACCCGATTCAGCAGTAATTCTCATTAGGCCGATATTTCCAGTTCTCGATACATGTGTTCCGCCACAAAGTTCTGTAGAAAACCCATCATCGCCCATCGCCAAGACTCGAACCTGATCGCCGTATTTCTCACCAAACAACATCATTGCACCTAGCTCACTGGCATGGTCCATGTCAGTAACCGTAGTGGTAACCTCACTATTGTGCCGAATGTGTTGATTAACTATTGTTTCGATCTCAGCCAGCTGATCAGCCGTCAGACCTTCGAAATGGGAGAAGTCGAAGCGTAATTTTTTCGAATCAACTAACGAACCTTTTTGCGTTACGTGATCACCCAATACCTGTCGGAGCGCAGCATGCAGTAAATGCGTGGCCGAATGATTAAGCGTGGTAGCCTGACGTACATTTTCATCAACCTGAACCGAAACTTTATCACCTACCGACAAACCACCTTGCAGAATAACGCCATGATGCAAATGATTGTCGGCGTTTTTAGTCGTTTCTGAAACATCAAATCGTGTTGCTCCGACCTCCATAAAACCACTATCGCCTATCTGACCACCAGACTCGCCATAAAAAGGTGTAGAAGCCAGCACCACAACACCCTGCTCACCTTCTGTCAGTCTATCGACCAATTCGCCGCCGTTGAGTAAAGCGGTAATCTCACATTCAGCCTGCAGTGAATCATAGCCAGAAAATATCGTTTCTCCGTCAATATCGATATCGCTGGGTAATTCCATTTTAAAATGGCTGGCACTGCGAGCTCGTTGCCGCTGGGCATTCATCGCCTTTTCAAAACCCGGCTCATCAAGAGTAAGCCCACGCTCTCTGGCGATATCCCCCGTCAAATCAACCGGGAAACCGAAGGTATCATAGAGCTTAAAGATCGTTTCCCCCGGTATTTCTTTACCGCTCAAATTATCAAGATCAGCTTCCAATATCCGCATACCCTGATCCAGGGTTTTCGCAAACTGCTGTTCCTCCGTCAGTAAAACCTTTTCAATACGACTCTGAAGTTTCGGCAGTTCAGGATAAGCAGCACCCATTTCCAGCGCTAATGGCGCCACTAGTCTGTAGAAAAAAGCCTCCTTGGCACCCATTTTATTACCGTGACGGACTGCTCTGCGAACAATTCTACGCAGTACATAACCACGACCCTCATTTGATGGCAGCACCCCATCAACCACCAAGAATGCACAGGAGCGAATATGGTCCGCTATCACTCGCAAAGAAGTATCGGTAGTGTCATTGACACCAAGCACCTTAGCCGCAGCATTTAAGAGATTCTGGAACAGGTCGATCTCGTAATTGTTATGCACATCTTGCATAACTGCCGCAATGCGCTCTAGCCCCATGCCGGTATCAACAGACGGCGCGGGAAGATCAGCCATTGTGCCGTCTGACGAGCGATTATATTGCATGAAAACGTTATTCCAGATTTCAATAAAGCGATCACCATCTTCATCTGGGCTCCCGGGCGGGCCCCCTTCAATTTCAGGGCCGTGATCATAAAATATTTCACTACAGGGTCCACAGGGGCCGGTATCGCCCATTGACCAAAAATTGTCAGAGGCATATTTAACCCCTTTATTGTCGCCAATACGAATGATCCGTTCTTCAGGCACCAACATCTCATTCTTCCAGATGTCGTAAGCCTCGCTGTCATCTGCATAGACAGTCACCGTTAACTTATCCGCCGGAATATTGAGCCATTCGGCCGCGGTTAAAAACTCCCAGGCGAATGCGATGGCATCGCGTTTGAAATAGTCTCCAAAGCTGAAATTACCCAACATTTCAAAGAAAGTATGATGCCGCGCGGTATAGCCAACATTCTCAAGATCGTTGTGCTTGCCACCGGCCCGAACACACCGCTGGGAGCTAGTAGCGCGCGTATAAGATCGATGATCCTGACCCAAGAATACATCTTTAAACTGCACCATTCCGGCATTGGTAAACAGCAGGGTTGGATCGTTACCGGGAACCAGAGAACTACTGGCAACACGGGTATGCCCTTTTTCTTCAAAAAAACAAAGGAACGCTTCGCGAATTTCAGAACTTTTCATTATGAACCTTGTATCTATGGACGAGTACCGGCACCCTGCCAGTCAGCAAACATCGTCTAAAACCGAACATTGTATAGGATTTCAGTGCAAAGACCGATAGAGGGAAACATGTTTTGCACACCTTAACGAAGGTTTACTCATGATCGAGTCGCACAATTGATCGAATCGATTAAACCAGCTTTTCTTCTGTGGTTAACTGACGAGCTTCTGATTCCAACATGACTGGAATATCGTCGCGGATAGGGTATGCCAACCCGCTGGCTCTGCAAATCAATTCCTGCTTTTCTTCGTCGTAGTCGAGTGCCGCCTTGCTGACGGGACATACCAAAAGACTCAACAGCTTTTTATCTATCATTGTTATCTCTAATCCAATTAGTCGTTGTTGTTAAGCGCTACAGGGGGCATAGGCAGCACCAGTAACTGCGGGTCAATACGGGCCTTTAACCAGTTCATCCGCCAATCCAAATGCGGACCTGTTGCTCTGCCGCCAGCACCGACCTCCGCCACAATATCACCAGGCACTACCTCATCGCCTACATCCACCAAGACCTTACTTAAATGCATGAGGGTTGATGATACACCATGACCATGGTCGATAATCAACGTGCCTCCGGAGTAAAACATATCTGGATGCGCGAGCGTCACCACCCCTGGCGCGGGCGTCGAAACCGGTGTACCTGTTGGCGCCGCGACGTCAACACCGTAGTGAGGCCGTTTAGGGACGCCATTATAAACACGCTGGCTACCATATACCCCACTAATCGGACCTCTCAACGGCCACTGAAATGCTCCGGCAAAATCCAATCGCGGCAATAACTGTGCTCTCGCCTGCCTAACCTCTGCGGCCTCACTTCGAATCCGCTTTAGACTGGCCTCATTTGGACTCATTATTTTCTTCGCTATACCCTCGATCCGCTGAATTTTATAGTCTCTTTGGCGAATCGCGAGTGATTGGCGGGTCATGTCGCCATTCACCGACATGACTATTAATTCAGCATCAGATTTAGCATCGCGGTCGAAGCCTATCGCAAAGTTACCATCGTCAGCGACCATCACTGAGACACCGTCTAATGAAACCTGACTGCCCGGCACGACCTTCCCGACCAGCATACCACCCTGCTGCATTGACCCAACCAACGTTACCTCACCCATAATCTCATTAGCCGCTGACGTTAACGAAACGCTCAGAGTAATCAGTAAAACAATAAATCGATGCACATTAAGCTCTCTTTTTGTCTGGGAAAGACCGTATTTGTCATGAGATAGAAACTCTGTCCGTATTATAATAGACTGATTTACGGTGTCGAGAAAGCTGGGCAAACAGGAATCAAATCTTATGGGTCGCTATCGCCCACCACGAAAACAAGGGTCATGTTATATCACCCCCGAGGGAGAAAAAGCTCTACGCGCTGAAGTTTATCAACTGTGGAAGATAGAAAGACCGGAAGTAACCGCCGTGGTCCATGAAGCCGCCAAGAATGGTGATCGCTCGGAGAATGGTGACTATATTTATGGTAAGCGACGCATGCGAGAAATTGACAGCCGAGTACGATTTCTCACCAAACGACTTGATAGTGTTGAAATTGTCGATCGCACCCCCGCCGACAAAGACATCATTTATTTCGGTGCCTGGGTAACCGTAGAGGATGAAGCAGAATCCAAACAGAGTTATCGAATTGTCGGGCCGGATGAATTTGATCTAGCAAGCAACAAACTTAGCATGGATTCACCCCTTGCAAAGGCGCTTTTAGGCAAGCGTGTTGAGGACGAGATTCTATTTAAAACGCCAGAAGGTCAGCGAGAGTTGTGCATCAGCGAAGTATGGTATGAAAAATCATAAACACCTTTCCCCATATCACTGAAGGCGATTTCAACCACTATACTTGTATGCTAATGTAATGGCTTATGGGCTCATTGAGTCTTCCTACAGATACATTGAATAGGTATATTGAATCCTGTACCACTATGACCAGATTAGCTGAACGCCGACATCATACTCGTTATCCCGCAGGTCATTTGCGGGTACTGGCAAAATCGCTACGTGATAAAGATGCCGACTGGATAATGGGCTTCATCAGTACTGTTGATTTTAATCGCTTTGGTATAGGTCTTGAGACTAAACACAATTTTGTCATCGGCGATATTCTCGCAATGGTCATTCGCACAGACGATGCCACACTGACAGAAATCAATGGCCTGATATGTAACCGAACTCAAATCGAACGAGGTTATCGGTTCGGTATTCGTTTTGAGCAAGACAGCGATAGCCAGGAGGACTCCCCCGAAGCCATGATCAACATCAACGAAGAAATTCTAATAATTGAGCGAGATGCCGCCGCAGCCATACACTAAATCATGCGTCATTCGACTAACAAAAAAATTACCCAATCGATCTAGTAATCACCAACCACTTTAAAGATCAATAAAGAAGGAAAACCTATGAAAGACGAAACACTTGCGATCCATCACGGTTACCAATCAGATCCAACAACCCATTCCGTTGCCGTTCCTATTTATCAAACAGTCGCCTTTGAATTCGATAATGCCCAACACGGTGCTGACTTATTCAACCTGGCGGTACCGGGTAATATTTATAGCCGTATTATGAATCCGACCAATGACGTATTGGAGCAACGGATGGCCGCTCTAGAAGGTGGTGTCGGTGCACTCGTTGTTAGCTCCGGCAGTGCTGCAATCAACTACGCGATTCTTACCTTAGCCGAAGCCGGTGACAACATTGTGTCTACGCCACAACTGTATGGTGGGACTTATACGCTGTTTGCACACATGCTACCGAAGATGGGTATCGACGTCCGATTTGCTAAAGACGACAGCCCAGAAAGTATTGCTGAATTAATCGACGATAATACCAAGGCCGTTTTTTGCGAAAGCATAGGCAACCCGGCTGGCAATGTCGTCGATCTGACGGGCATTTCAGACGCAGCTCATGCTAAAGGGGTTCCAGTTATCGTCGACAATACTGTAGCGACTCCGGTCCTGTGTAAGCCATTCAGTTTTGGTGCGGATATCGTTGTTCACTCCCTTACAAAATACGTCGGTGGTCACGGTACGACACTGGGCGGTGCCATTGTCGATTCAGGAAAATTCCCCTGGGCTGAGCATGCTGAACGCTTCCCCGTACTAAACCAGCCAGAACCAGCCTATCATGGCGTGGTGTATACCGAAGCTTTTGGTGAAGCTGCTTTTATCGGTCGCGCACGCACAGTACCACTGCGCAACACAGGTGCCGCGTTATCACCGATGAATGCATTTCAACTTATGCAGGGCTTAGAGACATTATCATTGCGAATGGAACGTCATACTGAGAACACATTTAAAGTGGCGGAATTCCTCAACAATCAAGACAGTGTTGCATGGGTCAGCTACGCCGGACTGGAGGATTCCAAGTACTTTTCCCTAGCTCAAAAATACATGCAAGGTAAACCGTCTGGAATTTTGTCATTTGGACTAAAAGGTGGATTTGAGGCCGGCGAAAAATTTTACGACGCATTGCAACTGTTCAAACGTTTGGTCAATATAGGCGACGCAAAATCACTGGCCTGTCACCCCGCATCCACCACTCATCGGCAAATGTCGCCGGCAGAGCAGAAAGAAGCCGGGGTTAGCCCAGAAATGATCCGTCTCTCAATTGGTATTGAACATATTGACGACATCCTCGCCGACCTAAGCCAGGCCCTGTCGTAACTTACTGACTGTGATGATTGCCGGCGGAATCCTTGAGGAAACGCCGGCTGCTAATTCTCCATAACCCTGCTATAAAGCACCGCTACCTCCACCTGAAAAGGCTATTCTAGACCGATAAAGGTGGGCGTTCATTCCACGGGGCCACTTTAAATAGCAGCAACATGCCCGGCACAGCAAGAGCCGCACATAACAAATAGAACGTTGTCCAGCCCATTGATTCCACCAAAACGCCCGACAAGGCACTGGAGAATGTTCGTGGCACCGTCGCAAGAGCCGTTAGTAAGGCCAGTTGTGTGGCCGCGTAAACAGGGTTGGTTGCCCTCGCCATAAATGCAGTGATTGCAGCGGTACCAAGACCGACCCCCAAGTATTCCATCGCAATCACCGTCGCTAAAACCCACGCATTATTGCCAACTTCAGCCAAAATAGCGAAGCCGAAAATGGTTATAATCTGAACAAAACCAAACAACCATAACGCTCTATTGATGCCTATCTTTATCATCAAAACTCCGCCAAATAAGCCGCCGACAATCGACGGCCACAGGGCTGCGTTCTTCGCAATGATGCCAATTTCTGTCAGACTAAAACCTAAATCAATGTAAAAAGGCGTTGCAAGAGCCACTGCCATATTGTCGCCAAGCTTGTAGAAGAATAAAAAAGCAAGGACCAACCAAACCCCACGCCCACCCAATCGCTGGGAGAAATCCTGAAACGGTAAAAGTAGCGAATCACGAAAACTTTTTGGGATCGTCGGATTCAGTACGACCTCTTTAATGACCAGCGTCATTCCCACGCCCAGCAGCATAAAGGCCGAGGTAATCATAAAAACCGACTGCCAAGGCATAATGTCAGCCAATATCAGTGACAATGCCCCCGGCACTAATCCTGCTATCCGATAGGCTTGCACATGAATGCTATTACCCAAACCCAACTCCTCATCAGGTAAAAGTTCTCGCCGGTAAGCATCCAGAGTGACATCTTGCGTAGCGCTAAATAAAGCAACCGCGACACTAAGAGCAGCAATCGTTGACAGCTGGCTCGTCGGGGAAAAGAAGCCCAGGGAGGCAACAAATATCAACAGTAATACTTGAGTAATCAGCATCCAGCTGCGTCTTCGCCCTAACGGAAGTGGCGAGTAACGGTCCATCAAGGGCGCCCAGACAAACTTCCAGGCGTAAGGCAACTGAATCAACGAAAAGAAACCGATTTCCTTCAGTCCAACACCTTCTGTTCTTAACCAGGCGGGAACTAGCTGAAATAGAATGTACAGCGGCAGTCCAGAGGCGAAGCCAGTGAATATACAAATCAGCATTCGTCGGTTCAAAATTGCCGTCTTTAATTCAGGACTTATCAAAAAACACCCTCAGAATTCGTTTATAGTTGTGTTGGCGAGCAATTCTAAACACAATAACCACCTCAGAAATTTGAAGCCACAAAATTTATGGATTACATTCTCCAAGTCAATCAACTGCATAAGCGTTATAAAGACGTC
>Ga0115561_1003228_pt1 | contig 10507 bp, 13 predicted proteins | sample COGITO_mtgs_1105_4_FD_87201 | JGI IMG/M metagenome (GOLD analysis project Ga0115561, IMG submission 87201) | Pelagic marine microbial communities from North Sea - COGITO_mtgs_110512 | ecosystem: Environmental > Aquatic > Marine > Epipelagic | place: Germany:Helgoland, sampling site Kabeltonne...
AATAGGTGAAGTCTAAGACGATGCCAATGCTGGTATCTCAGCGGCGATGGCGATGTCTTCTTTACCGCAAGCATACATCCCAGGTAAGTCAATGGTTGGCGGCGGTATCGCCTCATACAATGGCGAAAGCGCAGTGGCCGTTGGTGTGTCTAAAGTGTCTGATAACGGTCGTTGGGTAATTAAAGTGAATGGTACGGCAGATACGCAAGGGAATGCTGGCGGTGCAATTGGTGCAGGCTTCCACTTCTAGTATAACAACGTTACTTCACGACAGCGTTTGTCTGCCAGTAGGTTTGGTTATAAATAGATAGGCGCTGTCAAATTACTCATAAAATATATTAAAGGATAGATAATGAAAAAATCTGCATATCATTACGGCTTGCTGGCAACGACTGCTTTACTATTCACAGTGACTGGCTGTACCCAAAAAAATATAATGCCGACTTGGCATTTGTCTCCTGGTGCCCAGCACGGATCTGTTGATGCCAATGACTTAGTGTTCCCAGATCCAAACAAAGCGTGGCAAAAGGGCGGTACTATTGTCAATCATGATGATATTGCCAAAATCAGAGTAGGTACTACTAAAGATGAAATCTATAAACTAATTGGCACGCCTCATTTTAGTGAGGGCTTTAACGCTCGCGAATGGGATTACGTCCTCAAATTTTACGCTACTGATGATAGAGTCGAAACTTGTCAATATAAGATTATATTTGACGATAGTTATGAAGGCAGACTACGTGATGATGAATTCGTCGCTACAGAATTTTATTGGCAACCAGCCTCTTGTACTAAGTATGGACGTTAATTTGTTAAAACAATAAAATAAATTGTATAAGTTAACTAAAAAGCAAGGCTGCAAATGCCTTGCTTTTTTGCATGAGCGGATAAAAAATTACGTTACAAAACGTATTCATTGTACCTTGCCTTGTAGTATTTGACTTTATATTCGGCTAAAATAATATATTAACCTTTCCGAATATACTAAAATATACAAGTAGGAAGTGATGATAAATACGGGCGATAAACTACTCTGTACAGCTGGCAATACCTTTTTTGCAGCAGGAAATACCTACGTTGTAGGTGACTTTGTAAATGAAAAATATTTTCAGGTGCTCACAGGATATAATGATGAGCATTGGTATGCGACGCTAAATAACGAAAAAATATACGTGCATTTTGACTCTGCTACTACCGTATATGACGATGCGTGGTTCGATCGTATGAATAACAAAAGAAGCGCCTAATACACTCGTACACCTTTTATTATATTTGCAGATGTTGCCACGCAAATATCAAAATAGCAGCAGCGATCAGCCAGCCTGCGATACCTAGTAATAATGCTTTGTACAAGCCAATATGGCTAAAGCTAAAAAACACCAACAGCGTATAAATGAGATGCGGTATCACACCTAGCATACTAAATATTAATGCAACTTTAAAATCTGCAGCACTACGCTGAGTGCCAACTAAAAAGTGGCTGATCAAAGTAAAGGTTGGAAAAAGTGGTGCAAGTGCTGCCAAATAAAAGAATCGACTTTGAGCGAACAGCTGAATCAACAATACCACCAACGCGCCAACAAGCATTTTTAGCCAAATCATGAGGGGTCATCTCCTGTTAGGTACTAGTTGGCTGTACACTGATTCACTTACTATATACCAGTTAAGTGGGCTAGTACTAAATCCAATGTTATTTACCATAGAAAAACCTCATAAATACACCTAATTTATGAGGTTTTTCTTATTGATAACTGATAGCTTTTTATGCTTATGCCTATTTGCAACTAACTATGTTTTAGTAGCTTTTATTATTTATAATTTTAGCTTAATTATTATATAATCGATACTACATAGAATAGATACGTTGTATTTTTACGCGGAACTGGAATGAATTTTTGTAGCCTCTGTCTACGTAGACACAACAAGCAAGAAAATTTATACCAGTTCCGCTACAACTTTTTTATAATGAACTAACTGTCGCTTAGTGAAACTTATATTTTGGTAAAACTTATAGCTTGCTAAAAACAACCTCTTCACTCAAGCGTGATTTAGGTAAATCTACATTATAACCGTCACCACTACGATAGCCAAGACTGACCACGCCTACAGCGGTTAAGCCTTTACTATTCAAATCAAGTTCGTCATCAAGTACTTCGAAATCGACACCTTCCATCGGTGTTGCATCAATCCCAAGTGTTGCCGCTCCAAGTAATAACGCACCCATACTGATATAAACTTGCTGGGCTAACCAATGTGGCTCGTCTTTTGCGCTATAGCGATGATTATTGACAGACTTTTTACGCTTGTCATCCATCTGTTGTTTGCGCTTCGGTTCAGAAAAGCGCCCGTCGACGTCTTCTTTTTCGAGCAATTCACTCAAATACTCATCAGTTGCGACAGCACGACTACAAAAAACGATAACGTGCGAGGCATTTCTTATTTTTGATGAATTGGCTTCATGATGTCCATCAGTCCCTTTAGCAACTCTAGCTTTACCGGCATCATCATCGGCAATCACATAGTGCCAAGGTTGTATATTGGTCGCTGAAGGACTCAAGCGCAACACATCTTTTAGACTCTGAAAGTCATCAGCTGATAGTTTTTTGGTAGGATCATAGTCTTTAACGCTATAGCGCCAATTCATCGCATCAGTGATATCTTTCATACATTATTCCTGTTCATACATTTTTCAAAGTTTTAAATTTAAAGTGGAATTGCTATCTATCTTGTTATTAATGATAGATAAATATACAGGTAAAATTTACGAGATAAGTGTCATTTCAATTATGACAAATTCATCGACCATTCCATCTGTTACTTTTACATAGTTCTGAAAATGTTGGCTTTGTACATGCTGCTGCAAAAGGTCATTGTTTTCCCAAATCTCATAAACGATAAAACCATTAAGATTTGCATTGTCTTGATGCAAGTCATATTGGATGCAACCTTGATCAGCTTGTGATGCTGCTGTCAGTTTAAGTAGTTCAGATTTGACTCGTTCAACGTGCTCAGGTTTGGCTTTGATAGTGGCAGCGATGGTGAGTGGTTTGTTTGCTTGCGTGTTCATAAATTCCTCCTATGTTTTAATATTATAATTATTTCAAATAAATTAATTTAAGCAGGTTCAACATATTCGCTCAAAACGTTAAATTAGACTTGTAAAGCTAAGCGATAATTTAACGCCTTATACAAGCCAGTCTTCTAATACGACTTTACCGTGTGCTTGACGATTCTCTAGCATTTGGTGCGCACTGCGTAAATGCTCGGCTGTGATAGTGCCAAGATTGTGAGCAACCGTGGTTTTAATCTCGCCAGCATCAATTAATGTTGCCACAGCATTTAATAAATGGTGCTGTTCAATCATGTCTGGGGTATTGAACATTGAGCGCGCAAACATAAACTCCCAATGTAGGCTTAAGCTTTTGGTCTTAAGCGGTAGTACATCTAGTGCTGCTGGATCATCAATCAGTCCAAGCTTTCCTTGCGGCTTTAAGCACTTAATAATTTCTTCATAATGTTCTTCGGTATTATTGAGACTCACTACGTAATCTACTTCAGTAATACCCGTCTTTTGCAGCTCATCAGACAAAGGATTGCGGTGGTTAATGACATGATCCGCACCCAAATCTTTGAGCCACTGTACACTCTCATCCCTTGAAGCAGTACCAATAATGGTAGCTGATGTTCTCACTTTTAATAGTTGCGTCAAGATTGAGCCCACGCCGCCTGCTGCACCAATGACCAGTACAGACACATCGTTAGCATCAGCAACATTTTCAGTCTTTAAATTATCAGAAACAGGTACTTGCAAGCGGTCAAACAACATCTCCCAAGCAGTGATAGTCGTCAGTGGTAAGGCAGCCGCCTCAGCGAATGATAAAGATGTCGGCATGTGCCCAACGATACGCTCATCGACGAGCTGATATTCAGCATTGCTTCCTGAGCGCGTCAAGTCGCCTGCGTAATAAACTTTGTCCCCTACTGAGAACAGACTAACCTCGTCACCGATAGCCGTTACGATACCGGCAGCATCCCAACCAATCACAGCATACTCACCTTCTGGTGCAGGACGCGCTTCACGGATTTTATAATCTACTGGGTTGACGGATATTGCTTTGACTTCAACCACTATGTCATGGCCTGAAGCAGTAGGTTTATCAAGAGTGATATCTTGTAGTGCTTGTTCGTTATCGATAGGTAAATTGTCTTGATAGCCAATGGCTTTTATAGTTTGCATCGTTTTTATTCCTAATGATAAATGGATTGAATGTGGTAATACTTAGAGTAAAATTACTTTCGGTACGACGTTACTGGTGCAGTTTTTGTCGCTATAGATTTTGTCGCCATTATGAAATCGACTGCAATACTACTTGAGTTTGGCGTTCAAGCTCTGCAATGGCTTCTTTATTTAACGCGTCTGCATGCGGTTGTCCGAACTCCCCTCTTGCGTCACCATGTACGCCATCTTTAAAATCATTATCGAAATATTTACCAGTATCGTCAGCGAACTCATCCGAGATGGCAAGCTCTAGGATGTTCGCGCCTTTATCTGCTGATGACCAATATTCTCCATAAGCCTCATCGACCATTTTTGTATTAAGTAACGAGCCTGGATTGACCGCGATTACATTAATATTATCGCTAGCGACTGTTTCAGCTAAATCCATACTCCACATCGTCAGTGCCAGCTTACTTTGAGCATAGGCATCTTTATCATCGAGACGGTCTTGTCCTGCAAATGCCTTATAAGATATCGGAGCTTGAGCTGCGGAGCTTAGATTTACGATGCGAGCTTTACTAGACTTTTTTAGCAAAGGTAATAAGGCGTTGGTTAACTCGTAAGGCGCCAAATAATTGACCACAAAACGTATGTCCAAACCATCTTTAGTCGTTGCCGATGCGGTTGTGTAAATCCCTGCATTGTTGATAAGTACATCAAGCTTTGGCAGCTTTTCGTTTACTTCTACTGCCATTTTACGTACCGCATCTAAATCTGAAAAATCAGCCACAAACCCGTCAATATTATCTACTGCTGCGCCTGTCGCTACTGCTTTGACTTCTGCAATAACGCTATCAAGCTTCTCGGCATCTCTGCCATGCAAATACACCTGATGCCCCGCTTTTGCTAAATTTAAAGCGGCAAGTTTGCCAATACCATCGGTACTGCCGGTAATCAAAATAGTCTTATTCATGAGTCGTCCTTCTTATTTAAATTTTGGTGACGCGTTCCATTCTATGCTTCGTAATACAGCCTATTGTAATGAAAGTGTTGTCATTCAAACAGTAGCTGTAGCCGAAAACACTTTCAATATCATTTTGAAAATAGCTAATTATTTAAGAGATTGTTTGTTATATTTAAGATAATAAAGATAGTTGGTTAAGCTATCCTATTCAAGTTTAGATCCTTTTATCTAAACTTCTCATTTAAGTGTCTCATCAAAGACAACATTATGAAAAACTTACAGGATTTGCGTATTTTTATAGAGACGGCACGGATGGGCAGTTTATCTGCCTGTGCGCGTCATATGGACCTCTCACCCGCAGTAGTAAGTGCCTCTATTAAACGCTTAGAGAACGACATTAACACTGTTTTATTTATTCGCTCAACGCGGAAATTGCGCCTAACTATTAAAGGTGAACAATTTTTACAACACTGTAAAGATGCGCTTGGCATTTTAGATAATGCCTATGCTGAACTGCATGATAATGATGCAGAGTTGACAGGTACGATAAGGTTGTCAGCGCCTTCAGATTTAGGGCGCAACTGGGTGTTACCTTGGCTCAATGCATTTATGCAAGCGCACCCTAAAGTAAGTCTGCAGCTTCATGTCTCTGATGGTTATGTGGATTTATATGGACAGCAGATCGATTTGGCACTGCGTTATGGCACTCCGAAAGATTCCTCATTAATCGCGTTGCCCATCGTTTTAAATAATCGTCCTGTGCTTTGTGCGGCGCCAGATTATTTAGCACAGTTTGGCAAACCAAAGACACCAAAAGATTTGACTGAGCATAATTGTCTCTGCCTTAGGCACAATGACAAATATTTTAGCCATTGGACGTTTGAGCGAGAAAGTAAACAGATAAGTGTCGCGGTATCGGGCAATCGACGCAGTAAAGATGGTGACGTGGTCAGACGCTGGGCGATACTAGGGCATGGCCTTGCGCTCAAATCTCGTCTAGATGTCGCAGCTGATATAAAAGCAGAGCGATTAATTGAGATTGAGTTAGATGGTTGGCAAGTTGCCCCCTATCCGCTGTATTTGATTTGTCCTGAACGACGATTGATTGATCCACTGTTCAATGCGGTAAAGGAATATTTAATCGATTGTGTACAGCATATTTAGAACTAAAAGCTATTTTGAAACCAAAAGCCGTACCGTAATAAAAAGGCTTTCAAGTTATTGAAGGTCTTTTTTATGGTCTAACTTTCTTATCATCAGCACAAGTTGACAGTAGTTTCGTTCGCTAGCACTTATGAATCATGATTTAATATATTGCGAAACAATTAGAGTTGGTTTTTTAATGAAATATAAGGAACATGTAATGAGTAATGTAGAGCGTAATAAAGAAACCACAGTGGATTTTTATGACATGATGTTTAACCAATGCAAGCCACGTGAAGCGATTGAGAAGTTTACTGGTGCTGAGTATATCCAGCATAATCCGGAGGTTGCTGACGGTAAGGAAGCCTTCATTAGCTATTTTGAGCGTATGCAAAAGGAATATCTAGGGAAGAAGACAACTTTTAAAAAGATCATTGGTGAGAATAATATGGTTGTGCTTCATTGTCACCAGCAGTGGCCTGACGACCATGATTATGCTGGTATCGATATCTTTAGATTCGATGACAATGGTAAAATCGTCGAGCACTGGGACGTTCTGCAAGTGATACCAGCGACTTCTAACAATGACAATTCTATGTTTTAAGCATCAAGCAAAGCATGGTTATATATAGCTTGCACAGAACAATATGATGATCTAGCATTATTTTTGCAAATTAGTCGTAATATGATAAAAAGTGCAGCGCTCGCTGATGACACAACAGATGGCGCTAGCCGCTATTAAATCAAAGAATAACAGGTATGAACGACCTTACAATCGACACAATCACTCCAAGACCAGTACGAGAAGTAATGACGGTTACAGATAAGCAGATTATCACCCCGCCCTACATCCGTATTTATCTAACAGGGCAGCCAGACACCATCGCCAACATTGCGACTATGACTGTTGGCGCAAACAATAAAATACTAATACCGACAGATAAAACCCAACCACTTGATATAGATGACGCTGAAAATCTTACTAAACGTACCTACACCCACCGGAGCGTAGATGTTGAAAAACAACATATCTGGATTGATTTTGTCACACATGGTGATGAGGCTCCCGCCTCAAACTGGGTGTCTCATGCTCAAGTTGGTGATGAACTCGCTGTGCTAATGGCACCGAAAAACAAACCGCTCTATCCTACAGCAGATCATTTTTTGTTGGTTGGCGATGCTACTGCTATACCTGTGCTTGGTGCAATACTGGAAATTTTGCCTGACACCGCTACAGGTCAATGTATTATTGAAGTCCATAATAAAGAGGACGAACAAGACTTGCCAACGTCAGCTAATATCAAGATGACATGGCTACACAATCCTGATCCTATGCAAGGCAGTCAGTTAGCCAATCAGGTTAAGTCCCTTACCCTACCAACGATAGAACAAAGCCGTTTTGCTTTCGTTGCTGGTGAGTTCTCATCAGTTAAAGCCATCCGTCACTATCTAAAAAAAAGCTCGACTGGTCAAAAGATGAGCTATACGCCTTTTCTTACTGGAAATCAGGCGTTGCTGAAGACAAGTCTGCTAAAGACCGATTAGCAAAAAAAGACACTGAATAGAATGACACCGAACAGAATACAGAGTAAGAAAACATACAGTCTAATACGTCTTCTTACCAATAAGCGTATTCCCCAAGGCGCGTCGTCGTTTATTAAGTATGATCTATCGTTATTAAATATCATCATTCTACAATGAGCTAATTTGCTAAGTGCAAATCACCTTGTCAAATTAGTGCCACTATAAATGAGATGACCAGCTATTAGCTACATTTGTAACTATAGTTGAGCAATCACTCAATCAAGGTTGAACGTTCGCTCAAAATCATTTATAGTAGTTGCAGTTGATTTACTTAGGCAAGCACCACGTATCAATTTGAGCAATCACTCAAATATAATATTACGTCTATAATAGATTGGCCTAGCTTACTTTAATAACTATCAAATAATTAATCAACAACCACAATAAGGGTTTTTACATGACTGAATTTACTTTACACGACAAACAGAGCGCACCAGCAGATAGCAAAGAGCTACTCGATGTTTCTATAAACGCCTTTGGTATGATTCCAAATCTACATGCTGTTATGGCAGAAGCCCCAGGGCTGTTAGAAGGTTATCAACGTTTGCATCAGTTGTTTTTAGACAGCAGCTTCGATGATGAAGAGACTACCGTTGTATGGCAAACGATCAACGTTGAGCACAATTGTCATTACTGCGTGCCAGCACATACTGGCATTGCCAAAAGTATGAAAGTAGATGACGCTATCACTGAAGCATTACGTAATGAGACCCCACTCCCGACTGATAAGTTGGAAGCACTACGTAACTTTACGCTATCTGTCGTCCGTAATCGTGGTAATGTCGATGATGACGCCGTACAAGCATTTTTGGATGCTGGTTATACTAAGCGTCAAGTTTTGGAAGTCATCCTTGCAGCCGCGCAAAAAGTAATGAGCAACTACACCAATCATCTCGCTAACACGCCAATTGATAAGCCTTTCCAAAAGTTTGAATGGCACAAGGTTGACTAATCACGTTGCCTAATAAAGCAGACTAACCATTATGTTAACGATGCAACCAATTTAGGGTTGTAATAACCCTTCTGGTATTTTTATACTGTTATTTAAAAGTCTGCTGTTTGCGAGATTATTGTTCAAGAAGCTGTTGTTCGGAAAATGTTCGAGCAGCAGTTTTCTCAGTTAAAATTCTAAGTATCAGTTAGAATCACAGATATCAGCTAGAGTCATAAATAATAGCTAATGAGAGGTCATATGGAACATTCAAAGCAGTTATCATCAGAGCAGCCACTGCGCATAGATATTGTATCGGACGTGGTTTGCCCTTGGTGTGTCATCGGCTATCGTCAATTGGCACAAGCGCTTGAGCAAACCAATACCGACTATGAGATACATTGGCATCCGTTTGAGCTCAACCCTAATATGCCAAGCGATGGTCAAAACTTGCGTGAGCATATCATGGAGAAGTATGGCTCAAGCAAAGCTGAGTCGGATGCGAGCCGTGCAAGAATGACTGAGGCTGGTCTCGAGGTTGGCTTTGAGTTTAATTTCACCGAAGAAACTCGCACTTATAATACCTTTGATTTGCATCAGCTGCTGCACTGGGCAGATCAGCAAGGTCGCATGCACGACCTAAAGCAAGCCTTGTTCGCCGCTCACTTTACTAATGGTCGTAATATCTCTGATAAAGAAGTGCTGGCAGATATTGCAGCGGAGATTGGGCTAGATCGTAGCGAAGCAGTAGCAGTATTAAAGGATCAGCGCTTTGCAGAAGAAGTACGCCAAGCTCAACAACAGTGGCGTCAGCAAGGTATTCAAAGCGTACCCTCTGTTATCTTTAATCAAAAACACTTAGTCAGCGGTGCACAAGGGGTTGAGAACTTCAAAAGTATCTTACAGCAATTGGCAGACCTGCCAGAATAAACGACACTTTTGGCGAATATCAAAAATTGGCCATTAAAATTTAGATATAGAAAAGGCTACTTGAAACTTCAAGTAGCCTTTTTTATGGCTTTATCAATTTATAACGGTAATTTACACTGTAAATTAGTTCTCAGTTTGACCTTTGATTAACTTAGCAAGCACACTTAGCTAGACCTATTATTCAGAGCCAGTTAGCGAACTAGCCAGCAAACGTGTTGTTACGCAATGCTTCTATCGATTGCGCCATATCTTCAGCAAGCTCATGTACGGCAGCACTGTCTACATCGCGCTGCGCAAAAGCGCGCAACCCCATTATTTCAGCTTGCAAGCGCCGAGCCAGCCTCACAGGGTCAAGCTCACTATCAAGCTCCCCTATGCGCTGAGCTTCTGTAAAGCAGTCAATAAATCGCGTTTCCATACCAGCCAGCATTGCCTCAACTTTTTGTAAGGCTGATTGCTCACGGGCGCCAAGCTCCAACAAACTTTTTACCAGCATACAAGCGCGACTGGGCAGCCCCTTATCGAGAATTCCACCAAGCTGTCGCAAGTAGGCAGCTAGCCCCATCAATGGCGAGCTATGGGTCTTCAAAGTATACTCTAACTCAGCCAATGACAGACGAGCATAGTACTCTAATACTTCTTGGAACAATCCATCCTTGCTACCAAAAGCTGCATAAATACTTCCCGGTCGCATATCGAGTGCTTTTTCTAAATCTTTTAAGGATGTCGCATGAAA